>MWWH01000007.1_pt1 | contig 39626 bp, 36 predicted proteins | sample 1047231 | NCBI WGS metagenome assembly MWWH01 (sample SAMN06349967, study PRJNA376086) | soil metagenome | isolation source: MG3-2 sample Antarctic (ecotone) soil | place: Antarctica | collected 2015-01-13 | reverse complement strand
CCAAATACTATCTTTGGCAGGTTGTTGTAGTTCTGGTATTTCTGCTAATTTCTTTGTAAAGAAAGCGCTATCCCAGCTTCTCAGCCGTTGCCAGATATCTGCTTGCCAGAAAGGACTATCTTTTGTCCTGAGAATCAGCAAGGTTACGCCTAATGCCCAGGCATCCGCTTTTGCGCCGAAGAAGTGAGGAGTAATTTCATTTGTTTCAAGTCCTTCGGTATTTCTTCTCGCATGGGCTAAACGTTCTGGAGAGTAATAACAAGTATCGCCTGTACCCCCAACAATAATGCCATCATTCCCACTCACCCGTTGCGAGCAGCCAAAGTCGATGATAGAGACTTCGCCGTCCAGGTCGATGACGAAGTTAGCCGGTTTCATATCGAGATGATAAATATGCGCTTGGTGCATGTGTTGTAAGCCAATGAGTAAGCTTTTAGCAACATGAACAATTAAGGCTTCTTTTAGTTTTGCATCATTTGAAAAGCTTAATTCATGATACAAATAATCGCCATTCCCAAAACTTGCGATAGGCATGACTTGAAAGAGATAATTACCTTCAGGTGTCGGGATTTCGACTGAATCTAATAATGGCATTACATTGGGTTTGCCGCTAAGCAGTGATTGCAATTTGGCTTCGCTACGGCTTTTAGCGACTTGATGTTCGCCCGTCACCGATTTAATCGCCACAAATTCATCCGTTTCTCTGTTTTTACCAATCAATAAGCGGCCAAACTGACCTTTGCCCAAAGAATATTCTGTTTCATAAATGCCTTTGCTGAAACTCACGTCAATGCCTTTCGCGGCTTTCAATTCTTCTGCCGTACTTCTATCGACCATGAGATAAACCACATACTTATGGCCTAAAATCAGTTGACCTGCGGATTGATTATAAATATCGGCAGAAAGCGCATGCTTGAAATTGGCATACATGGCATATAAAGAAGCATTGGGATTTTCAGCATCACTATCAGCTAACGCGGAAGATTGGGTCGCTAATTCAACAGTATCATTCGTTTCTTGCAAGGATTTTGCTTTCTTGCGACGATGCAATACAAAGACTAGGCCGCCAATGCTGAGCGTAATGCAAACCACACCGCCAACCGCAGCGCCGATGACTATGTTCAAAGGAATACCTGATTTTAAAATTGAAGACGATTGGCCATTATGACTAACCCCATTACTGGTAGATGAAAGTGAATTTGCAGTGCTTGAACTTGTTAACGTTGGGCTGTCACTCGTTACCTCCGCATTCCCGGTCGCCGATAAAATACTGCCTGTAGACGAAACAGCAGCCATGGAAGATACGCGCTGTGTGGTCGCACGCACAGTGCTGCTGAATGAGCTTGAGGAAGCTACAGCCGATAAAAATTGGCCGGTGGTGAAAACAGGATTGGAAGTGGTTGCAGAGGTAGAAGTTTGCTCAGAGGTCGTTGTACCTTGTGCTATCCCTGTTGTGGGATTATGGGTAGTACCTGTCGTAGGAGAAGTAGCCGCGAAGGTAGTGGCTAATGTGGTAAGCAAAACTGATGAGTTTTGGCCAAACAGCAAGTAAGCTACGCCGGTATAAGCTCCTCGACCTAAGACATTCGGATAAATAGCGCCAATCAACATATCGTCAATATTATCGCCATTGATATCACTTAGGCCACTTACTGACCAACCTGTCTGGTCATTAGTTGATACGCCTTGTAAAACTACTCCAATTCCTTGGGATACACTACCTAAATCAAACGTATTCAGCCAGGGGTTTGATTTGTTACGCCCAAATAACAAATAAACTCGACCTGTACCAGCTCCTGGACCTGGAACACTTGCATAAGGCGAACCAATTAACATGTCCGCAATGCCATCGCCATTCGCATCTCTTACACTACTAAGAGAATCACCTGTAAAATAATCACCGGCTGCCCCTTGCAATATTACACCAATTCCTTGGGTTACATTAACTGTGGCTAAATCAAGCGTACTCGGCCATGGGTTAGAACTATTACGTCCAAATAACATATAGACTTGACCTGTATTATCTCCTCGACCTAAAACATTTGCTTTATAAGCGCTAATTAGCATATCGCTTATGCCATCACCATTTACATCATTGGTCAGACTAACTTTACCACCTGCATGATCACCAGCTGCCCCTTGCAATATTACACCAATTCCTTGGGTTACATTAACTGTGGCTAAATCAAGCGTACTCGGCCATGGGTTAGAACTATTACGTCCAAATAGTAAATAGGCTCGACCTGTACCACTTCCCGGGCCTAGGTCATTCGTTTCACGAGCGCCAACTAACATGTCTGCAATGTCATCGCCATTGATGTCATTGAGACTACTAACAGACCCGCCCGTATAATCATTGCTTGCTGCCCCTTGCAATACTACCCCAAGCCCGGTTGTATTACTCACCAAAGCTAAATCAAGAGTCATAGGCCAAGGATTAGAACTGTTGCGCCCAAACAGCAGATAGACCTCGCCGGCATTACCTCGATTCAAGGGGCTCGCACCAGTGGCACCAATCAGCATATCGGCATTGCTATCACCATTCACATCGCCTGTCCCACTGACAAAAATACCTGTAGAATCACCGTCTACTGCCCCTTGCAGTACTACCCCAAGCCCGGTTGTATTACTCACCAAAGCTAAATCAAGAGTCATAGGCCAAGGATTAGAACTGTTGCGCCCAAACAGCAGATAGACTTCGCCGGCTTGAGTGCGGCCAAAAGGGCTCGCCCTGTAGGCACCAATCAACATATCATTAACACCATCTCCATTGATATCATTGATACCACTGACAGAATAACCCGTAGTATCACTGCCTGATGCCCCTTGTAATACTACCCCAAGCCCGGTTGTATTACTTACCAAAGCTAAATCAAGGGTCATAAGCCAAGAATTAGAGCTATTGCGCCCAAACAGCAAATAGGCTTCACCTGTAGCATATCCTCGATCTAAAACGCTTGCATAAGGCGAACCAATTAGCATATCCGCAATACTATCGCCATTGATATCGCCTATACCGCTGACAGAATAACCTGTCTGACTGCCTGTTTTCCCTTGCAAGACTACGCCAAGTCTTGGTGTCGTACTTACAGTTGCTAAATCTAAAGTTGTGTTAAATGTGGCTGAAACCGGCGATATCGCGGTGACGAATGAGGCGGCCCCCAGCTTAAAGAGCGAGGATTGACTTAAAGAACCCAGAAAGAGATTAGCGACGATGCCTAATTTTTGATAAGAAAGATAAGGAAAATGATGGAATGCGGGTGCGTGCTGTGAAATTAACGTGAGATTATTGCTGGCTCTTGATACATCGTGGAGGCGACAGACACCTTGAGCTGTACCTGACAGTATGTCGCGATAAAGGGATTTTTTATGGCGATGTTGCTGCCATTCGCCAAAAGCAAAATAAAGATAATAACTTTCTTCTTTCCTTTTATCCGTGACTGCCCACACATTCACTGTTTGCGTATCTAAAAAGGCTTTTAAGTTAGCTTCATCTTTAAAAAAGCGGGTCTCGGTTTCATCGGGCGAACATTGCAGCGTGAATTTCAAAAAGCCATCCGCCTCTTGTTCTAAGGTGGCGTTGGCTAAGGTTTCTGTGGGAATTTGAATTTCATCAGCTTCTTTAGGTATTTTTGTAAAAGAAGAATCAAACAAATAACTGCTGGTATTATGGAGTGATTGAGAAGTCCACTGCCAAGTATTTGTGACTGAGCGATAAGTTGCTTGAAGAATATTTTGAAACATCCTGTGTCCTCATGAAAATGAATAAAATTGTAGGAAAATGAATTTAGCAATTTATGAAATGTGCTTTGCTGTTTTATGTTTGGATGATTTTCTATTTGCAGGTTTTTCTAGGATAGTTGCTGCAAAATCCATTGCAGTACAGTATACCTTATTTCTCTATTTTAATTCCTTATTTACGTATGTGGTTTATAGCGATAAGCGTTGATAGATTTCAGAAATGGAACTTCTTCAATCGCTTTATTCAGTCGATGCTTTACCTTACGCTCTTGTTTGCTGCTGAAACAAACCTCTGGTGTTGATAGATTGAAGTCATGCAAATAAAAAATAGGTAAAGACGTTCTTATCTTGGTGCTTTTTGAACGCTTATTATGTTTTTTGAATGTCGCGATATTGGCAAGCCAGCAAGGCTTTATCGCGTGATAAATAACCAATTTATCTTCTTTGCCTAAAAGCTGTAGTTTAGATAACTGAATCTGAATATGTTCTTTTTGCCCAAGCTTTTGCAGCATTTTTTCGGCGGTGATTTTATCAATGACCAGATTGCTGCTGGTTAAAGCTTTAGTCCAACTAAAGCGCCGCGGATGAAAATGGATGTAATGAATATGACGGTAAACTTGCTTGATTTTGATGCCACCATAACCTGCTTTTGCTAAAACTTGCCTGACCGGGCGAGTAGGATCTGCTTTAGATTCACCTAAATATTGTTTAACCATTAATTTAAATTCATCTTTTTTCTTATTCACCTCATCAATTAAAACAAATGTAGCCAAATTACTAGCAACAACACCAGGACAGCTAAACGTCTCTTGAGGAGAAAGAGCGAGGATAGGAGAAAGATGTTGTAGCGCAAAAATAACTTTGCCGCGCTCTGAAGAAAACCCACCAACACCATTATCAACCCAAAGAGGATAACCCACTAATTCATCATGGATGTGCAAGCAAAGAGATTTCATCGCCTCTAGCACACCTTCAAAAGAAGCGACAATTTTCTCATAGTGGTCGATAAGATAACCCACAGATACCTCAAAAAACCAAAAACTCTAAAAGGATTATACCTTAAAATTAACCCATAACCAACAAAAGACCCCCAACCACGCTAAACCAAAAACAAATCTTAATACCAAACTCATTCTCCTTTTTTTGGGTTTTTTGCGGAATGGGGGTTGGTGGAAGGGGGTCTTAAAATGGTTATGGGTTATTTTGTATGCTATGTGCAGATTTAAGTGATGCTGTTAGTTGCGTTTACCCAAATGTTAAAAGCTCTAAACTTCACGTATACTGCGAGCTATCTACACACTATTGATTCCTCAAATTAAATACTCATTATCAAATAACTTAGTGCAACGCGCTTATCCCTTTTAATGTTTTCCGCAAGGAACCAATTCATGTCTGAAACCATAAGCAATGATGAAGTTAAACCTGTCTTTGAAATCCAAAAGCTGTATGTCAAAGAACAATCCTGCAAGCTGCCTTATGCGCCTGATATCTACAAGAATGAGTGGAAGCCAGAAATACAAATAGAGATGAACCTAAGTAATAATGGCATTGCCGAAAATATCTATGAAGTTGTGCTGAGAATACATCTTTCTGGAAAAAACAATCAGCGCACTGCTTTTAATTTAGAAGTTTACCAGTCAGGATTATTTAAACTGGAAGGTTTTAACTCGGAACAATTACAGCTATTGCTTAATGGTCATTGCCCTAATGTCCTCTACCCTTATGCACGACAAGTAATTGCTAATATGTTATTAGAATCCGGTCTTCCAGGATTGCAAATTACGCCAATTAATTTTGAGGCCGCTTATCAACAGAATAAGCTACAGCAAGAAAATCAAACCAATGGCGAAAAAACAGATGTTCTTTCTGAAAACAAGAATGAAGTTGTTTATCAGTAATGACTTTTTTGTAAGGATAGAAAATGTTCCAAGATATTATTCAAGCTACTTATCGTTCAGTCACGAATACCTGGCAGCGGGCTTCTCACGGCTTGCAAAATAGTAGTAATTACTTATTTAGCTCTATTTCTGAAGAAGAAAACAAAGAAATTGATAAAATTGACATTCCAACAGAAACGCTAACCAGCGCCACCTTAGAGCAAGATGCAGATGGCTTTTTGAAATTTACCATGCACCTTGCACCTGATGAAACCGAAACACGCTTTTTTAAAGATCAAACAAAGCTAGAAGCTTTTTTAAATGCACAAACGATTAATGTTTGGCAGATCACGGATAAAAGCAAATCCAAGCTTGAAAACTATTATCTGTATTATGCTTGGAAAGAATGGAGAAAATATAAAAGTGAAAAGTCATTATTTTATGATATTAGTGCAGGGACAGAGCACAATATTTGGAAATTACAGTATTTAAGTTCACCTGAAGATACTTGCTACGTTGAGAAACAAGGCGGCAGATTTAATAAATTTTCTTTAGCTGATATAAAAGAAAAATCATATCAAGTGAATTATGCAGAAAGTAATAAATTTAAGGCTATTGGTATAGGAGCTTTATCTCTTGGTGCTTCAGCATATGCATATAATAATCTTCAAAATTATTCATTCCAAACACCTAAAGCTATGATTGATGCAGTATCTAGCATAACAAGTATGACTGCTTTTCATTTTTGTTATAGTCTGAGAAGCTCATTTTCCATGTGCCAGGAGAAATATGAATATCACCAGATGTACGTAAATATAAATAATGCAAATTTGCTAACATCCAAACTTATAGTATTAAATATACTAAGTTTACTACCACGAGCAGAATCATATCTTTCACCTATCATTGATTTATCGAAGTTCAACAGTTCGATGGGTACAATATTTCGAGGAATAAACTCAAATGATAATCGTTTTGGCTCTTCCGTTGCTATTGTTCAAGACATGAATGGGGATATGATTCCCGATTTTCTTATTGGTTCTGATGAAGCCACTACATACAATCGGAGAGTTTATCTTTTCTTTGGGAGTAATACTTCATGGCCAGCTGTTTATAATGTTACTAACTTTAATAATTCAACAGGTGTCATATTTGAAAGTAGTGACTTATACGAAATAATAGGTAGCTCGATTGCTGCAGGTGATATTAATGGAGATAAGATACCAGATCTGCTATTAGGCGCACCCAATACCATAAGTAACGTGGTTGGTAAAGTTTATCTAATTTATGGCAGAAACAGCACATGGCCATCTATGATAAATTTATCAACACTTGATAGTTCGATGGGTACAATATTTCGAGGAATAAACTCAAATGATAATCGTTTTGGCTCTTCCGTTGCTATTGTTCAAGACATGAGTGGGGATATGATTCCCGATTTTCTTATTGGTTCTGATGAAGCCACTACATACAATCGGAGAGTTTATCTTTTCTTTGGGAGTAATACTTCATGGCCAGCTGTTTATAATGTTACTAACTTTAATAATTCAACAGGTGTCATATTTGAAAGTAGTGACTTATACGAAATAATAGGTAGCTCGATTGCTGCAGGTGATATTAATGGAGATAAGATACCAGATCTGCTATTAGGCGCACCCAATACCATAAGTAACGTGGTTGGTAAAGTTTATTTAGTTTATACAGAACAGCTTTCCATATTTTCAACTACAACTTTACAGCAATCATTATCAACAACAATTGTTGATCAACCTACTTCTTTACTTACTACAACTACAACTAATGTAATTCCAACTACATCTGAAAACTCTTTTACTACAAGCTTATCTAGTATTACAAATACTATTCAAACATCAGGTGATATTACCACTGCTAATTTTGGACAATCTTCATTTAGCTCAGCGACTTCTATTTCTTCCAGCAATACCATACGCTTTACTACCCAACGTGGATCAACAGCACCAGCTGTTTCTCTAACAGGGACAGGAAATACGATTGTATTAACGGGAAGTTCTTTTGTGGCGACCGGAGGTCCAAGCCAAACATTGGCTAGCTCAATGTCTTCAAATTCACTTTCCTCCATAAGCAGTAATAATGTTTTGAGTAATGGTGCTCAATCGTCTTCTGATTCATCAGGCATTCCTTTAGGCATTGTGATAGGCGCAGCGGCCGGGGGTGTTGCTTGTATTACGCTTGCGATTGGCAGCGTTGTATTTGTACTTCGTCGTCGAAGGAAAGCTAAATCCTTGCAAGAAAGTAATGATAACGTTGAATTAGCAAATCAATCTTCAACTTTAATGGAAACGGAATCTGATAATCCTAATGCGTCTTTATATGCGATATATGCAAGTTTCAAGCATACGCTTGCGGCTGACATTTACAATCAATCTTCAGGCCAACTCATTCTTGGGAAAAAGTATGTAGTTTATTTGATGGTGGATAGAAGTACGGCAGATGAACTTAAAGGAAGCAAAGGGATTGAGGTTAATTTTAGCAAAGGCATTTATGAAACAGAGTATTCACTAGGCAAAGGGCAGTTTGGTTGCTTGCTATTAGGCAAGAATAGAGAAACAGATGAGTTTGTTGCCGTAAAATATGTCGCTGGCGAACATCAAGTCGCGAAAAGTCGTGGTGAAGCCAAACTGCAATCATTGCTTAGTGGCAAACCCAATATTATGCCGTTATTAGATTCAGTCGAAATCCCAACACCTGAAGGTAATTATCTCTTTCAAGTGATGCCTATCGCAAGTTTTGGTAATGGCGATTATTTCTATCAAGAACTTAACTTTCTAAAAGATGCTAAGTTAAAAGAAGCATTAATTGCCCATGTCGCCAAAAGCTTAATTACAGGCTTACAACAAATGCATCAATCCCATATTTATCATCTGGATATGAAGCCGGCTAACTTCGTTATCAACCACGATGGCGAAGTCTCTCTTATCGACTTTGGCTGCTCGCAACGGGTGAGTGGGAATGACGGCATTATTGTTGGCGGAACAGGCGATACTTGTTATTACTCTCCAGAGCGTTTAGCCCATGCGAGAAGAAATACCGAAGGACTTGAAACCGATGAAATTAATCCTCACTTCTTCGGCGCAAAAGCGGATGCCTGGGCGCTAGGCGTAACCTTACTGATTCTCATGACAAAAGATAGTCCTTTCTGGCAAGCAGATATCTGGCAACGGCTGAGAAGCTGGGATAGCGCTTTCTTTACAAAGAAATTAGCAGAAATACCAGAACTACAACAACCTGCCAAAGATAGTATTTGGGCGGTGATTAAGGGCTTATTAGAAGTTGACCACGCAAAACGTTTAACTATGGCAGCAGCACTAGCTATGCCAGTTTTCGAGCGCAAAGATTTAATTTTAGGTAAAGAAAAACTAAGCAACGCCTTTGCCAACATCAAAAAAGCAGAAGCTGAAAGTAAAAAAGCTTTTGTATATACGCCTAAAGTTCAAAACAAAAATTATCACACGGCGGGCAAAGTAGCTGTAAGCAACCAACAGGCTAGTAATTCTTCCGTTGCTAAAAACCCACAGGGATTCTTTAACCCCAATAATCGACCCACGACAACACAAGATTTTTCTAAAGATTATGGGTCTTTGCCTGAGGAAAATAAACCAAAGCCTAATCTCTATCACTCGCGATATTGAGATACTGACTTAACAAAGTAACAAATCTCAATTTAAACTGACAATAGAATTCATAAAATACGGTTAACGTCAGATGAGATTTGAATTTGTACATAATCAGCTAATTAGTCGATCCTGAAAAATCCAAAAGTGGTAAAATATTATTGTTTTACAGTAAAAAAGTACCAAAAATGTTATAAAGTTGTCATTTTTAGTACTTAAAGGCGGTGATTAGTATAATAATTGTCGCATTCTACTCTTGCACGGTAAGTATATTTTGCAAAGATTTTGCAAGTTTTGTCAGAAACCTTGCAAAATATGGTAGTGGTAAAATGTGTAAGAAGCTTTGTATATCGAGGCTTGTGAGGTTTTTCAGGTACGACTAATTACTACGTGACCAGTCTTCAATCAATAAGTCAGAAACGCGTAAAAACTCTTTTTTATTATTTGTGACTAAAATGCAATTTGTTGATCGCGCATGAGCAGCTATCAATAAATCCAATGGTCCAATAGGTGTGCCTTTCTTTTCAAGGTGAGTTCTGATAGCACCATAATGAAGAGCAGCATTATGATCAAAATGTAAAATGTCTAGTGGAAGTAGGAATTCTTCTAAAGCCGCTTTATTTTTTTCATAATATTGGCTTTTCTCTACGCCATAGGTTAATTCAGCTAATGTTATAGAAGAAACACAAATATCGCCGATTAAAAAATTTTTAAATTTATTAACAACTTTTTCAGGTTGTTTTTTAATAATGTAAATACAGATATTAGTGTCTAGCATATATCTCATAAAAAAATATCTTCCCTACTTTGTTGCTCAGGCTGATTGCATATTCCGAGCCATCGTGAACGCTGTTCCAAAGGATGGTGAACACTGATTCCAATTTATCGTGAACAGGATTCCGAAGTATCGTGAACACTTTTACCTATTTTTTTGGAATGGGTGTTCATCATCACGGAATAGTGTTCACGATGTCGTAAACCTTAACTAAAAGCTGGAAACCTTTATTGTTTTTACTGACGTTAATGTCAATTGCAGTTGAAAGTTGACCCCTCAGTGCAGTTCAATATTGACCCCTCTCTTTGCTAGAATTTAGGATCAACTTTTCCTCATTTTTCCCTCCTTTAAGCGCCAGCTTTTGTTACCCGTTTCCAGGACTAAGCAGTGATGTGTAAAACGATCGATCATGGCTTTTGTGGTTTTGGTATTACCAAATAGACCACTCCATTCTTCGAAAGTAAGATGGGTCGTAATTAAAATAGAAACGCTTTCATATAAATTTGAAAATAGCTCAAACAGTAATGCACTGGCCTTAGGATCAATCGGTAAATAGCCGAACTCATCAATAACCAGCAAGTGAAAGTGCCGAAGCCTTGCGATAAAATTAGCTTGATAATTGTGTGCTTCTGCTAACAACAAAGCTCTCGCTAAATCCGTTAATTTATAAAATCTTATACGGTAATTATGCTGTAATGCACGATGCGATAATCCTAGCGCTAAATGGGTTTTCCCACTTCCTGATCCACCAACAACTAACACGTTATAATGATCTGCTATAAATTTCATGCTTGCAGCTTCTGATAGTACGTTAGTATCTACGGGTAACTCAGCCGTGATAAAATTATCAAGTGATTTTATTTGCGGTAATTTTGCTAAATGAAGTCTATACATAAAAGACCTTGTCTGACGATAAGCTGCCTCTCTTTCTAATAAAGTCTGTAAGAGTTGTAGGTTATCTTCTTTTACTTTAGGCATTTCCTTAAAGTATTCTAGCATCCCATTAAATTTCAATGTCTCTAACTGCGTTTTAACCGCTTCATACAACATGGTTATTCTCTCCCTTTGTTGATGCTTTATTTAAAAGTGCTGTTGTGTAATAACTGCATTCACTATCAGGAGGATCTTTTAGAATTAATTCATAGGTTTCTACAATATCTTTGTCTTCTTCTTTTCCATTAAGGTAACGCTGTACAAAATCTAAGTTATAAGTGCCTTGCGATAAAACGTGCGAGCAAGCTTTTTCAACGTTGGCTAATCCGTGAGCAGCAATCTCATTTAAAATTTGAATGAACTGTTTCTCACCATCTTCATATTTCTCTAATTTATGCTGTAACTGCTTTAATACATCAGATAGTGTCCATTCTTTAAAGGGCGCACCATTACGTAAAGCACCTGGTTTTCTTTCCAGCACAGAAAGATAATGTAATGGATTGTAAATGCGTTTATAGCGCTCAAAGCAGCGTTTATGCTCACCAATGACTTTCTCTTTATGGATTATTATAATTCTTTCAGCATAAATCCTTACCTCTACAGCCATACCTACATACTCAACATAAACACTGTACCCATTAGTTTCATACTGCACCAAACTTGTACTATTCACGACCAAAGCTTTTAGCTGATATGCTTCAAATGGATAGCGATAAGCAATTAAACTTGATTTCTCTTTTTCATAAATTTCCCAAACCGTTTCATTTTTAAATTCAGGATGTTTTGACTTCTTAGCCCAAGCTAAACACTCAGCTTTCAGTTGTGCATTAAATTCTTCTAAACTTTCAACACATCGTAAAGGCGTAAAGAAATTATTTCGCGAAGTATGTACTTGATTTTCAACTTGGCCTTTTTCCCAGCCCGCACCCGGCGTGCAAGCCGCAGGCTCAAATAAATAATGAGATGCCATTTCCAGAAATCTTTGATTAAACTTTCTGCTTTTTCCAAGTAAAACTTTTTGAACAACAGTTTTCATGTTGTCATAAATTCCCTTTCTGGCACACCCCTCAAAAAACTTAAAGGCTTCATCATGCGCATCCATGACCATTTCTAATTGCTCATTTCGATAAACCACTATCAAAAATAATCGGCTATAGCACAATCTAATGTGAGCAACTTTAACACTCACTAATTCTCCCTTTAATTTAATCTCTTCTTCACTCCAATCAAATTGAAACGCTTCTCCCGGCGCAAATTCCATGGGAACAAATGCTGTCCTTCCTTCTAGGTGATTCTCTTTCTTCCACCGCCGTACAAAATTATTGACCGTCGTATAGCTTCCCTTAAATCCTCTCTCATGAATTTCTTCATATAACTTCTTTGCCGTCCTTCTTCTATATTTAGGCTCTAAGGCATCGACTTCTAATTTCTCTGTTAGCACTTCAACAAAATCATTTAACATCGGGTAGGGTTGATGATTCCTTTTATATTTCTTCAATGTCTTATCATTACGTATGACTTCTTTCACCGTGTTCTTTGAGATATTTAACTTGCGCGCTATCGTCTTAAATCCTTTCTGCTCTACATGGTACATCCGCCGTATCTTCAATATCGTTTCCACTGTTAGCATCCCCTTTGACTCCCTAAGACCTTGCAAAAAATCTTAAGGGTAATTTACCTTTCAACGGGGTCAACTTTGGACTGCATTTTCCCTCTAAAAGGGGTCAGTTTTACACTGCAATTAACAAACAAGAAATCGAATTGCGTTACACCGCCAACGTCGTGGAATGCTTATATAAAGGTAAGCGCATTGCAAGCCATGTTCGCAGTAACCAGAAAGGTCAGCACACGACAATATCAGCGCATATGCCGGTTTCTCACCAGAAACACTTGGAATGGACACCTGGCCGCTTGTTAAATTGGGCTGAACAAACCGGTAAATCAGTACGCGCCGTGGTAAAGCAGCTACTGGAAAGCAAGGCTCATCCTGAACAAAGTTATCGTGTTTGTTTAGGCTTATTACGTTTAGCTAAGGGCTATACGCCACAGCGTCTTGAAGCTGCTTGCCAACGCGCATTAGCTATAGGTTCACCCACCCGCCGCAGCATTCAGTCCATTCTGGAGAAAGGACTTGACCAACAACTTTCTCCTGCTGACGGCACAGCTTCCTTGCCCCACCAGCATGAAAATTTAAGAGGACCTGATTATTACTGCTAACCAGATAACCGCATTTATTAAGGAAAAACATTATGCTTATTGAACAAACATTGCAATCACTCAAAACCCTAAAATTGACTGGGATGCTAAAAGCTCTGGAGGAACAATTAACCCAACCAGCTTTAGTCGGTTTAAGCTTTGAAGAACGATTAAGTCTTCTAGTTGATAGAGAAACAACAGAACGGAATAACCGTCGTCTCAACAACCTTCTTCGCCAGGCAAAATTGCGACACCAGGCTTGTATTGAAGATATTGATTACCACCATCCGCGCGGCTTAGAACGCCAGAAGGTTGTTAATCTTGTGAACGGTGACTTTATCCATCACCATCATAATATTTTAATTACCGGCCCGACAGGTTGCGGTAAAAGTTGGCTCGCCTGCGCCATTGGTCAGCAAGCTTGCCGACAAGGCTTCAAAGTCATTTATGTCCGAACCACGCGGTTGTTAGAACAGCTAAGAATTGCGCATGCTGATGGCAGTTACGGCAAATTGTTGCGCCAGTTCGCACAAACTGACCTTTTAATCCTGGATGACTTTGGTTTAGGGACGCTTTCAACACTAGACAGACAAGACTTGCTGGAAATTCTTGAAGATCGCTATAAATTAAAGTCCACCTTAATCACGAGTCAGTTAGCGATAAAGCATTGGTATGACTATATTGGTGAGCCTACTACTGCTGATGCTATCCTAGATAGATTACTTCATAACGCTTATAAGGTGGAATTGTCCGGTGGCTCGATGCGGAAAAAAGAAACTTTATCAGCATCGTGAACACCCTATGTTAAGATAGTGCTCCAGCTTTACGGTTAAGGTTTGCTGTTCACCATCCTCGGAATCACTGTTCACGTTCGTCGGAATACACAGGCTGATTTCTTTCTTCCATAAAATCATTTGAGAATTTATTAAGGCTATTAATTAATGAGCTCCAAGGATGCTCGGTAGAAAATAAGACGGTTGCTTCCCCCATTTTTTTGATAAAAACTTTTTCTCCTTTAAAGCGAAAATCTTTTGGAAGGCGTACAGCTTGACTTTGACCATTTTGGAATAATTTAGCAGTTTGCATAAGTTAAGCCCCAACAATTAAATATATATATATAAGTATATACTAATTTAGTATGCTTAACCAATCTTTTACGAATAAGAAATGCGCTTAACTAGATTTAACATCGGCAATGAATGTCAATATAGAGTGTACTCTAAGTTGATGTTATGCGAAGCAATTAGCAGAAGATTGATAAGAAGATAAACCTTTTTTTGACGCCTTAAGCGACTTCGATAAAATGTCCGGCGGCGTATTCATGCAATACGCTGGCAATAAAGGTTTGATAAGGCAACCCTTTAAAGGCGGCTTTGGTTTTTAGCATTTTTAAATCTGTATTGGACAGACGCAGCGTGATGCGCGCATCTTTGCGTAAGAAATTGGCCGCTGCTTCTTTGGCGAAAGCCGCTTCTTCTTCGGCATTTTCAACGGTTTTCCATTCGCCACGCTCAACTGAATCTAACAGTTCTTTTTCTTCGGCATCAAGAGCAACGTTAAAAATATCTTTCATCATTTGATTTTGCATTCTACATCTCCTTCTTTGCTTAAATATATTTTTGTAAATTTTCGGCTGGGAATAATGGTTTTAAGAAATACCGCTTTTTCATCTTTTCTGACAAAGGGCACTAAATAAACATAACTTCTGACCTCAATAACATAAATTTGCTGGTTGGGATAATTTTCTAAATTATGATGCTTAATAGTATCCAGCAATTTGTCACTATCTAAAGCAGTAATAATTTCTTCGAAGCTAATATTTCGCTCTTTTATTAAAGAGTGATTTTTTTCTGCAGAAAATTCATAACAAGGCTTTTTTTGTATCATACTTCAAATATAGAACAATGTATGACATTTGTCAATTTTCATAGGTTTGTCATAAACTTGTTAACTGTGGTATATAACATCCCTTATCACCCCCAAACAGGATGAAACACCCATGCTCGACCCTAGTTCTGCCGTTGCCGCCCCACCCCAAAAAGTCAGCAACTCTGTGGGGGATAAGATTTTTTTGGCAACTTTAGCAGACAGCTCGCAGATTTCTCTCACGGAATGGATGACCCAATATTTTCATTTGCACGTCATCGGTGCCCCACCCAAAACCGTCAACGCCAAGGAAAAGGATCTGCAACGTTTTTTAATATTTTTCAAAAATGAAGTCGGGCATGATCATGTTGATAATTGGACACCGGTGGTTACTAAACAATTTCAAAAATCTCTCGTCACCACTATTTCACCCATTACTCAGAAACCTTTAAAGGAAACGACGATTAATCGCGTGTTAGCAACCGTGCGTCACTTTGGAAAATGGTTACATAAACAACGGCCATTATTAGCAGGAAATCCCTTGGAAGGTGTGCGCGATATTCAAGTCGATGAACCCGATTGGAATGGCTTAACGTCACGACAATTAATGCGCTTAAAAGCAGCATGTGAGCAAAGGGTGAACGCTTGTCAGCGCGGTGATCAAAATCCGCTTTTAGAAACCGCGGTGTTTTATACTTTATTACAAACGGGGTTACGGGAATCCGAATTGGTTTCTTTAAACGTCTATCAATACCATCATCGCGGTCTGCACGACGTCATGCGTCACAAAAGCAAGCGCGTTAGCAAAAAAGTTCCGCTTCCCCAAGAAGCCCGCGATCTTTTAGACCGCTACTTAAAAACTCGTAATGCGCAACCCGACGATCCCCTCTTCGTCTCCCGCTATGGCAATCGTCTCGCCACCAAAGATGTCTATCGTCTCTGCCAACGTCTTGTGCAGCAAGCCTCCACCTATTTAAGCGCAGAAGAAAAATTTCGCTTTACGCCACATATGCTAAGGCATACGTTTTTAAAACGCGTCGCCGACAAGCACGGTATTCATTTTGCGCAGCGCATGAGCGGCAATGTCTCCATCAAAGAAGTCTTCCGCTACATCAAACCCAGTCAACAGGAAATCGACCAGACCGTCGAAGAGTTGTTTTGAATTCAACTTGGAGAATTTCTTTTTTAAAAATTCTAAGGAGAATGATTACAATTCTCAATATTCATCCGCCTTACATATTTGAAGATTTTTATTATTTTTTAACTAGCGTTTGTGATTAGCCCGGAGTACCACTGCCCCATCTTCAACTTCTTCAATAATTCCCCCATTTCTTCTTGAATTTATAGCATCAAGAGATTCTTGAGGTAGTTGTTTAAAAAATTGCCCGTTCGCAATTCTTTGTATGTTTCTACGAAAATCGGCATCATCTAATGTAGGTGGAGCTAATGCTTTCGTATCACTTTCTTGGGATGCCTTTTTTATCATCCAGCCAGCAACCAATAACATTAATATTCCAACTATGTCGGTGTTGACGTGTGCTTTTTTTGAATCCACTAAGTCGCTAAGACAAACCATCCCACCAACAATAAGAAATAATGCTATAACACTATAGTTTCTAATCGTATTTGATTTATGGGAGATAAAAAGCTGATATTGATCACGTTCATGTTTATACCTTGATTGTAAGGTTTGTGAATACGCATTAACTATACCATTTGCGGCTACAGCCAACTGTATTTGTGTTTCAGCTGTTGCTTTTTCTGCTTCAGCCCTTGCTCGCTCAGCTCGAGCGCGCTCCCTACTAGCTTCTTGCTCAACTTCTTTTACTTTAGACTCTGCTCGTTTAACTTCTGCTTCAATCCTAGATTTCTCTGTATCCAATTTTTTAATTTCTAGCTGGTGTTTTCTTTGTTCTTCCCCAGTAATCCATCCTAATATTCCCATTTGAATACTCTCCTTTTTAAATTAACGGTTAAAATATCATACAGTTGGCAGATTAGTGTAATGCACTATGCTTATTAACGCTATTTGCGTTGGTTAATAAATAGATAAAAGCTTGTTTAAGCATCACAAAATAATTTTGTGATGCCTTCCAAAGTTAGTAAGGTCTTTATCTAATCGCATTTAGTAGTATAGTAATTTAAGACTGAATTTTTCTCATTTCAAGTTAATTTGCTGGGCAATACGTATGAGTAATTACCATTTGTTACGTTATTCCAGAAAGCGTACTCTAACCTGATGTCAGACTGGCCAATTCATTTGCGTCAGAATAGAGTGTAATTTATAATTTATTGACATGTGTTGATGAAAGCCATAGATTTAAACCTGACATACACCCCATCTCGGAGCAAAAATGGCCAACGGCAAATCCATCGGCTACATCCGCGTCAGTAGTTTTGACCAAAACCCCGAAAGACAACTGGAAGGGATTAAGCTAGATAAAACTTTTATTGATAAAGCCTCCGGCAAAGATACCCAACGGCCACAATTAGAAGCTTTACTTAATTATGTGCGTGACGGTGATACCGTCATCGTGCATAGCATGGATAGATTAGCACGTAACCTTGATGATCTCCGTCGTCTTGTTCAGGACATGACCCATCGCCACATCACCATTCAATTCATCAAAGAAAGTCTTAGCTTCACCGGTGAAGATTCACCAATGGCAAATTTATTACTTTCGGTCATGGGAGCCTTTGCCGAATTTGAACGTGCCTTAATTCGTGAGCGGCAACTTGAAGGCATCGCCTTGGCGAAAAAGCGCGGAGCTTATAAAGGACGTAAGCGATCACTCACGGCAGAACAAATTCAACTGTTACAGCAGCGCGTGAAAAATGGCGAAAAGAAAAGCCATGTTGCACGGCATTTTAACATCAGCCGCGAAACGCTTTATCAGTACTTAAAAGTTAAAGAATAGAGTGTGCTCTCTTTTATTTTTGAATTATCTATTAAGTAGTGGCCGTTCAGGATCATTTATATCAAGATCTGACTTCTTTTTATTACTAGTTATGGCTAATATAATAATCATCATTGCGTTCAAAATAATAACCTTAACTCTTATCTACTGTAAACTTTGATAGATATGCTTACTCACTCTATAAAAAGCGCTTTTAGCATTTGCTGCATAAAAGCGCTTTTTACCTACTCCAATATCCGTTAAAGACATGGCTTTCCTTAGCCAATCAACAGATGCTCAGAATTTGATGGTACTGAGATTTGTTTAAAAACTTTAATGCTCAAGAAAACAAATACGCTTAAAGCCCCAAAAGCAGACATACTCAGTAATAACCATATAGAGAAGTAACTCATATCTGAATATCCTTATTGCGATATGATAAGAAGTTTTATCTTAGTTGAAATTTGCTAAAAGAAAAATCAGCGATTGACTCCATCCTCTGTAAGCAAAAGACGTTTCTAGATTCCACCTTTTGGTAGAAGATTTAATAAAATCACGGAAAAGCCATCAGTTACCACTGTGGCAAGGGCTGCTTGGTCATTTGCTGATTAGCTTTATCTTTAGCGTAAATGGTTTTTACATGCGCGGTAAATTCTGGGTGGCTTTTCTGCAATGCTTGCAAGAATTTTTCAACTAAAGTTTCATGAATAAAAAAAAGATTTCCACTAGCATTGCTACTTGTCTGCGGCCTAATGCCTTGTTCACGAGCAAGCGCCATTAATTCATTAGTTGGGCTAGGATCATTAAAGCCCACTGGTTTTTTATCTCGAAATTTTAACCATGTGTGCTCAAATAAACATTCAATACTGCTGGCATCAATTTTGGCCTCTGGCTTTTCTTTGCGATAGTAACGATGCTGAAACATAAATAATAGTTTCCTTGAATATTTACCTTATTTTTCATCTCTACGCTTTTGCGCTTCTTGCGCTTTTATTTTTTGATAAATTTCCTCACGGTGAACAGAGACATCCTTAGGAGCAGTTATTCCAATTTGTGCCATACTACCATGGACCCCAGTAACTTTGATTTCGATATGATCATCAATGCGAATAGATTCGCCAATACGGCGCGTTAAAATAAGCATTTATTATCTCTCATCTATATAATGTTTTGCCGTTTATAAAGAAGTCATCGCTTAATTAACATTAGCCTTTTCTTTAGGTTCTTGACGTTTCAAGCGCATAGCCAATTTTTTCTTGGCAAAAGCTGCTTCTGCTTCTGTTACATGACCGGCAATGTTTCCTGTAACATCTATTCTCGGCTGACTAGCAACCATATTTTCTAAGTATTCCGTACTGTTAACATAAAGCTTTATTGCTTGCTGCCAGATAGTAGCACTAAACCGTGTATCATTCTCATAATGCCTTAACACCGCATGATGAATACCAATGGCCAGGGGCTGCTTCTCTTTGCCTCTTTTAAAACATTGTGGCAGTTCTGCCTTTAGTGCTTCTAAAGCATCAAATAAAGCCGTATGCTTTTTTTTATTTGCGGATGTCGGTTGTGGTTTTTTCTCTTCTTCGTTTAACGTTATCATAAAAACTCCTCCTTGGTTTTTTTGCTTCACTTTATTATTTTACCTTACTTAGCAAGATTTTTAGTAAAATTAATGTAATGTTGTGTTAATAAGACAACACTTTTTTAGTTTCTTACCGCTCCCACAAGGACATAATTCATTACGGCCAATTCTTTGCTCACCAACAGTAGTGTCTTTTAATTCCTGTTCGCGCCAAAAGTCATAAATACTCGCCGTAACATCTGGGATCACTGAAACATTGATTGCAATGAAATTTTTATCTTCTTCTGGCGTTGATGGCTTTTTTGCCTTGGGACTGATGTCAGAAAGCTTAAATTTCCGGGTATTGGCAATCGTTATAATAGGAAGCAAAAGTAAAGCTAATTCGCCACCGTCTTTTTCCTGCCATCCCTCTACATCTAAATCAACTCCCTTTAAATAACCTTGACACCATAAGGCTATATTCTTTTGTTGCTCTTCGCTTAAAGAAGCATCATCAAAGGGAAAACTTCGAGCATAATCGACTAAAGGTACAAAATACTCATGATGACGTAACTCAAAAGCAATTTCATTATTAAGGCGCATGATAAGGTTTGTCAGCGTTTCAACTTCTTCCATGGCGTTAAAATCTTTTTCCTCGCCCCAGATGACGTTTAACCATAAATTGCTCGGTAAAATATGGGGGCCGCTTATCATCGCACATAGCAAACCATGGGTTGCAAAAACGCTAAGACCTCCCCTATCAGTGAGCAACTTATTTAAGGTTACTAGCTCATCAGATGATAAGGCTTGATCAAGTTTTTTATTTAACATCCTATTTTTCTTCCGTCAAAAATAATCATAGTAATTAAATCTCGGCGGCATCCAATTTTTATCTGTTGCTAATAACTATATGCTTAAAAATAAATTTAACGTTGAAAACCGACTTTTCGTTGCATCCCATTAAAGCTACCAAAAACCCAGAAAATGGGAATTTTTTCTCTTTTCAAAAGCTTCAAAAGCGGGATAATGCTTTTTGAACAATGCCAGGAGCTACTTCAATTACCCGCAAGAAGTTACGCGCTGTTGCGGTTGGCGTCTTCCTATGTTGCTCCCATTCTTGCACTGTTCTTACGCTAACCCCGAAATATTTCGCAAATTGCTCCTGGGATATATGTAACTTATTACGTATATCTTTTACATTGACCTCTTTTACCGGATGTACACATTTAAAATGTTTCAATTCACTATTCTTTAATGGTTGAGCATCTGGATCAGACTTTGCAGCTGCAATGATTTGCCGCTCAGTCATTGCCTCAACCTTCTTCCAATCAGTCGGACCTTTCGCTGTTCTCTTTTGCCTCTTCGTGAATTTTTCGCCCATTCTTACTTGCCCTTCTTGCTCAAATAATCCTTCTTTTTTTATTTCTGGAAGTTTTTCATATAGTGGTTACTATACGCCAATGGCGTAGTTATGTCAAATTGATAAATAAATAACAGCTAACAGTTAGAGATATATCAGCCTTATTTTAATTCTTTTGAAAAAAAGAAAGGTCCGCCCCATTACCGCCCCATTACCGCCCCATTATTTATTTAATTTTTCCTTTATGCACCATTTTGCACCACGTCCTATACCTTTCAAATCAATAAAGCCTTGTTGTTTTAAATAAGAAAGATCATCTCCCAATGTCCTTGCAGCAGGAGCATCAGATAGTAAGGCCTTTATTTCGCGTACTGGCATTTTGCCTTCTTTGCTAAGAATTTCTAGAATGTGTTTTTGACGTAGCGTAAGTTCAATGTGGTGTGCGGTTTGTGCAATCTGTTGAATACCAGCTACTATCGACTCTTTAAATGAAAAACTTACTGAAAATCCACCAGAATACTCAGAAAATTTTGGTTCCGGTAAATAATTATCTTTGCAAAGTTCAATCATCTTATTAGTACCAATACCCCACTTCTCAATTAAACCTCGATTGTAAAAAACATTAGAAATAATTTTGTTTCGTGGAAATGAGTGGTGTTTTTTAGTTAAATCATCAACGTTTATTTGTAAAGGTAATTTACCATTATTCCAAATCTCCATACGATCATCGAAGATTGCTAATGCTATAGAAGCTTCTTGGTGTGAATAATCTCTATGGCAAATTGCATTTACTAATGCCTCTCGTACAGCAAGCACAGGTAATGTCGGCTTATCTATTCTTTCAAAGCTATCATCTGTGAAAAAACTAGCGGTTGTTAAATGCTTTTTAATAAAATCACTTGCTGATGATAAAATTTTAAAGGCATTGCCATAGACTTGTTGATTATCAGCAAAACTTCCAAGACTATTAGTACCTCGAAATCTTGCCATCTTAATTAAGCATTGTGGGTAATCAGGTAAAACCTTTTTGCCAAATAATACAATAGCTGCGTTTAATAAAGTGTCATCTTTTATCAAATTAAGGCGCGCTAAAGAATCTTCAATAGTTTCTTGTAAAGCTTCATCAGGAATACGATTAGCATTTACAGCTTGTTTGATAGTTCGATAAATTTCCTCTGCATCAAGCATATCAATTTTATAATCAGTGACGGGCTGTGTTTCCCATGCGTGATTTAACTGGCCTCTTTTTATCAATAATTGTTCATAATAGTGTTGCGACATTTGAATTGTCGTTGATTGATTGCGCCGAAAAGCCCTTCCATTATAAATATATGGGACATGTGCGCCTGGTAATACGTCAATAATAATGACCTGCTTTTCATCTTTAAAAGGCAGATATTGAATATTGATGTTGGCATGTGGCTCTAGTTTATTAATTTCATTGGCAATTTCTTGTTGGGTGTTATCGGTTACATGCTGACCCACAATTTTTTTATCGTTGGTTACGCCTATTAAAACTTTTCCGCCTTCGCTATTAAGAAAACCGCAAACTGTTTCAAATGCTGCGGATAATTGAGCAGTGGATTTTTTAAATTCAAGCCTTTCTGATTCGCCTTGTGCTACCAGCTTTTCAATTTCTATCTGTCTCACACTTAAGCCTCATTAATTCCAAAAAAGTTATCCACATTTCCTGTGGGCAGATATGTGGATAAAACCACTACCTGCCCTTCTGCTTAAATTTGTGGCGGTTGGTTAAATTTTTCCCATCCAGCCTCAAGCTTAAAATAATTATAAAGCACATCTAAGCCTTCACTGTTTAAGGCAATGGCTTGGCTTACAAAATCATTTACTGCCCATAGATACTCATTAATGGTCACTTCTGGTAGCGCGGCAAACTCATTATCTAAGGCAACCACAATAAGAGCTTGTAGCTTAGAAAGGCAAGTTGACAGGTTTTCCCGTAAATTCACTTGTTCATTTATTAACGACGTAAAATCAGATACGCTGATATCAGCCATGGTTTAATCTCCATTGTAGATTAGATTGTGGAAGTCTTGTTTAGGTACTGGTAATACCTTTACAAGGCGGTTTGGTACGTGGTGTAAAAAGCCACGCACCAAATTTATATTATATGACATCATATTATTTTATATGATATCATATAGTATAAAACTATCAAGCATCATACCATACGAGGAACTATCATTATGAGCGGAAAGGTTATAGCTCTTATACAGAAAAAAGGTGGTGCAGCTAAAACAACCACATGTATTAATCTCCTAGGAGCTTTAAGAGAAATAGGTGAGGATGCGGTCTTATGCGACATGGACAAGGAAAAGCCTGATGCGCTTTACTGGGCAGACAAAGGTGAAGAGCTTATTAACTTTGTAATTCCCTTATTCGATGAGAATCCCAAACCAAAAATTTTAGAATTAAGAGAAAAGCGAAAAATTATTTTAATTGATACTCCACCTAACTTTGAAGCTGCTGCATTAAAAGCAGCGATGCTTTGCGACTTGGCAATTATCCCGTGCGCTCCGGTAGAAACAGAAAAGAAAGCATTACAAGAGGCCGCATCATGTGCCTTAATGGCAGACAAACCTTATTACTTCTTAGCTAGCCGAGTTTTTAAAAACACTGGCCTTGCCAAAAAATTTGCACTTGAATTAGAAAAAACTGGTACAAGCTTTAAGACGCACATAACCAATAGTGTTGCAATGGCTGAATGCCAAGAAAAGGGTAAGTGGGTAGGTAGTTATGCGCCAGATCATCAAAACCATATTCAATACTTAGAGTTAGCAAGAGAAGTAATGCAAATATTGGAGGTTCATAATGGCTAAAAATGATGTCTTAAGTGGCACAGAGGATTTAGCAGAGAAAATGAAAAAAATAAAAGAACAGTTAAGCGGTGAAAAAAATTTACCTAAAATGCAACCCAAAGAGAACTCCAATATCTCCCCTAAGCTTTTTGTGAGTGGTAGACTCGACCGTAAAAGCCATAATTACAGCGCAAGATCATTAACCCTGTTGGGTAGGCTTGAAGATGAAATAAAATCTTATTGCCGAGGTGGTGAGATTGCAGTGTTAAATTATCTAATAAGAGAAGGGCTTAGAAAAGTAAAAGATTCTACAAACACAATTAATATAGATATGTCTGAAATAGAAGGAGATGATATATAGTAATATCATATGATATTATACAATATCATCTCATATGATGCTAAATGGGATCATTGCTAGATATGAATCAGGAAAGCTTAAATAAGCTAATTAATGAAGCACTTGCCATAGAAGCCGAGGAAGCAAAGGAAGCTGGCTCTTTGGGCTTCATGGCGAGATCCTTAGTACAAGCAACTCTACCGCATAGTAAACAAGAAGGTAACGAATTTACAAGACGAAATGGCCTATTTACCTTATCAATCTTATCTCCTAAAGAAATTGGACTTCCTTACGGCAGTATTCCCAGATTACTAGTAGCCTGGGTAACTACTGAAGCCGTAAAAACGCGTCATCGCCAACTTATTCTAGGACATTCCTTATCAGATTTTATGGAAGAATTAGATTTGATGCCGACTGGTGGTAGGTGGGGAACAATTATAAGATTGAAGACCCAGATGCAGCGTCTTTTTGCCTCAGCAATTCGATGTTTTTACGGCAATGATGATTCCTGGGCTATTAAAGCAATCGACTTATTTGATGAAGCAAATTTATGGTGGAATCCAAAAGACCCTAACCAAGCAAGCTTATTTGAATCCACACTAACATTATCTGAAAAATTTTTTAATGAAGCTATAAATGCTCCTGTGCCGATAGATATGCGAGCGTTAAAAGCCCTTAGTAAATCTCCTTTAGCCTTAGATATTTATTGCTGGTTAACTTATCGAATGAGTTATTTAAAAGAGCGATCTTGTATTCCCTGGGGAGCACTTCAGGTCCAATTCGGTTCTGGGTATGCATTAAACACTCAGGGTACAAGAGATTTTAAACGAGCTTTCCTCAGAGAATTGAAAAAAGTAGGTATCGTTTATCCAGAGGCTAAAGTAGACACTCAAAAAACTGGCCTAATGCTAAAACCAAGTAAACCACATATTCCCTTAAGTTAATAACCCTGTGGATATTAATACTTATTCACGCATTAACTGTCTTGTTTTATGCGGTAAAATCACGCATTAACTGTCTTGTTTTTACGCATTAACTGTCTTGCACACCTTATACCTGTATTTTCCTATATTAAACATACCTGTATGTGATCGCCTTGCTTTGTGGATAACCCGTTAGGGTTATCCACAATCGCGGCGCATCATCATCAATTTTTTTGTTTTTTAGGAAAAACCGGAATAAGGCGATTAGAGGACGTATCCCTGCCTACCCAACCCTTAGCACTAAATAACAAGAAAAATCGCCTGAGAAGCTTCTGCGACGTTTTCAGGGCCTATTCTGGGTAATATTTCCAATGCTTTGTTTTTGGCAAAACATCGGGATATGGTTATCCGTCTTTTAACGCACTGTTGACATGCAGCTTTAAGGCATCTCCCGGGGAAAAGGTTGGCACGGCTTTGGCATCAATGGAAAGGGGTTGCCCAGTGTTTAGCGACAATTAGAAATACTTAGATACGACAATTAGAATTCCCTAAGTTGGTAAGGGGATAAGTACTTAGAAAAGTTTAATCTTGTGATTCTACTTTGATGGAGTACTTATTGATGACATGTACAAACCAACAGGTGCAATTACTGATGAAATCCATGAAATTAAACAGTCAAACATTGGCGGCAGCCAAAGCTGGGATGAATGCTAAAACGGCGAGGAAATATATAAAGGGTAAGAAATTACCTAGTGAATTAAAGAAAGGTAGAATCTATCTTACGCGCGAAGATTGTTTCAAAAGTGACTGGAGTGAGATAGAAATGATGTTAAGAAAAGCGCCAGAACTCCAAGCGCCAACGATATTAAGTTATTTAATAGAGAACTACCCGGAAAAATATCAACGGAGTCAATTAAGAACGCTTCAGAGAAGGATGCAATTATTTCGAGCGGAATATGGTAACGCTAAGGCGGTCATATTTTGTCAGAAGATTAAACCGGGCCGCAGTAGCCAATCGGATTGGACAGTGATGAATGATCTTAGGATCAGTATTTCGGGCGCTTTATTTCGTCATCTGATTTATCATTTTATGTTGCCTTACTCATGTTGGGAAACATTCATGATTTGTTATACCGAAAGTTTTGAGACATTGAGTCAAGGCTATGAGAAAGCGGTATGGGAATTAGGGGGTACATTACCTGAGCATCGGACAGATAATTTAAGTGCAGCGACAAAGAGATGTGGTAACCGCAGGACATTCACGGAAAAATGGCAAGCTTTTATGGGGCATTATGGAGTTAAGCCGACACGCAATAATCCGGGGGAAAGCCATGAAAACGGTTCTGTAGAAAAAAGCCACGACATTTTTAAAAATGCCGTGAATCAACATCTTTTACTCAGAGGTTCCAGAGATTTTGCAGACTTGCCGAGCTATGAAGATTTTTTAAATGAGATTAAAGATAAGCGTAATTTGGGGAAGCAGAAAAAAGTAAAAGAAGAAATCCAGTTTTTAGGACTTCTGCCTGAACGCAAATGGAACGATCCTGAAAGCTTATGGGTGAAGGTAAGTTATGGTAGTACCATTCAGGTGAGGGGATGCACCTATTCTGTGCCCAGTCATTTAAAAGGTTATACGTTGCGTGTAAATGTTTATTTTGAAAGACTGGAAATTTGTTATGGCCATAAAACATTATTTAATTTAACCCGAGTCGCATCAGGCAAGGTGATTGATTATCGGCATATTATTGACAGTCTTATAAGAAAACCTGGTGCCTTTAAAGATTATCAATATCAGGAATTTTTATTTCCCAGTTTTTTATTTCGGTGGGCCTATGATTGCCTGCTAGAAGATTATCCTATAACAGCACATAAATTATATTTGCAATTATTACTCTATGCAAAGATGTATGGAGAATCTCAAGTGAAAGCAGCATTGCAAATTTGTAAGGAATCGTCTCAATCTCCGCAACCAGACACTATTAAAAATTTAGTTGATCCACCTGACAAATTTGTTGTAGAGCCCTATATTATGCAACCGCATTTAGAGCTTTACGATAAGTTGCATGGCTTTAGAGAAAAAGGAGAGCTGGTATGTTAATGGCGGCGACTCTTGAACAACAGCTTAAAGAATTAAGGCTTCCAACCTTCATTAGAGAATATGTCCCTGCAGCACAAACTTGTGAGAAACAAAAACAAAGTTATATTGATTATCTAGGAGTATTGGTTCAGCATGAATTAGAAGAACGGTGTCAACAGAGAATAAAGAAATTATTGAAAAAAGCAAAATTACCCCGCAGTAAATTATTGAGTGATTTTGATTGCAATCGAATTGATGGGCTTTCACAAACGTTAGTAGAACAACTAGCAGATGGAAATTTTATAGATAAATATAAAAATATTCTTATCTTTGGTAATCCAGGTACAGGTAAAACCCACTTAAGTATTGCCCTTTCAAGAGAATGGTGTTTACGGGGTAGAAAAGTTTACTACACCAATGCTGCTGCTTTGGTCCAAGATCTATTGCAAGCCAAAGAGAAATTAAAACTGAATCAAATCATCAAGCGTTTTGATACATTTGAAATTTTAGTAATCGATGATATTTCATATGTGCCTTACAGCAGAGAAGAAATGGATGTTTTATTTCAACTCTTATCTGCACGTTATGAAACGCGTAGCACTGCCATTACTAGTAACCTACCGTTTGGAAAATGGAATGTCATTTTTAAAGATGAAATTACCACAGCGGCTGTGGTTGATAGGCTTGTTCATCATTCTGTTATTCTCGAATTAAACACCGAAAGTTATAGGATTGCTGATGCTAAAAAACAAAGAGATTTATCTTAATCAAGTTAATGAAATAGTTTTATACTTGCGATATTTTGTAGCCTACTGTGGGTAATTCTAGTTGTCGTGGCTAGGAAATTCTAATTGACATCAGACACCCAGTTTGCGGATTGCGTCCTATTCGTGCAGGCTTCTTTCTGACTTCAAACTTACCGAAGCCGGTAATGGTGAAAGATTCGCCGCGCATCAGAAGGGCTTTAAGCTCAGCAATAACTGCATCAAAGTAGGCTTCGGCTTCAGCGGAGGAACAATCCAGCCGTGACGACAGCTTGTTAAGAAAGTTTTGCCGTTGATTAAAAGATTCTTTCATGGGTTAGGGTTCCTGTGGTTTAAGGGGAAGGTCAAAAAGCTTACGGTCAGATTCTCGAGAAAGATACTTATCCATGAGGACTTTTAACTGTGGCAAGGTGTTTTCTGCCATGGCTTTATCAAGGTAGTAGGAACCGATAAGGATCTTGCGTCGGGTATCTTTTTTTCTTTGGCCTTGTTTCATTCTCGCTTCAGCGGCTTGGATGCGAGCTTCAAGAATGGCCTTTTGTTGTTTGAGTTTTTCCAGCAGGTGAGTGGTATCCGGCTTTTGGCTTTTTTTGCTTTTCTTGGTAAGGGTAAAAGTTTCTTTGTTGCTTTCCGTCATGTTGGTTTCTCCTCTTTTTTGTTTTTTTCGTTTTTTTCGTTTCGCGATTTTTCAATTTCGCTATTTTCTTCTTTCATCACGCAGCAATTTCCGTTGGTGGTTGAAGATAAATTTCTTGAAGTTCGTTGAGCAGTTGTTGTTTAGCGTAAGGGGTTAAGATATTAAGCAACAGCTTAACAGCGCTAATCAGCTTTGCCATTTTGTCATCAAAATCCTGTGGTAGATATTGATTATCTTTATTGGTAATAGGCTGAGAGAATTCCTGCCAAGCGAAGAGGAGCTCGTCAATGAAATAATTGGCATCTTCTAAGAAAGGCGTAGCGATATCGTCGATATTATGTTTAAGGAGCATTTTGGTAATTTGTACCACGTTAGTGGGATTGACGCTCAACTCATCATTGCGCATAAGCTATCCTTAGCGATAGAAAACCAAAAGTGATTGTAGCGAAGCCCTAGCGATAAGGCAAGGGTTATGTTATATAGGTTAAGCAAAAAAAGCCACACTGGTGCATGAAGTGCGCGCTTATACGTTGATGTGCAACGTGCGCTTTTAAAAACCATTAAAAAAAGCTGCAACAGCAAAAGCATAAAAAGCTGTTGGCAAGTATCCTGTTCATCAAATTTTCAAAAACCCTAACAGCAACGTCGTTGTTGGGGAGTAAGAGAGAGAAAGCGAGAAAATTGATTGGCCATCTATCATTTAAGCGGAAGCGTGATTTCCAGGAGCCAAGGCAGAAGTGCCCTGGCTTGTGCTGCTTATCGTGCGGCAGAAAAGTTGTTGGATGAGCGTTTAGCGAAAACCCATGACTACACTCACAAGCAAGATGTAGCGTTTAGCGAAATCTTGCTGCCTGAAAATGCGCCAGCGTGGATGAAGGATCGTGAAAGATTATGGAATGCAGTTGAGAAGGTGGAAAAGCGCAAAGACGCACAGCTGGCGCGAGAAATTCAGATTGCCTTACCACGAGAATTGACGCTGGAACAGAATATTGAATTGGCACGTGAATTTATTCAGCACGAATTTGTAGAGAGAGGGATGGTTGCTGATTGGGCATTGCATGTAGATAAAACGAAAGCAGGGGATGCGCAGCCGCATATTCATGTGATGTTAACCATGAGGGAAATTACCGAAGTCGGATTTGGGCAAAAGGTCAGAAGCTGGAATGCCAAAGAAAACTTGTTGCTATGGCGTGAAGCTTGGGCGGAGGTGGCTAATCGTCACCTAGCGATAAACGGCCATGACATCTGTATTGATCACCGCTCGAATATGGAGCGAGGCATTGACTTAGAACCGCAACATAAGATTGGACCGGTTGCCGCGCAAGAGCGCATGGCACGACTTTTAGATCATGAGCGCATAGCGCGTACCAATGGCGAAAAGATTCTTTTAAATCCAGCTATAGCCCTTGATGCTTTGACTCGGCAGCAATCGACGTTTACCCACCATGACTTAGCGAAGTTTATTTCCCGCCATACGGTGGACAATGAACAGTTTCAGGTGGTGTATGCCAAGGTTAAGGCGGATAAAGAAATCGTCGCTTTAGGCGTAGATGACTTAGGCCGTGAGCGTTTGACCACACAAGCCATGTTAACCCTTGAGGCAAGGATGTTGGCGCACGGTAATATCCTGATAGACCGCGCTAGCCATAGCGTGAGCCTAAACGCCCAACAGCAAGGCATAGTAAATCATACGCTTTCGGAAGAACAGACAACGGCTTATGAATATTTAGTTGCCCCTTGCGACCTAAAATGCGTGGTGGGCTATGCTGGTACTGGCAAAAGCTATTTGTTAGGCGCGGCAAAGGAAGCGTGGGAAGCCGAAGGTTACGGTGTGCATGGCATTACCTTGTCAGGGGTTGCGGCAGAGAACTTAGAGGCGAGCAGTGGGATTGCAAGCCGCACGTTAGCCAGTCGCGAGTACTATTGGGACAAAAGCCAAGAAACGCTTATGGCTAAAGACATTGTGGTGGTGGATGAAGCCGGTCTGATTGGTTCAAGGCAGATGGAACGCATCTTAGATGAAGCGCAAAGACATGGCGCTAAGGTAGTGTTGGTAGGCGATCCAGAACAATTACAAGCGATAGAGGCGGGGGCAGCATTTAGGGCATTGAGTGAACGCATAGGCTATGTGGAACTGACGGAAGTACGACGGCAGCAGGAAGGTTGGCAACGCGAGGCCACAAAAGAACTCGCGAATGGGCAAACGGTGGAAGCGCTTAAACGCTATCAAGCGTATGAGCATGTGCATGAATTTGCGACACAAGCGATGGCGAAGAAAGCCTTGGTAGAGCAATGGAATGATGTACGCATGGCAGACAATGCAAAGACGCAAGTGATGTTGGCGTATACCCGTAAAGATGTCAAAGAGCTTAATGACATGGCGCGGGAGCTAAGAAAGAGCTTGGGAGAGTTAGGCAAAGAACAATTGGTTACGACCAGCAAAGGAGAAAAGGCCTTTGCCGAACAAGAGCGGATTTACTTCTTACAGAATGACCGGAGCTTAGGTGTGAGAAACGGTAGTTTAGGAACCTTAGAGAAAATAGAAGGCAAGACTTTAAAGATACGCCTGGATAGTGGAGAACAACAGCAAGCCAAGGCTAATGCTAGCCAAGGCAAAGTGATTACAGTAGATATAGAGCGCTATAACCATCTGGACTATGGCTATGCTACTACCATTTACAAATCGCAGTGTTTAACCGTGGATAGAAGCTATGTATTAGCGTCCAAGCACATGGATAGACATGCGACCTATGTCAGCATGAGTCGCCATCGAGAAAGCGCTGATTTATTCTGGAGCAAAGAAGAATTTGGCCAGGAAAAGACATTATTTGCAGCCCTAAACCGCGAACGTCACAAAGACGTAACCCTAGATTACACGGATCCAAAAGAGCTGCGTAAGCAGTATGCTAATGACAGAGGCATTGGCGCCATTGAAATTAGCGAGCAAATGCAAGCGCGCTTACCTGATAAACTGGAAGAGCTAAAGGCAAGACTTGGCCGTACAGAACAAGCAAAACAAGCAAAAGAAGCAAGGGATTCTGGTTTGTCTGACTTATCTGCACGCGAAGCACGAGAACAAAGTTTAGAAGCTTTCAAAGCGCGCTATGAACGAGCCAACCCTGAAAAAGTCATCCAGCATCGTGCCAGTATTTCCTCTGCTGAAGAAAGGAAAATAACGCAAGAAATTACGAAATACGAACTATTAAAACAGAAGGTTGAAAGGCGTGAGATCAAAAGGACTGAACTAACTGCATATGCCAAAGAGCTGGAAAAATCACCTGACCTCATGGCTTATGTCAAAGAAAAAGATAAGGCGCTACATAAAGAAATTACCGCACTTACCAAAGAAACCAAACAATTAACTTTGGAAAGAAGTTTAGACAGAGGATTTTCTTTAAGCCGCTAACGCTTTAGATTTTTTAGTATTTTAGTATTAACAACAGAGCATCGCTTGCGCTATTGGGATAGTCATTATTACCAGCAGTGCCTCGACAAAGTTCCTGAACTCAAAGACATTGCACCCAATACGCTAATGACTGTCATCAGCCAGCTTTTAGCCGTCAATCCACGTTATCGGATAAAAGTCGATGAAGCATTGGACATCCCTTACTTTAAAAACCAGGCTTCCTTCTTTAAGGACAAATCGTCACAGCGAGCCGCGTTCTCAAAGTTAAAATCCGTGAGCGTGGAAGAAATAAAAGCATTACCGATGCCTTCGAAAAACCAAGATTATAATTACTCGCATGCTTATCGTAACACGCCGACAATAGCAGGTAAGTCTCCTTTTTTTAGTCAGCCTCAAGGATTGCCATCAGAACAAATGTTAACACACAGGAATTTTCAAAATGATTATCAGGGCATGGGGAGATAATGGATAGGCTATGCTGAAGGCAAAGTCTTAAAAAATAGTTGAGTGTTTAACCTAAAGGCGATATTAATTTATCACAAATAGGAGTAACAAATGCTGCAAACTTTTATGCAAGCAACGTATCGTTCAGTCACGAATACCTGGCAATGGGTTTCACAGAACTTACAAACAACCAGAGATTATTTGTACAGCCTGCATTTTGTCTCAATGTCGCGAGTGATAGAGATTAGACTTTGTTTTATTTTCCTCAGGTAAGATCCCATAATCCTTAGAAAAATCTTGTGTTGTCGCAGACCGATTATTTGGGTTAAAAAATCCCTGTGGGTTTTTAGCAACGGAAGAATTACTAGCCTGTTGGTTGCTTACAGCTACTTTGCCCGCCGTGTGATAATTTTTGTTTTGAACTTTAGGCGTATATACAAAAGCTTTTTTACTTTCAGCTTCTGCTTTTTTGATGTTGGCAAAGGCGTTGCTTAGTTTTTCTTTACCTAAAATTAAATCTTTGCGCTCGAAAACTGGCATAGCTAGTGCTGCTGCCATAGTTAAACGTTTTGCGTGGTCAACTTCTAATAAGCCCTTAATCACCGCCCAAATACTATCTTTGGCAGGTTGTTGTAGTTCTGGTATTTCTGCTAATTTCTTTGTAAAGAAAGCGCTATCCCAGCTTCTCAGCCGTTGCCAGATATCTGCTTGCCAGAAAGGACTATCTTTTGTCCTGAGAATCAGCAAGGTTACGCCTAATGCCCAGGCATCCGCTTTTGCGCCGAAGAAGTGAGGAGTAATTTCATTTGTTTCAAGTCCTTCGGTATTTCTTCTCGCATGGGCTAAACGTTCTGGAGAGTAATAACAAGTATCGCCTGTACCCCCAACAATAATGCCATCATTCCCACTCACCCGTTGCGAGCAGCCAAAGTCGATGATAGAGACTTCGCCGTCCAGGTCGATGACGAAGTTAGCCGGTTTCATATCGAGATGATAAATATGCGCTTGGTGCATGTGTTGTAAGCCAATGAGTAAGCTTTTAGCAACATGAACAATTAAGGCTTCTTTTAGTTTTGCATCATTTGAAAAGCTTAATTCATGATACAAATAATCGCCATTCCCAAAACTTGCGATAGGCATGACTTGAAAGAGATAATTACCTTCAGGTGTCGGGATTTCGACTGAATCTAATAATGGCATTACATTGGGTTTGCCGCTAAGCAGTGATTGCAATTTGGCTTCGCTACGGCTTTTAGCGACTTGATGTTCGCCCGTCACCGATTTAATCGCCACAAATTCATCCGTTTCTCTGTTTTTACCAATCAATAAGCGGCCAAACTGACCTTTGCCCAAAGAATATTCTGTTTCATAAATGCCTTTGCTGAAACTCACGTCAATGCCTTTCGCGGCTTTCAATTCTTCTGCCGTACTTCTATCGACCATGAGATAAACCACATACTTATGGCCTAAAATCAGTTGACCTGCGGATTGATTATAAATATCGGCAGAAAGCGCATGCTTGAAATTGGCATACATGGCATATAAAGAAGCATTGGGATTTTCAGCATCACTATCAGCTAACGCGGAAGATTGGGTCGCTAATTCAACAGTATCATTCGTTTCTTGCAAGGATTTTGCTTTCTTGCGACGATGCAATACAAAGACTAGGCCGCCAATGCTGAGCGTAATGCAAACCACACCGCCAACCGCAGCGCCGATGACTATGTTCAAAGGAATACCTGATTTTAAAATTGAAGACGATTGGCCATTATGACTAACCCCATTACTGGTAGATGAAAGTGAATTTGCAGTGCTTGAACTTGTTAACGTTGGGCTGTCACTCGTTACCTCCGCATTCCCGGTCGCCGATAAAATACTGCCTGTAGACGAAACAGCAGCCATGGAAGATACGCGCTGTGTGGTCGCACGCACAGTGCTGCTGAATGAGCTTGAGGAAGCTACAGCCGATAAAAATTGGCCGGTGGTGAAAACAGGATTGGAAGTGGTTGCAGAGGTAGAAGTTTGCTCAGAGGTCGTTGTACCTTGTGCTATCCCTGTTGTGGGATTATGGGTAGTACCTGTCGTAGGAGAAGTAGCCGCGAAGGTAGTGGCTAATGTGGTAAGCAAAACTGATGAGTTTTGGCCAAACAGCAAGTAAGCTACGCCGGTATAAGCTCCTCGACCTAAGACATTCGGATAAATAGCGCCAATCAACATATCGTCAATATTATCGCCATTGATATCACTTAGGCCACTTACTGACCAACCTGTCTGGTCATTAGTTGATACGCCTTGTAAAACTACTCCAATTCCTTGGGATACACTACCTAAATCAAACGTATTCAGCCAGGGGTTTGATTTGTTACGCCCAAATAACAAATAAACTCGACCTGTACCAGCTCCTGGACCTGGAACACTTGCATAAGGCGAACCAATTAACATGTCCGCAATGCCATCGCCATTCGCATCTCTTACACTACTAAGAGAATCACCTGTAAAATAATCACCGGCTGCCCCTTGCAATATTACACCAATTCCTTGGGTTACATTAACTGTGGCTAAATCAAGCGTACTCGGCCATGGGTTAGAACTATTACGTCCAAATAACATATAGACTTGACCTGTATTATCTCCTCGACCTAAAACATTTGCTTTATAAGCGCTAATTAGCATATCGCTTATGCCATCACCATTTACATCATTGGTCAGACTAACTTTACCACCTGCATGATCACCAGCTGCCCCTTGCAATATTACACCAATTCCTTGGGTTACATTAACTGTGGCTAAATCAAGCGTACTCGGCCATGGGTTAGAACTATTACGTCCAAATAGTAAATAGGCTCGACCTGTACCACTTCCCGGGCCTAGGTCATTCGTTTCACGAGCGCCAACTAACATGTCTGCAATGTCATCGCCATTGATGTCATTGAGACTACTAACAGACCCGCCCGTATAATCATTGCTTGCTGCCCCTTGCAATACTACCCCAAGCCCGGTTGTATTACTCACCAAAGCTAAATCAAGAGTCATAGGCCAAGGATTAGAACTGTTGCGCCCAAACAGCAGATAGACCTCGCCGGCATTACCTCGATTCAAGGGGCTCGCACCAGTGGCACCAATCAGCATATCGGCATTGCTATCACCATTCACATCGCCTGTCCCACTGACAAAAATACCTGTAGAATCACCGTCTACTGCCCCTTGCAGTACTACCCCAAGCCCGGTTGTATTACTCACCAAAGCTAAATCAAGAGTCATAGGCCAAGGATTAGAACTGTTGCGCCCAAACAGCAGATAGACTTCGCCGGCTTGAGTGCGGCCAAAAGGGCTCGCCCTGTAGGCACCAATCAACATATCATTAACACCATCTCCATTGATATCATTGATACCACTGACAGAATAACCCGTAGTATCACTGCCTGATGCCCCTTGTAATACTACCCCAAGCCCGGTTGTATTACTTACCAAAGCTAAATCAAGGGTCATAAGCCAAGAATTAGAGCTATTGCGCCCAAACAGCAAATAGGCTTCACCTGTAGCATATCCTCGATCTAAAACGCTTGCATAAGGCGAACCAATTAGCATATCCGCAATACTATCGCCATTGATATCGCCTATACCGCTGACAGAATAACCTGTCTGACTGCCTGTTTTCCCTTGCAAGACTACGCCAAGTCTTGGTGTCGTACTTACAGTTGCTAAATCTAAAGTTGTGTTAAATGTGGCTGAAACCGGCGATATCGCGGTGACGAATGAGGCGGCCCCCAGCTTAAAGAGCGAGGATTGACTTAAAGAACCCAGAAAGAGATTAGCGACGATGCCTAATTTTTGATAAGAAAGATAAGGAAAATGATGGAATGCGGGTGCGTGCTGTGAAATTAACGTGAGATTATTGCTGGCTCTTGATACATCGTGGAGGCGACAGACACCTTGAGCTGTACCTGACAGTATGTCGCGATAAAGGGATTTTTTATGGCGATGTTGCTGCCATTCGCCAAAAGCAAAATAAAGATAATAACTTTCTTCTTTCCTTTTATCCGTGACTGCCCACACATTCACTGTTTGCGTATCTAAAAAGGCTTTTAAGTTAGCTTCATCTTTAAAAAAGCGGGTCTCGGTTTCATCGGGCGAACATTGCAGCGTGAATTTCAAAAAGCCATCCGCCTCTTGTTCTAAGGTGGCGTTGGCTAAGGTTTCTGTGGGAATTTGAATTTCATCAGCTTCTTTAGGTATTTTTGTAAAAGAAGAATCAAACAAATAACTGCTGGTATTATGGAGTGATTGAGAAGTCCACTGCCAAGTATTTGTGACTGAGCGATAAGTTGCTTGAAGAATATTTTGAAACATCCTGTGTCCTCATGAAAATGAATAAAATTGTAGGAAAATGAATTTAGCAATTTATGAAATGTGCTTTGCTGTTTTATGTTTGGATGATTTTCTATTTGCAGGTTTTTCTAGGATAGTTGCTGCAAAATCCATTGCAGTACAGTATACCTTATTTCTCTATTTTAATTCCTTATTTACGTATGTGGTTTATAGCGATAAGCGTTGATAGATTTCAGAAATGGAACTTCTTCAATCGCTTTATTCAGTCGATGCTTTACCTTACGCTCTTGTTTGCTGCTGAAACAAACCTCTGGTGTTGATAGATTGAAGTCATGCAAATAAAAAATAGGTAAAGACGTTCTTATCTTGGTGCTTTTTGAACGCTTATTATGTTTTTTGAATGTCGCGATATTGGCAAGCCAGCAAGGCTTTATCGCGTGATAAATAACCAATTTATCTTCTTTGCCTAAAAGCTGTAGTTTAGATAACTGAATCTGAATATGTTCTTTTTGCCCAAGCTTTTGCAGCATTTTTTCGGCGGTGATTTTATCAATGACCAGATTGCTGCTGGTTAAAGCTTTAGTCCAACTAAAGCGCCGCGGATGAAAATGGATGTAATGAATATGACGGTAAACTTGCTTGATTTTGATGCCACCATAACCTGCTTTTGCTAAAACTTGCCTGACCGGGCGAGTAGGATCTGCTTTAGATTCACCTAAATATTGTTTAACCATTAATTTAAATTCATCTTTTTTCTTATTCACCTCATCAATTAAAACAAATGTAGCCAAATTACTAGCAACAACACCAGGACAGCTAAACGTCTCTTGAGGAGAAAGAGCGAGGATAGGAGAAAGATGTTGTAGCGCAAAAATAACTTTGCCGCGCTCTGAAGAAAACCCACCAACACCATTATCAACCCAAAGAGGATAACCCACTAATTCATCATGGATGTGCAAGCAAAGAGATTTCATCGCCTCTAGCACACCTTCAAAAGAAGCGACAATTTTCTCATAGTGGTCGATAAGATAACCCACAGATACCTCAAAAAACCAAAAACTCTAAAAGGATTATACCTTAAAATTAACCCATAACCAACAAAAGACCCCCAACCACGCTAAACCAAAAACAAATCTTAATACCAAACTCATTCTCCTTTTTTTGGGTTTTTTGCGGAATGGGGGTTGGTGGAAGGGGGTCTTAAAATGGTTATGGGTTATTTTGTATGCTATGTGCAGATTTAAGTGATGCTGTTAGTTGCGTTTACCCAAATGTTAAAAGCTCTAAACTTCACGTATACTGCGAGCTATCTACACACTATTGATTCCTCAAATTAAATACTCATTATCAAATAACTTAGTGCAACGCGCTTATCCCTTTTAATGTTTTCCGCAAGGAACCAATTCATGTCTGAAACCATAAGCAATGATGAAGTTAAACCTGTCTTTGAAATCCAAAAGCTGTATGTCAAAGAACAATCCTGCAAGCTGCCTTATGCGCCTGATATCTACAAGAATGAGTGGAAGCCAGAAATACAAATAGAGATGAACCTAAGTAATAATGGCATTGCCGAAAATATCTATGAAGTTGTGCTGAGAATACATCTTTCTGGAAAAAACAATCAGCGCACTGCTTTTAATTTAGAAGTTTACCAGTCAGGATTATTTAAACTGGAAGGTTTTAACTCGGAACAATTACAGCTATTGCTTAATGGTCATTGCCCTAATGTCCTCTACCCTTATGCACGACAAGTAATTGCTAATATGTTATTAGAATCCGGTCTTCCAGGATTGCAAATTACGCCAATTAATTTTGAGGCCGCTTATCAACAGAATAAGCTACAGCAAGAAAATCAAACCAATGGCGAAAAAACAGATGTTCTTTCTGAAAACAAGAATGAAGTTGTTTATCAGTAATGACTTTTTTGTAAGGATAGAAAATGTTCCAAGATATTATTCAAGCTACTTATCGTTCAGTCACGAATACCTGGCAGCGGGCTTCTCACGGCTTGCAAAATAGTAGTAATTACTTATTTAGCTCTATTTCTGAAGAAGAAAACAAAGAAATTGATAAAATTGACATTCCAACAGAAACGCTAACCAGCGCCACCTTAGAGCAAGATGCAGATGGCTTTTTGAAATTTACCATGCACCTTGCACCTGATGAAACCGAAACACGCTTTTTTAAAGATCAAACAAAGCTAGAAGCTTTTTTAAATGCACAAACGATTAATGTTTGGCAGATCACGGATAAAAGCAAATCCAAGCTTGAAAACTATTATCTGTATTATGCTTGGAAAGAATGGAGAAAATATAAAAGTGAAAAGTCATTATTTTATGATATTAGTGCAGGGACAGAGCACAATATTTGGAAATTACAGTATTTAAGTTCACCTGAAGATACTTGCTACGTTGAGAAACAAGGCGGCAGATTTAATAAATTTTCTTTAGCTGATATAAAAGAAAAATCATATCAAGTGAATTATGCAGAAAGTAATAAATTTAAGGCTATTGGTATAGGAGCTTTATCTCTTGGTGCTTCAGCATATGCATATAATAATCTTCAAAATTATTCATTCCAAACACCTAAAGCTATGATTGATGCAGTATCTAGCATAACAAGTATGACTGCTTTTCATTTTTGTTATAGTCTGAGAAGCTCATTTTCCATGTGCCAGGAGAAATATGAATATCACCAGATGTACGTAAATATAAATAATGCAAATTTGCTAACATCCAAACTTATAGTATTAAATATACTAAGTTTACTACCACGAGCAGAATCATATCTTTCACCTATCATTGATTTATCGAAGTTCAACAGTTCGATGGGTACAATATTTCGAGGAATAAACTCAAATGATAATCGTTTTGGCTCTTCCGTTGCTATTGTTCAAGACATGAATGGGGATATGATTCCCGATTTTCTTATTGGTTCTGATGAAGCCACTACATACAATCGGAGAGTTTATCTTTTCTTTGGGAGTAATACTTCATGGCCAGCTGTTTATAATGTTACTAACTTTAATAAT
>MWWH01000006.1_pt1 | contig 40244 bp, 39 predicted proteins | sample 1047231 | NCBI WGS metagenome assembly MWWH01 (sample SAMN06349967, study PRJNA376086) | soil metagenome | isolation source: MG3-2 sample Antarctic (ecotone) soil | place: Antarctica | collected 2015-01-13 | reverse complement strand
GACAAACTCGCCGCCGTGATTCAGACGGCTTTCAACAAGGCGACGGGCTCGCGCCGTTGGGAGACGGCAATCGTGAAGGCGAAACAGCAGCTCGAAACTAACCCGTACATTCACCTCGACGGCGACGCGCTCTTAATCCTCTCGCCGTCGAATGAAATCTACCGCGCGAATGGTGCGTGTCAGTGTCGCGCGTACCGGCAAGGGCAACCGTGCTGGCATCGCGCGGCGGCAAGGCTCGTCGCCCGCTACCACGAGACGAGCCACTAAAGAAAAGGCGGGCGGGCGCGTGCCGATAACACGCCCCGCCCTTGTCCCATCGACTTCACCCACTAAGGAGACGACCGATGAGCAAAGATAACGCTACAGGAAGCAACCAGCCGAAGGGAAGCACACGGCGCAGACTAACAAGGGACGAGAGCGAGGCAGGCAAATGGCTTTCCTACATCCTCGACACGCCGGCGGGCTTCGCGGAACCTACCCGCTCGCAACGGCAGCGCGCGCCTCTACTACAATCAACTCCTAAAGGACGCGGGGATCGAGCGCGACAAGACGAACCCGCCCACATCGGTTTATGAAAACTTCCGCGTCGCCATCTTCGCGCTCGACTCAGCAGGCGACGCGAGTTACAGCACCCGCCGCATTCTGAAGGTCACGACGGAGTATCACGGCCTTTGCGGTGACTTTTGGGAAGCAAAGCGCACAGGAAAAACCTTGCCGACGGGAACAGCCCCCAAAGTGCGCGGAGAGATGAGCGTCAAGCTACAAGACGACGATCACGAATGGGAGTTCATCGGCATACGCCCCGGCGAGACCGTGACGCTGAAGCCAGCCACGGACCCGAAGCCGCGCCAGATCGTCATCATGTACAGACACGCGGGAGAGGGCGAGAACGGGCAACAGTGGGAGGGCGGGCGATTTGTCCGCTTCGAGCCGTTTGACGACGACGACAAAGAACCCGGCATCGTGATTGAGGAAGAGGAAGCCGACGACGAGGGCAACCGCGAGCGAAAGTTCCTACTCACCACCTGGACGCCTCTCACCGTCACCGAGATTAAACCGCCATCACACCCGCACGCCGAGCACGTCAGTGAGATACGCCAGCAACTCACCGAACTCGACTACAAGCCGGAGAACGAGGATTGCCGTTACCGGCTCGAAAAACAAATCTACGACCTCGAACACGAGCCCGCCGACGAGTGGGCGGGGTTCGATCTCGTCAACGCCTGAAAGAGAAGCGCGCGGCGCGTGTGTTACAGGCACGCGCCGCGCATGGCTATTAACTTCGGTCAACGATGAAGGAGACGAGAAGCCAATGCCTACGAAGAAACGTAGCACGCCGCGCCCGCAGGTGCGAGAGTTCGACAAGTTCAAACGGTTAGCCCGAAGCGTCGGCGTGCGCAACACGCGCCACGCCATGAGGCTCGTGCAGCAACATAGGTTCACGCCGCGCGAGGTCGCGCGCAGAGTCTTAGCCGCGCACGATCAGAGGGCGCGGCGGGCGAAGGGAGGCGCGCGGCTTTGCCTCATAATCCCTAGTTGCCCCACAATTATTTAGCTTGCCTCAGAATTAGATTTGCGATATAAGGCACGGTAACTTGCGTCGGGCGAGGTGAGGTCGTCAGGCGCGATCCTCACAACAAGATCGTGAGACGAGAAAGCGGCGGGATGTGTGAGGCGTCCCGCCGCTTTTATCTTTCGCGTGGCTTTCCGGTCTATGCCGCTTGCGCCCAAAACTTCGGCTCGAGACGCAGCTAACAACAGGTGGAAGGGCAGGGGATTGACCCTCTGCCCCCTTTCACTTTCAATGAGATAGCACTCACCCCCTTCTCTTCTTATCCTCCATTTTTCTCGCTCGCGAGCCTTAGCACGTCACCCGGTTGACAACTGAGCATCTGGCAGATTCGCCCCAGAGTGGCAAAATTGATGCCCACCGATTTGCCTTTCTTCAACCGCCACAGCGTCGAATGGCTGATGCCCGTCTCCTTCGCCAGCCAGTAGAACGTCCGCCCGCGCTCTGCCAGTAGTTCGTCGACTCGAATTGCAATCAAAGTGCGCCCTCTTTTCTGATGATCATTATGTATCATGCACGGAGTATATCAGTAATAGAATATATTCGATACTTGACATATATATTTGTCTGGCGTAAGGTGGTCGTGAACCGAGCCCAGCTAAACTCCATTCTCAGCCCGTCCGGAATCTTCCGGATTACCTGAAGCTATCAGCTCTACTTCAAAGGAGATGAAACGATGGGACTATTCGATAAGATGTTCGGGCACGGTGCCGAAGCGGCCAGCCAGCAGCCCGACGCGGAGAAACGTTTCAACGAGCTGAAGCAGAAGTATCAGACGGTCTTAACGACCGCCGATCAGCAGCACGTCGAGTTCCAGAACCTGCACGTGCAGGATAACAAGCTCTTCATCAAGGGCACCGCGCCGTCGGACGAGGCGAAGAACAAGTTCTTCGATCAGGTCAAGCTTGTCAGCCCCGGCATGGACGACATCACCGCCGAGATCAACGTCGACGCCAGCCGCGCGGCTGGAGCCGCCGTCGGCGGCGCGTCCGCCGGCGAGACCTACACGGTCAAGTCCGGCGACACGCTCTCCAAGATCAGCAAGCAGCAGTACGGCGACTCGAACGAATACATGCGAATCTTCTACGCCAACCGCAGCACGTTGAAGGACCCTGACAAGATTCAGGCCGGCCAGCAGTTGACCATCCCCGCCAAATCCTGAGCGCAAAGGTTTGAAAACGGCACTAAACGCTCTTGGGGCAGGTGGAGGCAGTAGCTGCCTCCACCTGCCCCAATCACTCAACATACTATCGGAGGTCAAAGCAAATGGACTGGATGAATCAACTGGGTGGAATACTCGAACAATATACCGGCGCCGCGGCGTCACCCGCCCCATCTAACGTGCAGGATGATTTTGATCAAGTCACGCAGAGCGCGCCCCGTCCAGCTCTGGCAGACGGCATCGCCGCCGCCTTCCGCTCCGAGCAGACGCCCGACTTCGGGCAGATGGCGGCTCAATTGTTCAGCAGCTCAAACGGGCAGCAGCGCGCCGGCATTCTCAACACGCTCATGGGTGCCGTCGGTCCGATGGTTCTTTCACAGATCTTATCGCGCAGGGCTGGCACTGGCGGGGGTGGCATCTCCAGTTTGATCGGTCTTTTAAATGGCGGGAACCAGACACAAGTCACGCCGGAGCAGGCGCAGCAAATCCCGGCCGAGGCGGTTCAGGAGATCGCCGCTCAAGCCGAAAAGAAAGACCCTTCCGTGATCGACCAGGTCAGCAGCTTCTACGCCGAGCACCCGACGTTAGTGAAAACCTTGGGGGCGGCGGCACTAACCATAGCCCTCTCCAAGATCGCACAACGGCAACAGGGTGGTTAGATAAGTCGGGTATCGGAGCGTCCTGTCCGGCGTGCTATTACGGTTATGTATAGGGTCATTGTCATAGTGCGACAGCAATTCGCGGACACTGATCCTTCATCGGGCGTCTTTACCGGCGGCTTGTAGTACGTCTACTATGCGTTAGGCGGACGATCCGGGAGGACAACGAACGCCCGGATGCTCTCGTCAACGGACTGTGTCGCGCCCTCCAGGACCTCGTCCGCCAGCCACGCGAAGAACAGAAGTGCGCCCTTTTTTATAGCCGCGAACTTTCGCGGATTCGGGCGCATTTCCACCACCCTGCCCGCTTTCCTATTTCTTTCCTATCTTTCGAGCCCCTGAAGACCCCGCCACGTTCGCACAAATGGCGCGAGACTGCGTTCCAGGACTCGGTAAGGGAAAAGGGCAGCCGATTGCTCGACTACCCTTCACTCATCACTCACATGGGGAGAGGAATGATAGCTACCGCCGGCGACGCCTGCGCACCGCCCCGACTAAGCCCGTCAGACCGGTGCCGAGTAGGAGCATGGAAGCCGGCGCTGGGACCGGGGCGGCCCCAGCGCCAACGGTGATCACGCCGGGGCCGGTAATTACGGCGCTGAAGCTACCAAAGTCGCCGTTGTCGAACCCGGTGACGACGTAAAAATAAGTCGTGCCAGCCGTCAGGTTGATGGTGAACCCGGACAGGCCGATGGTGGGATTGTTGTCATCAGCGACGAGCACGTTGGTCAGCGCCGACGCCGGGTTGAAGCTGTTCAGGTACAGCGCCGTGAAGTTGTCAAAACCAGCCGTGAGTGACGTATTTTGAAACACGTACGAGCCGCTGGTCCCGACCGTGATTTGCGTTACAGAGAACGGAACTGCGGTCCCGACGACAGAGAGAAACGAGGGCGGGGTTCCGGAGACTGTGCGGTTAAAGGTCGGGCCGCCGGTCGTGTTGCCCGTAAACGTTACCGTGTCGGCACGGGCGGCCGAGGCACAGACGAGCGCCAAGGCGAGGGCGGCGAGGGGTGCGAGCAAGAGTTTACGGGGCGAAATCATAGAATCCTCCTAGAGGCTGTTCAAAAAGCTGACAAGCAATGAGTTAGGTTTGAATAAGACTTCTTCGTGATAGCCTCATCGCATTATGCACCAAGCGAGACAGACACATCGAAGGCCATATCCGAGCGACCTGAGCAACGACGAGTGGCAGATTTTAGAGCCATTGCTGCCAACCGAGAAGCCGGGCGGCAGACATCGCGGCTACGCTCTGCGCGAGATCATCAATGCTCTCCAGTACCTGCTCCGAGGCGGTGGCGCATGGCGCTCGCTGCCGCATGACTTGCCGCATTGGCAGAGCGTCTATCACTACTTCCAGCGGTGGAAGCGGGATGGAACGTGGCTCAAGATTCATGATCATTTGCATGAAGAAGTCCGCCGACAAATGGGACGCGACCCCCAACCATCAGCCGCCATCATTGATTCGCAATCGGTGAAGACGACGGAAAAAGGGGGATTCACGGTTACGATGGTGGGAAGAAGATTGCGGGGCGCAAACGGCACATTCTCGTTGATACTACAGGACTTCTAATCAATGCGGTCGTCCATTCGGCAGCAGTCATGGATCGTGACGGTGCTTTCTTCGTCTTGGGCGCTGCTTATACAGTGTGCGACCGATTGAAGTTGATCTGGGCTGACATGGGTTATCGCGGTGAGCGGCTCAGAGCATGGGTTGAGCAGCAGCTTGAATGGAAGATAGAGATTGTGAAGCGACCCTCGAAGTGGGGGCGCTACCCCATCGATGTCGAGCCGGAACCGATGCCAGCCTTCACCGTGCTTCGTCGTCGGTGGGTGGTCGAGCGCACCTTCGCGTGGGTCGGTCGTTATCGTCGGATGAGCAAAGATTACGAGTACCTGACGCAGAGTAGCGAAGCGATGCTCCACTTGGTGCTGACGCGCTTGATGCTGCGACGACTGGCGCTCAAAGCCCCATACGGAGTGCCGAGCCGCCAGCGATTGGGGTTAAAGCGTTAGCTACCAGCTTTTTGAACAGCCTCTAGCGTAGCAGGGTTAAGTCGGCACACACTGAGTTGGGAAGACTCACCGCACTGAGGCTTATTAAAAGGAAGGCTACGTGGGAGTGCGCGGGGCAAACGCGAGGCTCTGGGGTAACCCGTGGGAGTACTGTTCGGGCGCAGACGTTACGCTCATTCGGCGCGGGAGTCAATGATATTCGCTCACCCGCCCCGGCTACTTTGCCGGCTTTGCCGCCCCACGCTTGAGATTAGCCCGCCGCGCGAGTGCTGACACCCTCAAATCGTTTCTAGGGCATTCTCGCGCGAAGTTCGGACCGAACTAAGGGTGTCGCGGGCGTACCCCTTAGCAGCTCCCTTTTTTAGTGTGGAAAAAATCGGCGAAGTGCGAACCCGGCGAGGTCGAAACCTTAGCAAATCTTAACAAGTGCGGGCGCGCTCAAAGTGAGGTTTTGTGAGGTTTTGCCGAGCGCAGCCCCTTTGTCTAAAAACTCCGCAAAACTCTTCGCGTGCCCTGATTCTCGCTCTTTTTAGTTGTAGACTTTTGTAGACTTTTGGCGAGCGGTAGAGCCTGAAATCTCAGGTTTTCTCAAGTCCGAAATCTTAGGTTTTCTTAGGTTCTAACCTTGCGGATTCTTAATAGCTCAGCCGGTCAGAGCCTTCAGCGGGCGCGCGCTTGCCGCCGGCGCGCCTCGGCACGCCCGCTCCGCCTCAGCCGTGAGCTTCCGCACCCGCGCGAGCTGCACGGCGGCGCGCGCGAGCCTGCGTTGAGCAGCCGAGAGCCGCCGATCCCAATAGACGCCCGCCGTGAGCGCGCACGATGGCGCGGCGAGCGTGTACTGCGTGTGCTGGATTTCAACGACGGCGAGACGGAGATGGCAGAGCGTGACGTGTTCGATCAGTAGCTTTTCGAGCGGCGGCGCGTCGTCATAGCCTAACTCTTTCCGAATAGACGCTTGACGCTGACACCATACCTGCATCGTCGCTTCCGGCATCGGAGCATTCGATAAGACGTAGCCCTCGGCGGCGCGCATCGGCGAGACGTAGTGACGCCACAACTCAAGATCGGGGTGCGCGCCCATCATCGCCCGCACGGCTTTGAGGTCTGCGGGCTTCGGATCGTTCTTGTTCGCTTTGGCGAAGACCTCGCCGAATTGTTTTCTGATCTGCTCGTCTGCCGCGTTCGCTAGTTTGAGATTCGCCATCGTTTCGACCCCGCCGCGTTGTGCTACAACTTTTTTCTTTCCCCGCTTCGTCTCAAGCCGCGCGATTCGTTCCAACCGCCCGGAGCTTCGACCCGGCGCGGAAGGCTTCGGCGCGCGCGAGTAGCGCGCGCGTCTTCGCCAGCGTCACCATAGCGCGCTCGAATCTCTTTTGAGTGAGAGTCAGCCTGCGCTCCCAATAGTCACCCTGCGCGATTGAGTAAGTGCCGGAGAGCGTTGTCGAGTGCAACAGTTCGACCACGGCGAGCCGAACGTCGCACATGACGACGTGATCGATCAGCATCCGCTCGGCGTGCGTCGCCGACTCGTAACCGAGAGCCGCCTTAGCGCGCGCGACCCGGCGCGCGATGGCTTCCTGCCTGTAAAACCCTAGATCGACCTCTTTGACGGCGAGCCGCATCGCCTCTCCCGTCAGATCGGCGCTCCGGCGCTCGTCTTCCGGATCGGCGTCGAAGTGCGCCCGCACGTAAGCCTTTGCCTCTTCGCTCGGATTACTCCGCGCGCACGCCTCGGCGATCAAGTGCGCCTCGCGTTCCACGTCCGCCTGCCGGCGTGCCCCGATACTCTCGACCTTGCCAGCCTTTGCCTTCATCGCCTCAACCTCCACTGTCCTTTGTGCCGGTGATAGCCCGCCGCCTCTAACTCGGCTTCGGTCGCGAGCGAGACCATGCGCCAGGACTCGTCAATCTTCGCGTCTATCGAATCATCACGCGCCGCCTGCTCGCGCAGCGTGAGGGCGCGCGATTGTTTGACGCATCGGTCGCGCGCGTCCGATTCAGCGGAGACTTGACCGGAGACCCCGCCGCCTTCGTAAACAGAGAAGACGCGATCCCCACGTCTCACTTTGCGGTAGTAGTAACGCCGCCCGTTTCTTGTCTCCCACGCCATAAGTTTTCGCGCTATTTCCTATTTCTTTCCTATCTCTCGCGCACCCTTCGAGTCGGATAATATTGATTATGTAGCTGATAACGCCGATCTCAACTATCAGATCACAAGATGGTGTTATCGGTCGCGGTTTCGCCGGCGGGCGGCGAGCACAAGATGTTGCGGTCGCGCTGCTTTCGCCTCAAAGCACAAGATGTGTGGGTCTCACTTCGCCGCGCCCTTTTACGTTCGCGTAAATGAACGATAGCCTTTTTTATCTGTCAACAATGGCGACAGGCGGGCTCTCTTTTCCGTTCACTAACATTCACATCCACAGCTGCGCCTTTTTCACTCACTCAACTGAGAGACCCTTTTTGTTCTGGAACCGCTATACAGAGGTTCGGGCGCGGGCGGTTCCGGCTTTCGGGGCTTCGACCCTCCCCCCCCTTCACTCAAAGAGCCTCTGAGACCGGCGCGTCACATCACCGGCGGCTCGCCCTCCGCGTCGGGCGGCAGTTGATCGATAAAACTTTGCAGCGGCGCGCTGGTACTTCCGGACCGTCTCCTTGTCGCCGATCCTCAACATCAATCCTCAACCCTCCGGCGGCAACAATCTTCCGTGCAATGCCCGCGCGTGCGCGCAGACTCGCCGGCAGCGACCGCCGAGCGCAGGCGCGCGCCGTGCCTGTCCTCACACTCGACGCAGAGGCGGAAGCCGGAAGGGTTGACCGCCACCAGCTCGACGAAAACAACCGCGGCGCACGCCGGGTTGTCGCACACGGCAAGCGGCGTGAGTTTGAGTCCTTGCTCTCTCATAACGTGCCCCACAACCAATCCATAGAATCCTGATACACCACCACGTTATCGGCGGCGTCTAAGACGACGCAGGAGCCGTTGCCGCGACCGAGATCGAACCAGCGTTTGCCGTTCCAACCTTCCGCGATCTTCTCGGCGCGCGAGCAGTCGAAGCACAGCGCGTCGCCGGGAATCTTTTCCAGCTCGACGTGGCGCGGGCGACCGCAGACGAAACAACCGTGCTTTCGTTCGGTCAGGGAGACAACGCATTCAATCATGCCGCGACCCTCGCTCTCTGCGCGTCGATGCACGACTTGATCGCCGTCTCTGTGTTCGGACACCAAACCGGAATCCTGATCACGTCGGGCAAAGTAGGATCGGGGATCACGCCGTCGCCGAAATCTTCAACGATCCGCGCCCTGTGAAGCGCGAGCCCTTCGCGCAGGGCATCATTCACCGCGCCCGGTTTGCCCTGCGCGCGCAGTTGACCGCCCGCGATGACGAGGCGCACGCCGCGAGCCTCGCAGACTTTGAGGCAATCGAAGATCGTCATGCCGAGCCCTCCCTCTGCGCCAAGTCGCCGCGCGTGAACTTCGCCGCCGTGCGCTGCGCCAAATCCCATAGCCACTCATCAGACGGCGGCGGATCGTTCGCGTCGTGCGTGCAGCGGGTGTCTCGGACTTCGCGCATCTGCTCGTAAAGGTCGCGCACGTCTTGAGCCCAACCGTGCCGCCAGCGACCGCACATGACGGAGGTTAGCCCGTCGTTTCTCTCACCCACGCCGAAGTAACGCGCGCCGGGTGCGACCGCGCGGCGCTCCTGAAAATCAATCGGCTTCGCGGGCTTCACTCCCTCAGCGCGGCTCAGTTCCGCGACAAGCCACTCGTCGGCGACGCGCAGCGGCTTTCTCTCTTTTACTCGGTAGCGATTGCCGGATGCGTGTAGGCTAGGGGCTAGAACGATCTGACCATTCGAGCCGCGTGAGTCTATGCCGGGGGCGAGTTTGCCCGCCGTGTTCTTTAACTCAACGCCTTCGGGCAGGATGAAAAGAAAATGTAACCCGCCTGATCCTGTTTCCACCGTGAAGGTATCGAGCCATTCGTCGCCGTGCGTTTCACTCAGATCACACAGCGATGCGTTGCCGCCGTTCTTAGGGTCAACGTCAACTGCGTGCAGGCGAGATGCCCCGCCCATCGCGCCGCCGATGTTCGCGCGCGGAAACTTTCGCCACCATTCGCGGATCGTCTTCTCGTCGGTCGTAGCGCGCTGCTCCCACCGTGGGAGCCGGGGATGCTTGCCGGGTGTCAGACAGCCCGCCGCCCGATGGCAGACGCAGACGCCTTCGGCTGTCACTTCGTACAGAGGATGGACGGGCAAGCCAGAGCGCGCCCATTCGAGCGCAGCGGCGCACATATCAGGCTCATTCCCTATTGTTTTTGCTGGACTTTCGGCGTTTGGGGGTATGTTTTTTCCCACCCCCCCCCCTTCGACGATGACCTCTTCGACTTCGCCCTCTCGCGGCGCAGGAAAGTTACGCATACGGTAATTACCACTGTGCGCCCTAGTATCACCGTGCCTCGCCTGTGTGTCGCCGAGTGCTTCGTCGAGCCAGGAGGCGGGCGGGGCGTCGCCCTTCGGGGCGTTGATTCGCTCGTCAACCTCGCGGGCGACCTGTTCGGGATCGGTGAAATCCATCATGCGCGAGCAGCGCGAGTCTCGCAGGCTCAGGAGAGCCGCCCGCGTCGATTCGTAGTTGCGCTCGGCTTCCGCCTTGATGTGCGCGTAGTGAACCTCCAGCGCGGCGAGGCGGGCGTCTATCTCTTCGACGCTGACGGGCTCGCCCTCTTTGAGCTTGTCGTGAATCCGCCTGTCTTCCGCGAGCTGCCGATCCTCGCGGCTCTTGACGTACTCGGAGAGCGTGAATCCGGAAGGGTGAGGCGCGGGCGGTTCGGGCGGCGCGCCGGGTGCTTTGTATTCTGGATGGCGGGGTAGTTGTTCGACGGCTGACTCGACCTGCGCGGCGAGCGCCTTGCCGGGGTGCTCTCTCCACCGTGCGGACGCGCGCGCGCGCACGACGGCGGCGTCCGCTATCGGCTTGACGAGATCAATAAACGTCGTCGCCTTGCGGATCGGCTCGTCGCCGTCATAGCCGATGATCTCGCCGCCCTTCTTGATCAAGACGAGCAGATAGGTTTGCGCCTGCCACTCGTCGAAGGCGTCCACCCAATCGCGCACGCGGGATCGCTGCGCGTCTTCCGTGCCGGTGAATTGCAGTTGCGCGGCGAGGCTGAGATAGCCGCGCTCGAACTCTTCGTTGACGACCTTGCCGCCGCCGTGCGCGCCCTGAATCGCGGAGAGTAGTAGCCGACACTTGGGCGGCAACTCTCTCCCGGTCTCTGCGGCGACGGCGGAGACGATCAAGTTTTGCATCGCCTCAATGTCGGCGTGATTCCGGCGACGCCAGCTCGCGCGCTTCTCGTCGGTGTCGTTCTGGTAACTTTGCTGCGCGGTCGCGTCTTTCATGCCGCACGCTTCCCTTCCCACGCGCGGCGTGCCGGGTTCGGATTCTCGATGGTCGCCTCGCCATTCATGACGGCGCGCGCATGGGCTTCGGCGTGACGAGCGAGAGCTGATAGCGCGTTCGGCTCGGCTTCACCCTTCAGCGGGATTGGCGCACCGGGAGACCACCGGCGCGAGAGCCGCGCGGCTCCGTTCGTGACGACAAAACTTTGATTGATGGTGTGGATTCGACCCGTCGGCGTCGAGCAGGCGGCGCGTGTGACGGCGACTCCCCAACTGTGCGGCGGGCGGATCGGTTGTCTGTCGTGAACTTTGGAGTTTGAGGCGCGGGCGTGTTGTGCTATCTTTTCCATGTTCGCTTCCCTGTATTTGCTTCCACTAACAACCTAGAAGGTGCTGAGAGCGGCAAACTCTCAGCCCTTCGTCTATCTACTCGACGACGCCCGCCGAGCAAAAACGAAAGCCCCGCGCGATCTTCAGGCTCTCCTTCCGAAAATCATCGCGGGGCTACACCTCACGCACCGGGGACGGTCAGCGCGGGTGATCTCTCAAAGTTTTGATCTTGAGCGGGTCGCAGAGCTGGAGAGCAAGCGACTCGTAGGAAGGCGGGTGACTTAGATACCGCTTGACAGCACAGGCGCGCGCGGGTATTTCTAAGCCAATAGCCTTCGCTTCAAAGAGCAAGGCGATAAAGCGGGCGGCGGCGCGATGAAGTTTGGCGATGGATTCGCGCCGCTGCTCTCAAAAAATCAACGCCCGCATTTTACCACCACTTCAACCCAATATTTGCGCGACCTGCGAAGAAACCCGATCAAAAAACTTATTTCTTTTTTGCAGCGCCGCGCACGCTCTTGACCGCCGAGCGCCAATCTATAAATCCCGCATCCCTGCGTCGCCTCTCGACCGTGGCGCGACTCACGCCGAGTCGGCGCGCGATGGTGAAGGCGTTGGGCTGAAGCGTACACGCCCTGATCTCAGCCGCGATCTCTTCCCACGTCGCTTTTTTCTTCCGCCCCCTCGCCTCCGGTAGCAGTTCCGGCGTGCGACTCATCTCCGCGAATTTACGCTCCTGCCGCGCTATGTCCGCGACCGTGAAGGATGCCCCGTTAATGAGGTTGAAAGCCTCATTCACCGCAAGCGCGGTGAAAGCCCCTACCCTACTTGGCAGGGTCACGCGCAGGGCACGCTCGAACGGCTCGACGACGTGCTTCTCGACCCACACGAGATCGGCATCCGGCGGGAGCCATCCGGCGTCTTCGTTGGCGGCGAGCGCGAAAAAGCATGGTAAGGCGGAATTGTTCGGCGACAATATGGAAAAATCCCGTTCCTTCCAACGCGGCGGCTATCCGGTCGGGCGGGAGTAAAGTTGTGAGTCTAAAAAAGTCGAAGAGATCGCCCCGGCTCTCTTGAAAGGCTTTGTGATAGCCCTTATCAAAGACAATCTCGACTTCCCCGGTTTTAACCCTTTTCATCTCGTCTCTCTTTTGCTATAAACACACAACACCCGTCGCGCCCGATAACGGCACGGCGCGGAAGTAAGCAACAATCAGAGCGCGGATCGCTTCAGTCGCCAAACTAGAAAGCGGTTCGCGCTTTTGCTTTTGCCTCTACAACCTCACTCAAAATTAAAAACCGGCTGTCTGTTAACACATGATCGGCGCGGCTGTCAGTAACTATTTACGCTCGACTGATTAACTGATTAACCGATAATTCAGTTAATCGGTTAATCAGTTAGCCGGTTAATCGGTTAACTGAATTATCGGTTAATCAATAATTCACTTCCGCGACTTCAGCCACTCGGTAAGCAGCTCCTCGACGAGATCGGAATAGTCCCGTTTAGCTTCGCCAGCTTTGCGCTTTTTATTTTCCGCGCTCAATGCGTCTGTTACGTCATCGCGCGTCGTCTCGCGTATGTAAGCCCCGGCGAGTTTGTAGCCCCTCATGCTGCGCTTGCCCTGCTTACCTGAGCCCTTCGGACGCCCGCGAGGTCTCACGCGCGCTGCGGGCTCATCCTTTGGCGCGGCTGGCTCCGCCGGTGCTGGTTTCGCATCGCGCGCCTTGCGCTTCGTCGGCTTCGCTTTCGGCTTCGACTTCGCCGCCGCGCCCGCGTCCGCCGCGATGGTCTTAAAGAAGTCGTTGCCCACGCACGATCTCCTTCCCCGCCGACTCGTAAGCGTGCCAGCCGACGCCCGCGCGCGGACTCTTCTTCACATCTTGAACGAGTACGCCATCGCCCGCCGCGCGTTGGAAAGCCGCGAGCCGCGGGATCGTCGTCTTGAAGACCGGCACGCCAGCCGCCGCGAGTTGATCGCGCGCTATCTCGGCGACGCGGGAAGGCGCGGGCGGGCAGATAGTCATAAGCACCTTAAAGCGCGCGCCGGCCACGGCGGCTACAGCCGCGATGGTCTTGACGAGAGCCCGAAGACTCAAAGCGTCGGGCGGCGACGTGAGTATCAACAGCTCGAAGCCTTCGGCGAGTTCGCGCAGATCGTTCGCGGCGGGTCGCGCCTCGGAATCTACGATCACGTTGGCGAAGTCTCTGGCGATTCCAGAGCGTGCTGCCTTGCGCTCATCTTCGACGCGGAAGGGAAGCAGACCGGACGCAGCCCACTCACTCGCCGAGCGGTTCGGGTCTCCGTCAATCAACAGCGTCGGCGCGCTCTGTTGAAAGAACGCGGCGAGGTGGACGGCGGTTGTCGTCTTTGCCGTTCCGCCTTTGTAGCCTGCGACCGCGATTCGCATAGATTGAATTATCGGTTAATCAGTTAATTGATTATTCGGTTAATCGGATAATCAGTTAATCGGAAATTCACCCGCGCTCCGCTAACTTCTCGACGAGACCGGCGAGCCTTGTCAGGCGTTCGTCCGTCCTGCTTTGCGAGTCGGCGAGAGCCGTGATCGCCGTCGTGAGCGTTTCGTTGAGCTGCAACTGAGAGGCGGCGTGCATCTGCACCACGCGGTTAGTCTCCGCGACGGCTTCTCGCAACTCGCCGATCTGCGCGTCGTGTTTCGCCTGGCTCTCTAAGAGAAAGCCGATGGCGCGCTCGACTTCATCGTTACTCATTTCATCCCACTCCTGATCTAAACCGGCGCGTGTGATTAAGTCCTGCCCTCGACGGGTGCGTGTATCTCCTCCTCCTTCAGCCCCTTCCACTGCCCCTTGAGCGTCTCCTCGAGATCGCCCGGCAGGGTCTCTACCGGCACCCCGTGCTCGGCGCAGAAGGAGCGCCAGAGGGCGAAGCGCGGGTCCAGGGGCCCGGTGTCCTCGGTGATGGTGTTCGGCACCGGCTCCTTATCCACAGGTAGCTCCTCGGATACGAGGTCCCGCGCGGCTTCCAACTCGCTTCGTGCCTTGCTCATCTCTTCCCGCCTTTCTTCTTCGCCTCTGATTTCAGTATCACCTCTTTCGCCGTCTGTACTCCGGGCGCGCTCGGTGTCTGAGTCGTCTTGCCGGTCTTCGTCCTGCCGACCGTTGTGGTCTCCGCCGGCTTCGCGTTCGGCGGCCTGCCCTGCGGTCTGTCTTCGACCTGCTTCAAGTCTTCGCCCCGAATCATGTAAACGTTGGCGAATTTCGTCGCCGGGAGCCGCCCCGCCTCGATGAGCTGAAGCACCCGCTGGCGCGAGATGCCGAGCCGTTCCGCCGCCTCATTTGTGGAAATTAGATCGTCCATGCGCCCCTTATAACATAGTTTTCTCTTGTCAGGGCAAAATATTTTTTCGCTATAACACTTTTCGCTTGACAATAGTTTATAGATGCCTATAATAACACTTGTCAGACAGCAATAGTTAAGGAACGGGAGACCAAGACCATGACGACGAAAACGCAAAAAGAACTCGACGCGATGAAAAGGGAAGTGAGCCGCCTGTACCAGATCGCCCGCTCAGTCGAAGCGACCGGCAACTTTGAGGACGCCGAAGCCCTCAGCCGCACCGCCGACGAGTTGAGCGCGCGCATCGATGCGGTCGAGTTGAGTCTTGAGCCCGCGTGTGACGAACTGCTCGCAGCCTAACTTGGAAGGGAAGGGAACGAACCATGCTCAACTTGAACTCAGACAAACTCGCCGCCGTGATTCAGACGGCTTTCAACAAGGCGACGGGCTCGCGCCGTTGGGAGACGGCAATCGTGAAGGCGAAACAGCAGCTCGAAACTAACCCGTACATTCACCTCGACGGCGACGCGCTCTTAATCCTCTCGCCGTCGAATGAAATCTACCGCGCGAATGGTGCGTGTCAGTGTCGCGCGTACCGGCAAGGGCAACCGTGCTGGCATCGCGCGGCGGCAAGGCTCGTCGCCCGCTACCACGAGACGAGCCACTAAAGAAAAGGCGGGCGGGCGCGTGCCGATAACACGCCCCGCCCTTGTCCCATCGACTTCACCCACTAAGGAGACGACCGATGAGCAAAGATAACGCTACAGGAAGCAACCAGCCGAAGGGAAGCACACGGCGCAGACTAACAAGGGACGAGAGCGAGGCAGGCAAATGGCTTTCCTACATCCTCGACACGCCGGCGGGCTTCGCGGAACCTACCCGCTCGCAACGGCAGCGCGCGCCTCTACTACAATCAACTCCTAAAGGACGCGGGGATCGAGCGCGACAAGACGAACCCGCCCACATCGGTTTATGAAAACTTCCGCGTCGCCATCTTCGCGCTCGACTCAGCAGGCGACGCGAGTTACAGCACCCGCCGCATTCTGAAGGTCACGACGGAGTATCACGGCCTTTGCGGTGACTTTTGGGAAGCAAAGCGCACAGGAAAAACCTTGCCGACGGGAACAGCCCCCAAAGTGCGCGGAGAGATGAGCGTCAAGCTACAAGACGACGATCACGAATGGGAGTTCATCGGCATACGCCCCGGCGAGACCGTGACGCTGAAGCCAGCCACGGACCCGAAGCCGCGCCAGATCGTCATCATGTACAGACACGCGGGAGAGGGCGAGAACGGGCAACAGTGGGAGGGCGGGCGATTTGTCCGCTTCGAGCCGTTTGACGACGACGACAAAGAACCCGGCATCGTGATTGAGGAAGAGGAAGCCGACGACGAGGGCAACCGCGAGCGAAAGTTCCTACTCACCACCTGGACGCCTCTCACCGTCACCGAGATTAAACCGCCATCACACCCGCACGCCGAGCACGTCAGTGAGATACGCCAGCAACTCACCGAACTCGACTACAAGCCGGAGAACGAGGATTGCCGTTACCGGCTCGAAAAACAAATCTACGACCTCGAACACGAGCCCGCCGACGAGTGGGCGGGGTTCGATCTCGTCAACGCCTGAAAGAGAAGCGCGCGGCGCGTGTGTTACAGGCACGCGCCGCGCATGGCTATTAACTTCGGTCAACGATGAAGGAGACGAGAAGCCAATGCCTACGAAGAAACGTAGCACGCCGCGCCCGCAGGTGCGAGAGTTCGACAAGTTCAAACGGTTAGCCCGAAGCGTCGGCGTGCGCAACACGCGCCACGCCATGAGGCTCGTGCAGCAACATAGGTTCACGCCGCGCGAGGTCGCGCGCAGAGTCTTAGCCGCGCACGATCAGAGGGCGCGGCGGGCGAAGGGAGGCGCGCGGCTTTGCCTCATAATCCCTAGTTGCCCCACAATTATTTAGCTTGCCTCAGAATTAGATTTGCGATATAAGGCACGGTAACTTGCGTCGGGCGAGGTGAGGTCGTCAGGCGCGATCCTCACAACAAGATCGTGAGACGAGAAAGCGGCGGGATGTGTGAGGCGTCCCGCCGCTTTTATCTTTCGCGTGGCTTTCCGGTCTATGCCGCTTGCGCCCAAAACTTCGGCTCGAGACGCAGCTAACAACAGGTGGAAGGGCAGGGGATTGACCCTCTGCCCCCTTTCACTTTCAATGAGATAGCACTCACCCCCTTCTCTTCTTATCCTCCATTTTTCTCGCTCGCGAGCCTTAGCACGTCACCCGGTTGACAACTGAGCATCTGGCAGATTCGCCCCAGAGTGGCAAAATTGATGCCCACCGATTTGCCTTTCTTCAACCGCCACAGCGTCGAATGGCTGATGCCCGTCTCCTTCGCCAGCCAGTAGAACGTCCGCCCGCGCTCTGCCAGTAGTTCGTCGACTCGAATTGCAATCAAAGTGCGCCCTCTTTTCTGATGATCATTATGTATCATGCACGGAGTATATCAGTAATAGAATATATTCGATACTTGACATATATATTTGTCTGGCGTAAGGTGGTCGTGAACCGAGCCCAGCTAAACTCCATTCTCAGCCCGTCCGGAATCTTCCGGATTACCTGAAGCTATCAGCTCTACTTCAAAGGAGATGAAACGATGGGACTATTCGATAAGATGTTCGGGCACGGTGCCGAAGCGGCCAGCCAGCAGCCCGACGCGGAGAAACGTTTCAACGAGCTGAAGCAGAAGTATCAGACGGTCTTAACGACCGCCGATCAGCAGCACGTCGAGTTCCAGAACCTGCACGTGCAGGATAACAAGCTCTTCATCAAGGGCACCGCGCCGTCGGACGAGGCGAAGAACAAGTTCTTCGATCAGGTCAAGCTTGTCAGCCCCGGCATGGACGACATCACCGCCGAGATCAACGTCGACGCCAGCCGCGCGGCTGGAGCCGCCGTCGGCGGCGCGTCCGCCGGCGAGACCTACACGGTCAAGTCCGGCGACACGCTCTCCAAGATCAGCAAGCAGCAGTACGGCGACTCGAACGAATACATGCGAATCTTCTACGCCAACCGCAGCACGTTGAAGGACCCTGACAAGATTCAGGCCGGCCAGCAGTTGACCATCCCCGCCAAATCCTGAGCGCAAAGGTTTGAAAACGGCACTAAACGCTCTTGGGGCAGGTGGAGGCAGTAGCTGCCTCCACCTGCCCCAATCACTCAACATACTATCGGAGGTCAAAGCAAATGGACTGGATGAATCAACTGGGTGGAATACTCGAACAATATACCGGCGCCGCGGCGTCACCCGCCCCATCTAACGTGCAGGATGATTTTGATCAAGTCACGCAGAGCGCGCCCCGTCCAGCTCTGGCAGACGGCATCGCCGCCGCCTTCCGCTCCGAGCAGACGCCCGACTTCGGGCAGATGGCGGCTCAATTGTTCAGCAGCTCAAACGGGCAGCAGCGCGCCGGCATTCTCAACACGCTCATGGGTGCCGTCGGTCCGATGGTTCTTTCACAGATCTTATCGCGCAGGGCTGGCACTGGCGGGGGTGGCATCTCCAGTTTGATCGGTCTTTTAAATGGCGGGAACCAGACACAAGTCACGCCGGAGCAGGCGCAGCAAATCCCGGCCGAGGCGGTTCAGGAGATCGCCGCTCAAGCCGAAAAGAAAGACCCTTCCGTGATCGACCAGGTCAGCAGCTTCTACGCCGAGCACCCGACGTTAGTGAAAACCTTGGGGGCGGCGGCACTAACCATAGCCCTCTCCAAGATCGCACAACGGCAACAGGGTGGTTAGATAAGTCGGGTATCGGAGCGTCCTGTCCGGCGTGCTATTACGGTTATGTATAGGGTCATTGTCATAGTGCGACAGCAATTCGCGGACACTGATCCTTCATCGGGCGTCTTTACCGGCGGCTTGTAGTACGTCTACTATGCGTTAGGCGGACGATCCGGGAGGACAACGAACGCCCGGATGCTCTCGTCAACGGACTGTGTCGCGCCCTCCAGGACCTCGTCCGCCAGCCACGCGAAGAACAGAAGTGCGCCCTTTTTTATAGCCGCGAACTTTCGCGGATTCGGGCGCATTTCCACCACCCTGCCCGCTTTCCTATTTCTTTCCTATCTTTCGAGCCCCTGAAGACCCCGCCACGTTCGCACAAATGGCGCGAGACTGCGTTCCAGGACTCGGTAAGGGAAAAGGGCAGCCGATTGCTCGACTACCCTTCACTCATCACTCACATGGGGAGAGGAATGATAGCTACCGCCGGCGACGCCTGCGCACCGCCCCGACTAAGCCCGTCAGACCGGTGCCGAGTAGGAGCATGGAAGCCGGCGCTGGGACCGGGGCGGCCCCAGCGCCAACGGTGATCACGCCGGGGCCGGTAATTACGGCGCTGAAGCTACCAAAGTCGCCGTTGTCGAACCCGGTGACGACGTAAAAATAAGTCGTGCCAGCCGTCAGGTTGATGGTGAACCCGGACAGGCCGATGGTGGGATTGTTGTCATCAGCGACGAGCACGTTGGTCAGCGCCGACGCCGGGTTGAAGCTGTTCAGGTACAGCGCCGTGAAGTTGTCAAAACCAGCCGTGAGTGACGTATTTTGAAACACGTACGAGCCGCTGGTCCCGACCGTGATTTGCGTTACAGAGAACGGAACTGCGGTCCCGACGACAGAGAGAAACGAGGGCGGGGTTCCGGAGACTGTGCGGTTAAAGGTCGGGCCGCCGGTCGTGTTGCCCGTAAACGTTACCGTGTCGGCACGGGCGGCCGAGGCACAGACGAGCGCCAAGGCGAGGGCGGCGAGGGGTGCGAGCAAGAGTTTACGGGGCGAAATCATAGAATCCTCCTAGAGGCTGTTCAAAAAGCTGACAAGCAATGAGTTAGGTTTGAATAAGACTTCTTCGTGATAGCCTCATCGCATTATGCACCAAGCGAGACAGACACATCGAAGGCCATATCCGAGCGACCTGAGCAACGACGAGTGGCAGATTTTAGAGCCATTGCTGCCAACCGAGAAGCCGGGCGGCAGACATCGCGGCTACGCTCTGCGCGAGATCATCAATGCTCTCCAGTACCTGCTCCGAGGCGGTGGCGCATGGCGCTCGCTGCCGCATGACTTGCCGCATTGGCAGAGCGTCTATCACTACTTCCAGCGGTGGAAGCGGGATGGAACGTGGCTCAAGATTCATGATCATTTGCATGAAGAAGTCCGCCGACAAATGGGACGCGACCCCCAACCATCAGCCGCCATCATTGATTCGCAATCGGTGAAGACGACGGAAAAAGGGGGATTCACGGTTACGATGGTGGGAAGAAGATTGCGGGGCGCAAACGGCACATTCTCGTTGATACTACAGGACTTCTAATCAATGCGGTCGTCCATTCGGCAGCAGTCATGGATCGTGACGGTGCTTTCTTCGTCTTGGGCGCTGCTTATACAGTGTGCGACCGATTGAAGTTGATCTGGGCTGACATGGGTTATCGCGGTGAGCGGCTCAGAGCATGGGTTGAGCAGCAGCTTGAATGGAAGATAGAGATTGTGAAGCGACCCTCGAAGTGGGGGCGCTACCCCATCGATGTCGAGCCGGAACCGATGCCAGCCTTCACCGTGCTTCGTCGTCGGTGGGTGGTCGAGCGCACCTTCGCGTGGGTCGGTCGTTATCGTCGGATGAGCAAAGATTACGAGTACCTGACGCAGAGTAGCGAAGCGATGCTCCACTTGGTGCTGACGCGCTTGATGCTGCGACGACTGGCACTCAAAGCCCCATACGGAGTGCCGAGCCGCCAGCGATTGGGGTTAAAGCGTTAGCTACCAGCTTTTTGAACAGCCTCTAGCGCCATCCTACGCGCGAGAATTGACCACTGACGCGGCATATTCGACCGTGCGCCGCGCGTAGTCGGGTCGCCTTCGCGCCTTGTCCCTCAGCTCACACAGCTTCGATCCTGTCTCAGCCTCAGACCATCCACGACCAAGCGCGAGGATGCACCAATTTTTATCGGCATCGCTCAGATCGGCACTGCCATCCGCCCTGCGCTTCGCCTCACGCACGCACCTATCATAGTCGGGGAAATGGCGCGGCGTCCCCACGATCCGCAGCTTGGGCGGCTGCGGCGGCAAACTAGGAGGCACGCGGGGCAGTATTTCGGCGGCTTCTAATTCTGCGGCGGTAGTCGTGCGCCCCGGCGCGACCGTTAGCAGCTTCACGGTGAAGCGATCACGCCCCGGCTTGAAGTTGACCGAGCCGGGGAAACGTAGCGCGCCCGTCGCGTTGCGATCCGCCCCGAATTGATTTATCAACCGACGCCGCAACCCTTCACGCTCGCTCGCATCTTCGAGCGCGAGCCACGCTTGATAATTACCTCTAGAAGTCTCGACCGTGGCGAAAGTGTAAGGCTCGACCAATTCGACCCCGGCGCGATCCAGATCGTCCATTTGAATTAGATTCTCTGCGACCGGACGCACTACCAAACACAGCCGGTTCTTGTCACAACAGCTTAGGTAATGGGGAAGCGCGCCAACAAAATCAGCCGTGGGGAAGGTCTCGTAATTTTCCTTTTGTTCGTCCCTCGGCTTCGTGGCGTCTATGAGCGTGACTTTAACCTCTGCCACGTTGAAGGCAGCGACCGCCGCCGCCGCGACGCGCAGGCGGGCGGGCATGGTCTCTTGGGTGGCAGTTTCCACTTGCGCGACTTCCGCCCCCCCGCGTGTCTCCGGCTCTGCTGTCTCTGCGTTACGTTTTAGCACCTCTAATGCTTTAGTAGAAGGTGCTATTTTTGACGCTGCCTCTGCCGCCTCTTCCGTGCGATCTTCGTCAGCTTCGGACAAGGGGGGGTGTGTCGGATTCGACACACCCCCCCCCAAGCTAACGCCGTCCCCTGCAACGGTTAGCAACTCGGAAAGCCCCGCCGATAGGGGGTCCCCCCCCCACTTCGCGCGCGCTTCCTCCAATATTTCGAGTGCCACGCCCACGGCGAAGCGGTAGGGATCGCCGTGTAGGGTCTCTTCCCTCCCGGCTGCTTTGCACGCCATCGTTACAGCCGCCTTGCGCTCGCGCCGCTGTAACTCTTCCGGTGTCGGGTCGCGCGAAGTCCAGCGCGCGTCAAAGGCTGGCACTTTCATCATGGCGCACACTTGCGAGTGAACGGCGGCGCGCATCTTGTCGGGTGTCGGGTTCGGTAGGCTGAGCATCGCCTTTGCGATGGCATCGAGCAGGACGAGATCAAATTCCGTGTCGTGGTATTCCTTCTCTCCGCGCTCATCTTTCGTGATGCCGCCCGGTCGGATGGTGCAAAGTTTTATGTCCGTCTTTTCTTGCCACTCGTGCAGCTTGGCGAGCAGCCGCCGCACTTCGGACTTCTTCGCCTCGAACGTGCGCCCGTCGCCGTGCCGGAATAGAAGATCAACTAGCGTTGTGTAGCTCGCGGCAAAACTCGTCTCCCCGTTCGCCGCCGCGATGATGGCACACGCGACCGCGCGCAGCTTCAACGGCAAGCCGATCTGCGCGAATGCGTTGCACGTCGCGTTGTGAACGTCGGAGACTTCGAGCCGCTTCTTAGCGAGCAGCGCGGGGTTAACTTCGGTAGGTTGGAAAAAGTCAGAGCCTAGTAGCTGTGTGGACATAGCAGCGATCCTTTCTGGAATCGCCGCGGAACGAGCGCAATGGGCTTGAAGTCCTAAGAGGTTAAGGGTAGGATTATTTCAAGCAGCATTTGCCGCGCGCCACGCGGAATTGCTCTAGAACGCCTCGGCTGTTATCGCAGTCGGGGCGTTCGCGTTTAGTGCAAAGAACGCCGCTACGCTATCAGCGATTTTTCTGAGCGTCAATAAAATTCAACGGGGCGACAAACCGACAGGGTGAAGTGTCACCCTGTCGGTTTGTCTGTTACCTCTTCTCTGCGTCGATGCCGAAGATGGCGGTAACTACTCCTGATCCGATCTAAAGATTTTGATCTGGTAGTCACTCACCTTCGCCCCGTCGAAGCGTCCGCCCCCTTCGAGCCTCTTTCTCAGCCATGCTTTGGCTTGCTTCATCGCGTCAAGTTTGTTTTCCGCGCGGAAGGTCTGTGACGGATAGATGCTTAAATCCACGTCGCGCTTGTGGTGAGCCTCGATGTCGTATTCGTTGGTCTTACGAGGCTTCAGCAGGCGCGAGAGGATTCCGTTTTCCACCAGCACAGCCCCGTCGCCTTCGCCGTCGAGAAGCGCAGCCGCGTTCATGCGCTGCCCCTCGATGAAGTCTTCAAGCTCGCGGATACGCGCCCGAAGCCCTCTGTTCTCTTTCCTCAGCTCTGTCCTTGTTGCCATAGTTACACTCTCCTTACTTCGTCTCTTCGTCCGCCTCTTCGTCTTCGCCAAACAACTCATCACGCAGCAGACTCACGAACTTCGCCCCATGTGAATACGCGCTCAGGTCTTCGCCCGCCGCGCGCGACAGCATTTGCAATATGACTTCATCGCTCTGCTTGAGGATGGGCGTGAGTTGTGCGCGGTAAGCCGGAATTTTCGTGAACAGTTCTTCTATCGCGTCCGCGCTCCGACCCACGCGCCGGTTTCGCTTCAAGTCTTCGACCACGATTGCGAGAACTGTATTGACGGGGTTAGCTTGCTGCACCGGCGCGCTCGTCTGCGCGGGCGCGGGTCCGTTGCCATTGCCGTTCGTCGCGGGCTTGAACAGACCGACCACGCCCTGAATCCCCGACATCACCGCGCCGATGATCTGCTCCGCTTCAATGGGGTGCTCGAACGCGGCGCGGGCGAGCGCGCCAACACCACCCGACTTTTCGCCGTCGCCCAGGTAGTTATCGACGATGCGCGCGCGCAGTTCGGGATCGTCCTTCGCCACGCTCGCAAGTAGAGCCAAGATGGGATCGGATGGGTTCGCTTTAGGGGGTCGCTCCGACACCCGCGCGGGCTGCTCAGGCATCGCCGCTCTGACCTCTTCGCGGATCATCGTGCGGCGACGATCTTCGCGGGCTATGACTTCATCTTGCAGCTTTAGAACGTCGTAGGGTGTGGCGGGCGGGTTGGGCTCGCGCGGGCGCATTGCCTCGGTCGCTTCGACTGCGGCGCGCGCGGCTCTCTGCGCGATCCGTTCTTCGGCTTCGGGTGACAGTTCAAGCGGCAACTCGTCGCCGTCGAAGTCCTCTTCATCTTCCGCGGGCGCGAGTGATTCCACGTTGTTGAAGTAGGTTGACCACAACGGCGGCAATTGCCCGCCCTTCCGACTCTCGACCTTATAGCGACCCTCCGGAAAGTTCTTCTTGATGAACCGCTCGTAATCCTCACTCTTCGGCAGCGCGTAGCTGTCGCCGGTCGGCTCATCATTTTCATCAACCGGCGTGATGTAAATCTTCTCTAACTTCGGGCGGCGCGCGGGGCGTGGGCTGCGCGCCGCCATGCCCTCTTCCGCGCCCTCTTGTGCCGTCTCAGGTCTTTTCATAGTTGCCATCTCCGTGAGTACCGAGCCCGCCCCGCGTCAGTGCCACGACGCGACCGACAAAGAACCGAGCGCAGCGCCATACGAGAACCAAACAGAGCGCAGTAAATTCCGCGCCGTGGTGTTAGCCCTGCTTCTGTTGTTCATCGGTTAAGTTGTGAATCGGAAAAAGAAACCTACCAGCTCACTATGAGCGCGACCACGAGCGCAGCGAGCAGCACATTAGAGTTGTTAGTCTGTGCCTGCCCCGCGTAGATCGGCGGTAGCTGGATCGGATTGGGGGGATATTGCGCGGGCGATGCTGAGTCGCCCGCGGCGGCTATGCTCGCGCTCCCGCTCGTAAGTTCGAAGTGTCCGGGGTCGGGGCGCGAAAACCGCCCGCCCCATCGCAAGCCGAAGGACTCGCCCACAGCACCGACCTGCGAAGCCGTCCCGCCGCTCCAAGTCAGGTCAACCGCGCGCCCTCTTTCATGTAGGGACGTGCCGGGCGCTGCGACGGGGTTGGAGTTGCTCGCGCGGTTCGCATATAACACCGCCTGCTGCGCCGTGCTGCGGTAGCCGCTCACGACGCGGATCGTGATGCCCCGCCCGGCGAGCACCGATGCCATCGCCCGCACGCGCGACGCCAGCTCAGGCGCGACCCCCGCGAGTTTGTTTTCCGAAGCTGTATCCATGCCCGCATCCCCTCGCGGCTCTCTACGACCCCGAGCGGTTACGCTCGCGCCAGCACCTTGAATGCTTCTCGCTCTCGTGCTGGCGCTCGCTTCACTCACGCGGCAAGGCCGGCTCGCGTGCGCTCGCCGCTATTTAATTTCCGCGCTCGTTTTGGGTGGTCAACGTGTGGAGCGATTCTCATACCGCGAGCCGCCGCGCGCGTGCTCCAACCTACGGCGGAAAATGTCTCCGCGTTGGTCAAGCACGCGCGCGATGATGTCTCCGATATGCTCGAAGTCGCGCGGTCGCGGCGCGCTACTCGCCTTCGTCGTCGTCGTCGCCTTCGCCGTCGTCGTCGTCGTCGCCTTCGCCGTCGTCGTCGGTCTCATCTTCATCGTCCTCGTCTAAGTCCGGGATCGTGTCCGTGCAGAGTGCGGAAATTTTATCGAGCGCACCTTGCATCTCGGCGCGCGTCGTTCCCGCTTCCTGTACGGTGTCGTAAATGTCGCGTAGGGCGTCGTGCGCCTCTTCAAGCTCGGTCTTAATCTTTTTGTCCGCCATTGTCTTTCTCCTTTTCGAGTTAGAAGGGTTTACCTTCGTTTCATCCAGAACATAGTTATCAACGCCCTGTTCGCGGGCTTCCCGCCTCGCTATCTTCCATGCCTCTACTTCTGAATTGGCATAGACCGTCAGCCACGGGTAGCGCACACCGAGCCCGCCAACAGCATCGAATTTGTATTCATCCCGCCCGCTGCCGACTTCGCTGGTCATTGTGAAAAACGGCTTGCCCCTGGCGGTGATGTGCTGAGCCAGTTTGTAGAAGCGCGATGGGTTCTCTACAACGATGCCCTTGTGGTCGGCGTACCCTTCTGGCGTCATTGCCTCGAACTCAGCCGCGCCGCCAGAGTCGCCGAACCGTTCCAACATAATCACCGCGCGCCTTCGCGCGGCGTCCGCTTGGTCGAGCGTCATGCGCTTCTCTGTCATGCCTATATGTTTCCACGAAACAAAAGCGCGCACGGAATTTCGATCCGTGCGCGCGACGAAATTAGAAATAATCCTTTTGGCTACATCATTTAAAAGCCTACGAAATTAGAAATTTTTCCTTGACGACATCCTAATTTCGTCCGAAATTCGCCTTAAATTCTTCGGCTTTTTTCTCGTATTCCATGCCCTCACCTCCACCCAAGTGCTCGTTTATTCCATACCTAAGTTTTCTTTCGTACTTTACTTGTGTGTTCGTGTTCGGGTGAGTTTTGCGGAAACTTTTCATTATTCTTTTTATCGCGTCCCTGTGGCTTAAGCCCAAGTTGATGCGATGCCCTAGATAGGTGTTATTCCTATTCACCACGGATTTATAGCGTCCCCTGCTTTCCCTTTTCGATCCTTCAGGTGATGGCTCCACGCTTGGCGCGGGGTTTAGAGCTAACGGCTGGCTTGCCCTCTGAATCATTCTGGCGTCTGGAATCTCATTAACTTTAACAACCTTTGACCTAACAACTCTTGTCTTACTGGCTTGCAAAAGCCGCCTCTCTTCTCTGCGGCGTAGAAACTCAACCGCCACCTTCTGCATAAACTCCTTTGCATCTACATCGTGTGTTAGCGAATCTGCCGCTGTTGCTCGCGGTATTACTTTGTGCTCAAATTTCAGTTTGTTTTCTGGTATCCCCTCTTTTTTTGCCTTATCGAAGAGTCTTTCTAAATCCTTAACGGCTGATTGAATGTCGGACTTCAGCCAACAGCTTAATACAGAAAATTTAGCTGAGTTTTTTCCTTCGCCCTGATACAGAAGGAACATCTTGAGGTTTACGAATTTACTTCCGATTCTAACTCGATGCGCTACAGACATGATTCATCCCCTTATTTATCTCCGCTACCCTGTGACGCGCCAGGCTGCCACTTCCGCCGTCGCGTCACACTCCAGCATCATTAGATTTGGCGATGCTCGCCGGCAGACCTGATCGCACCAACGGAACTATACAACGCGACGCGCATCAGCTCATCAACTACTTTTTTTACCGGCTCGCGCGTGATTTGGACGAACGCGGCATCGTAGCCGTGCAGCCTCATCCAATTTATAACCACGCAGTGGATTATGAATTTATTGACCTTGCTCTTTTCCCACCGCGCGCCCCAACAAATCGGATGCGCAGCCACGATCAATCCCTGGTGTACATAAATTCCGATCTGAACGCCGCGCGCCTCGCCTTCCCAATAGCGTGAAGGGTGATTCTCCGGTCTCTGCTCGTTGACCTCTTTGATTGCCCTGATAACTTCCGAGCGCGACCAGCTCCGTGGGAAAAAAGTGACCTCTCTTTTTTTAATCCATTCGCCGCTGCGATATTCGACCTCAGCCCTGTAAGCGCCGCTTGGGGAAGGCTCCGAGCGTGTGCCTTCAATCACTCTTCTATCAGGTCGCGCCATTGCCCCTTCGTGGTGAAATCCGCTCGCGATCTTCCTCATCTTTCCGTCATGCGAGAGTCGCCTATCCCAAGTGTGACCGTGGAACAGGTGCACTAAAAATTTCGGACTGAAGCGCGATTCACGCATAACGCCCCCTTTGTGTGGCGCGACTTCCCCGCCCGTGATATAAAACCGCCTCCTCTGTATTACCGACAAACCACGACCACTGAATGTCGTTTTTTGTCGCTATTCACGCTTCCAGATATTCGCGAATCGAACAGCCAGGACAAGTTTCAAGGGATCGCAGGTGTAACGATTTTTCTTTTTTGCGAAAAAAAATTTCTAACTTACTAAACTCTATAGAAAAGTCGCGGTATAATGGGCGCGACAAAACAAAGGCGAGTCGCCGCGCTGTCCTGATAAAACTCGCGCGACGCCCGCCTCAGTTTTGAGACTAGCGGGAGACTTTCATGCGACTGACTCTCGCGCTAGCTGTTGTTGATATGCGCGGGTTGACCCGCGCGCTTGTGAAGGTAGTACAGGCGATCCGGCACTGTCAATCTACGATTTCGGTCGCGCTTGCGTGCCGGTCGCCTGTGCCCCTTCGGAGGTTACAGACATGCCTAAAGGTCAAACGAGAACGATTCACCGCAGCTCCGTCACAGGGCGGATCGTTAAGCCCGGGTACGCGAAGACGCACCCGAACACGACCGAGCGCGAACAGGTACGCGTGCCGCCTAAGAAGAAGTAGTAAGAGCAAGCTCGCGTTAAAGTGAAGCAGAGAGGGGGCGGTTTTTCCGTCCCCTCTCTCGCTCTCATCTGTCGAGATACCCAGAATCCCGACGAATACCGACCCACCTGTGTCGTAGTTGTCGGCTTTCACTCTACCCGCCTTTGTGATAGAAACCGCAGCCGATGAATAAAAACGAAGCAGCCAAAGCACTCGGCGTGAGCGAGCGCGCGGTCGAACGCTACACTAAGCAAGGGCGATTGAGTGTCCACTACGAGAAGGGCAAAACCCGACCCGTCGCCGTTTACGATAACAGCGAGATTGAACAGCTCAAGAGCGAGCTGCAAAGCCCTGCGACCGTGCGCCCGCGCGTTGAGCCGCAAAACTCGACCGCCTTAATACCGACGAACCCCGAACAAGCCCTGTCGCCCTTTGTCGGCGTTCAATTCCTCGAAGGTTTGGCAGCATTCGCACGCAACTCTAAAAACCAGCCCCGCGCCGACGTAGGCTCGAAAATCATGCTCACGCTCGCCGATGCCGCCGCGCTTTCGAGCCTGTCCGAGAACTATTTAAGGGAAGCGGTCAGAGCGGGGAAGTTGAAGGGCAAGATTATCGGTAGGGGCTATAAGATCAAACGCACCGATCTGGATGCGTTCGTGAAGAAACTATAGCTGGAGCTTTTCAACTCTTAATAATTAAAGGAGTGTTATGAGCCTTAGTAGCCTCTTAATTCGCATTATCCTGTTAGTCATCCCTGGCATCATCGGCAGTTTGCTCTACCGCAGTCTCCGGGGCAGGACTAGCCGAAAGGATTGGGAAGATTATCTTGAAATCTTAGTATTTTCTTTTATCGCATACGCCATCCACGGAGTACTTAATAAATTTTTCGGTAAAGGAAACCCCCTAACAGCTTTCCGCGCATTCACAAATGAGAACACTCCGATTGATCAGTCTGTAGGACACGCGATTTTCTTTGCCGCGCTGTTGAGTGTCCCGGTCGCCTTTGCCGCTTCATATATTGACGAAGCCAAGCTAATCAACAAATTTGGAAAGTATATTAAAACCACTCGGAGGTTTGGAGACGAAGATGTGTGGGACTATTTCAGCCGCAGTCCCGATATTAAATGGGTGTATGTCAGAGATCATAAACTTGATCTCTACTACTACGGCTGGATACAGGCGTGGTCAGACCCTTACAAGGAAAGAGAATTGCTGCTTCGGGAAGTTGAGGTTTATGACAACGCTTCGGCAGAATTCTTATACAGCAGCGACGTGGTTTATCTTTCTAGGAAACAAGAGGATTTGACCATTGATGCCGATCTAACCTCTAATAAGCTTGTCGAGCATAAGCCGGACCGCGAACAGGAGGCTTCTGATGGCGAGAAGGGGCAGTAAAAATAGCCCTGGCTCTACCCAAACAGGAAATAGCAAAACCGTAGGGATAGCAAACAAACGACCTGCTGGGCAAAGACCTGCAGCCCTTCCAAAACCGCAAAGCACGCCGCGCACTCCCCGGAAAGAGTTAGACGATAAGGAGACTTCTAATGCCAAACAGCCACGGCAGCATTAATAACTCGAACTCACGCCCTATCAGCGAAGGTGAGTACAAAGGGAACACAAACCCTCGCCCAGAGGGGCAAAAGCCTGTAGCTACAGCAAAACCGCAGGGCAGACCAACTGCGAGCAATGGCAGCGGTTCACAGGGTACAGAACCAAATCCCACACAACGCTAAAACTAAGATCATTGAGGCAGTAACGCGGGGCGATTTCAGTAGTCGCCCCGCGCCTTTTTGCTAAAGGTGGTTATGAGTAAAAACAAGCTAACAACGCCTCACCTCCAATTCTTTTTCCTGTGTGACAGTATTGTGCAGCGCGAGGATCGGCAGATTGACGTTAATGGTCTGATAACTCATTTCCTTTTCACCAATGCCCCGCTCAAAATGCCGCCTTCAACTGCTGCCGCAACAATCGTTGTGGGCATATACAGCCAAGACCGTTTTAAGATGTATGCACTCAGGGTCACAGTACAAGAACCTGACGGATCGGAATATCCGTTGTGGGAAACTAAAATCGGATTTGTTAATGAGGATTATTCTCCGATAAAGTTTCAAACTTACGACCTCAAATTTCTAAAGCCCGATACTTATTGGTTTAATGCTTATCTTAACAATCATCTTGTTGGGCAGTATCCTCTGGCAGTCGATTATGCCTCGATGAGCAATTCCTAGCTTGGCGCGATCTTATCGCCGGAAATGCCGATGGTCGACCAGCTCCGACTGTGACCGCGCGACCGCTCCCGCCCTCAGCTCAGTCACGGCGCAGCGTGACTAATCGATACTCATCAAAGCCCGGACGGTCACGCCTAAGAGTCGCTCTGAATAACATAATTAGTATTTATCAGACTTGATAATCTTCATCGGCTGTCTTTTTCTGGTCAGAACACAAGATATAGGCACACGCTGTTGTGCAATAGAATGGGGTCGGACACGATATTGAAAAACCGCGTCCGACCCCAAGATGTTGTATCCCTTGCCCCGCGTCCGGAAAGTTGTTTCTAGCGCCATCCTACGCGCGAGAATTGACCACTGACGCGGCATATTCGACCGTGCGCCGCGCGTAGTCGGGTCGCCTTCGCGCCTTGTCCCTCAGCTCACACAGCTTCGATCCTGTCTCAGCCTCAGACCATCCACGACCAAGCGCGAGGATGCACCAATTTTTATCGGCATCGCTCAGATCGGCACTGCCATCCGCCCTGCGCTTCGCCTCACGCACGCACCTATCATAGTCGGGGAAATGGCGCGGCGTCCCCACGATCCGCAGCTTGGGCGGCTGCGGCGGCAAACTAGGAGGCACGCGGGGCAGTATTTCGGCGGCTTCTAATTCTGCGGCGGTAGTCGTGCGCCCCGGCGCGACCGTTAGCAGCTTCACGGTGAAGCGATCACGCCCCGGCTTGAAGTTGACCGAGCCGGGGAAACGTAGCGCGCCCGTCGCGTTGCGATCCGCCCCGAATTGATTTATCAACCGACGCCGCAACCCTTCACGCTCGCTCGCATCTTCGAGCGCGAGCCACGCTTGATAATTACCTCTAGAAGTCTCGACCGTGGCGAAAGTGTAAGGCTCGACCAATTCGACCCCGGCGCGATCCAGATCGTCCATTTGAATTAGATTCTCTGCGACCGGACGCACTACCAAACACAGCCGGTTCTTGTCACAACAGCTTAGGTAATGGGGAAGCGCGCCAACAAAATCAGCCGTGGGGAAGGTCTCGTAATTTTCCTTTTGTTCGTCCCTCGGCTTCGTGGCGTCTATGAGCGTGACTTTAACCTCTGCCACGTTGAAGGCAGCGACCGCCGCCGCCGCGACGCGCAGGCGGGCGGGCATGGTCTCTTGGGTGGCAGTTTCCACTTGCGCGACTTCCGCCCCCCCGCGTGTCTCCGGCTCTGCTGTCTCTGCGTTACGTTTTAGCACCTCTAATGCTTTAGTAGAAGGTGCTATTTTTGACGCTGCCTCTGCCGCCTCTTCCGTGCGATCTTCGTCAGCTTCGGACAAGGGGGGGTGTGTCGGATTCGACACACCCCCCCCCAAGCTAACGCCGTCCCCTGCAACGGTTAGCAACTCGGAAAGCCCCGCCGATAGGGGGTCCCCCCCCCACTTCGCGCGCGCTTCCTCCAATATTTCGAGTGCCACGCCCACGGCGAAGCGGTAGGGATCGCCGTGTAGGGTCTCTTCCCTCCCGGCTGCTTTGCACGCCATCGTTACAGCCGCCTTGCGCTCGCGCCGCTGTAACTCTTCCGGTGTCGGGTCGCGCGAAGTCCAGCGCGCGTCAAAGGCTGGCACTTTCATCATGGCGCACACTTGCGAGTGAACGGCGGCGCGCATCTTGTCGGGTGTCGGGTTCGGTAGGCTGAGCATCGCCTTTGCGATGGCATCGAGCAGGACGAGATCAAATTCCGTGTCGTGGTATTCCTTCTCTCCGCGCTCATCTTTCGTGATGCCGCCCGGTCGGATGGTGCAAAGTTTTATGTCCGTCTTTTCTTGCCACTCGTGCAGCTTGGCGAGCAGCCGCCGCACTTCGGACTTCTTCGCCTCGAACGTGCGCCCGTCGCCGTGCCGGAATAGAAGATCAACTAGCGTTGTGTAGCTCGCGGCAAAACTCGTCTCCCCGTTCGCCGCCGCGATGATGGCACACGCGACCGCGCGCAGCTTCAACGGCAAGCCGATCTGCGCGAATGCGTTGCACGTCGCGTTGTGAACGTCGGAGACTTCGAGCCGCTTCTTAGCGAGCAGCGCGGGGTTAACTTCGGTAGGTTGGAAAAAGTCAGAGCCTAGTAGCTGTGTGGACATAGCAGCGATCCTTTCTGGAATCGCCGCGGAACGAGCGCAATGGGCTTGAAGTCCTAAGAGGTTAAGGGTAGGATTATTTCAAGCAGCATTTGCCGCGCGCCACGCGGAATTGCTCTAGAACGCCTCGGCTGTTATCGCAGTCGGGGCGTTCGCGTTTAGTGCAAAGAACGCCGCTACGCTATCAGCGATTTTTCTGAGCGTCAATAAAATTCAACGGGGCGACAAACCGACAGGGTGAAGTGTCACCCTGTCGGTTTGTCTGTTACCTCTTCTCTGCGTCGATGCCGAAGATGGCGGTAACTACTCCTGATCCGATCTAAAGATTTTGATCTGGTAGTCACTCACCTTCGCCCCGTCGAAGCGTCCGCCCCCTTCGAGCCTCTTTCTCAGCCATGCTTTGGCTTGCTTCATCGCGTCAAGTTTGTTTTCCGCGCGGAAGGTCTGTGACGGATAGATGCTTAAATCCACGTCGCGCTTGTGGTGAGCCTCGATGTCGTATTCGTTGGTCTTACGAGGCTTCAGCAGGCGCGAGAGGATTCCGTTTTCCACCAGCACAGCCCCGTCGCCTTCGCCGTCGAGAAGCGCAGCCGCGTTCATGCGCTGCCCCTCGATGAAGTCTTCAAGCTCGCGGATACGCGCCCGAAGCCCTCTGTTCTCTTTCCTCAGCTCTGTCCTTGTTGCCATAGTTACACTCTCCTTACTTCGTCTCTTCGTCCGCCTCTTCGTCTTCGCCAAACAACTCATCACGCAGCAGACTCACGAACTTCGCCCCATGTGAATACGCGCTCAGGTCTTCGCCCGCCGCGCGCGACAGCATTTGCAATATGACTTCATCGCTCTGCTTGAGGATGGGCGTGAGTTGTGCGCGGTAAGCCGGAATTTTCGTGAACAGTTCTTCTATCGCGTCCGCGCTCCGACCCACGCGCCGGTTTCGCTTCAAGTCTTCGACCACGATTGCGAGAACTGTATTGACGGGGTTAGCTTGCTGCACCGGCGCGCTCGTCTGCGCGGGCGCGGGTCCGTTGCCATTGCCGTTCGTCGCGGGCTTGAACAGACCGACCACGCCCTGAATCCCCGACATCACCGCGCCGATGATCTGCTCCGCTTCAATGGGGTGCTCGAACGCGGCGCGGGCGAGCGCGCCAACACCACCCGACTTTTCGCCGTCGCCCAGGTAGTTATCGACGATGCGCGCGCGCAGTTCGGGATCGTCCTTCGCCACGCTCGCAAGTAGAGCCAAGATGGGATCGGATGGGTTCGCTTTAGGGGGTCGCTCCGACACCCGCGCGGGCTGCTCAGGCATCGCCGCTCTGACCTCTTCGCGGATCATCGTGCGGCGACGATCTTCGCGGGCTATGACTTCATCTTGCAGCTTTAGAACGTCGTAGGGTGTGGCGGGCGGGTTGGGCTCGCGCGGGCGCATTGCCTCGGTCGCTTCGACTGCGGCGCGCGCGGCTCTCTGCGCGATCCGTTCTTCGGCTTCGGGTGACAGTTCAAGCGGCAACTCGTCGCCGTCGAAGTCCTCTTCATCTTCCGCGGGCGCGAGTGATTCCACGTTGTTGAAGTAGGTTGACCACAACGGCGGCAATTGCCCGCCCTTCCGACTCTCGACCTTATAGCGACCCTCCGGAAAGTTCTTCTTGATGAACCGCTCGTAATCCTCACTCTTCGGCAGCGCGTAGCTGTCGCCGGTCGGCTCATCATTTTCATCAACCGGCGTGATGTAAATCTTCTCTAACTTCGGGCGGCGCGCGGGGCGTGGGCTGCGCGCCGCCATGCCCTCTTCCGCGCCCTCTTGTGCCGTCTCAGGTCTTTTCATAGTTGCCATCTCCGTGAGTACCGAGCCCGCCCCGCGTCAGTGCCACGACGCGACCGACAAAGAACCGAGCGCAGCGCCATACGAGAACCAAACAGAGCGCAGTAAATTCCGCGCCGTGGTGTTAGCCCTGCTTCTGTTGTTCATCGGTTAAGTTGTGAATCGGAAAAAGAAACCTACCAGCTCACTATGAGCGCGACCACGAGCGCAGCGAGCAGCACATTAGAGTTGTTAGTCTGTGCCTGCCCCGCGTAGATCGGCGGTAGCTGGATCGGATTGGGGGGATATTGCGCGGGCGATGCTGAGTCGCCCGCGGCGGCTATGCTCGCGCTCCCGCTCGTAAGTTCGAAGTGTCCGGGGTCGGGGCGCGAAAACCGCCCGCCCCATCGCAAGCCGAAGGACTCGCCCACAGCACCGACCTGCGAAGCCGTCCCGCCGCTCCAAGTCAGGTCAACCGCGCGCCCTCTTTCATGTAGGGACGTGCCGGGCGCTGCGACGGGGTTGGAGTTGCTCGCGCGGTTCGCATATAACACCGCCTGCTGCGCCGTGCTGCGGTAGCCGCTCACGACGCGGATCGTGATGCCCCGCCCGGCGAGCACCGATGCCATCGCCCGCACGCGCGACGCCAGCTCAGGCGCGACCCCCGCGAGTTTGTTTTCCGAAGCTGTATCCATGCCCGCATCCCCTCGCGGCTCTCTACGACCCCGAGCGGTTACGCTCGCGCCAGCACCTTGAATGCTTCTCGCTCTCGTGCTGGCGCTCGCTTCACTCACGCGGCAAGGCCGGCTCGCGTGCGCTCGCCGCTATTTAATTTCCGCGCTCGTTTTGGGTGGTCAACGTGTGGAGCGATTCTCATACCGCGAGCCGCCGCGCGCGTGCTCCAACCTACGGCGGAAAATGTCTCCGCGTTGGTCAAGCACGCGCGCGATGATGTCTCCGATATGCTCGAAGTCGCGCGGTCGCGGCGCGCTACTCGCCTTCGTCGTCGTCGTCGCCTTCGCCGTCGTCGTCGTCGTCGCCTTCGCCGTCGTCGTCGGTCTCATCTTCATCGTCCTCGTCTAAGTCCGGGATCGTGTCCGTGCAGAGTGCGGAAATTTTATCGAGCGCACCTTGCATCTCGGCGCGCGTCGTTCCCGCTTCCTGTACGGTGTCGTAAATGTCGCGTAGGGCGTCGTGCGCCTCTTCAAGCTCGGTCTTAATCTTTTTGTCCGCCATTGTCTTTCTCCTTTTCGAGTTAGAAGGGTTTACCTTCGTTTCATCCAGAACATAGTTATCAACGCCCTGTTCGCGGGCTTCCCGCCTCGCTATCTTCCATGCCTCTACTTCTGAATTGGCATAGACCGTCAGCCACGGGTAGCGCACACCGAGCCCGCCAACAGCATCGAATTTGTATTCATCCCGCCCGCTGCCGACTTCGCTGGTCATTGTGAAAAACGGCTTGCCCCTGGCGGTGATGTGCTGAGCCAGTTTGTAGAAGCGCGATGGGTTCTCTACAACGATGCCCTTGTGGTCGGCGTACCCTTCTGGCGTCATTGCCTCGAACTCAGCCGCGCCGCCAGAGTCGCCGAACCGTTCCAACATAATCACCGCGCGCCTTCGCGCGGCGTCCGCTTGGTCGAGCGTCATGCGCTTCTCTGTCATGCCTATATGTTTCCACGAAACAAAAGCGCGCACGGAATTTCGATCCGTGCGCGCGACGAAATTAGAAATAATCCTTTTGGCTACATCATTTAAAAGCCTACGAAATTAGAAATTTTTCCTTGACGACATCCTAATTTCGTCCGAAATTCGCCTTAAATTCTTCGGCTTTTTTCTCGTATTCCATGCCCTCACCTCCACCCAAGTGCTCGTTTATTCCATACCTAAGTTTTCTTTCGTACTTTACTTGTGTGTTCGTGTTCGGGTGAGTTTTGCGGAAACTTTTCATTATTCTTTTTATCGCGTCCCTGTGGCTTAAGCCCAAGTTGATGCGATGCCCTAGATAGGTGTTATTCCTATTCACCACGGATTTATAGCGTCCCCTGCTTTCCCTTTTCGATCCTTCAGGTGATGGCTCCACGCTTGGCGCGGGGTTTAGAGCTAACGGCTGGCTTGCCCTCTGAATCATTCTGGCGTCTGGAATCTCATTAACTTTAACAACCTTTGACCTAACAACTCTTGTCTTACTGGCTTGCAAAAGCCGCCTCTCTTCTCTGCGGCGTAGAAACTCAACCGCCACCTTCTGCATAAACTCCTTTGCATCTACATCGTGTGTTAGCGAATCTGCCGCTGTTGCTCGCGGTATTACTTTGTGCTCAAATTTCAGTTTGTTTTCTGGTATCCCCTCTTTTTTTGCCTTATCGAAGAGTCTTTCTAAATCCTTAACGGCTGATTGAATGTCGGACTTCAGCCAACAGCTTAATACAGAAAATTTAGCTGAGTTTTTTCCTTCGCCCTGATACAGAAGGAACATCTTGAGGTTTACGAATTTACTTCCGATTCTAACTCGATGCGCTACAGACATGATTCATCCCCTTATTTATCTCCGCTACCCTGTGACGCGCCAGGCTGCCACTTCCGCCGTCGCGTCACACTCCAGCATCATTAGATTTGGCGATGCTCGCCGGCAGACCTGATCGCACCAACGGAACTATACAACGCGACGCGCATCAGCTCATCAACTACTTTTTTTACCGGCTCGCGCGTGATTTGGACGAACGCGGCATCGTAGCCGTGCAGCCTCATCCAATTTATAACCACGCAGTGGATTATGAATTTATTGACCTTGCTCTTTTCCCACCGCGCGCCCCAACAAATCGGATGCGCAGCCACGATCAATCCCTGGTGTACATAAATTCCGATCTGAACGCCGCGCGCCTCGCCTTCCCAATAGCGTGAAGGGTGATTCTCCGGTCTCTGCTCGTTGACCTCTTTGATTGCCCTGATAACTTCCGAGCGCGACCAGCTCCGTGGGAAAAAAGTGACCTCTCTTTTTTTAATCCATTCGCCGCTGCGATATTCGACCTCAGCCCTGTAAGCGCCGCTTGGGGAAGGCTCCGAGCGTGTGCCTTCAATCACTCTTCTATCAGGTCGCGCCATTGCCCCTTCGTGGTGAAATCCGCTCGCGATCTTCCTCATCTTTCCGTCATGCGAGAGTCGCCTATCCCAAGTGTGACCGTGGAACAGGTGCACTAAAAATTTCGGACTGAAGCGCGATTCACGCATAACGCCCCCTTTGTGTGGCGCGACTTCCCCGCCCGTGATATAAAACCGCCTCCTCTGTATTACCGACAAACCACGACCACTGAATGTCGTTTTTTGTCGCTATTCACGCTTCCAGATATTCGCGAATCGAACAGCCAGGACAAGTTTCAAGGGATCGCAGGTGTAACGATTTTTCTTTTTTGCGAAAAAAAATTTCTAACTTACTAAACTCTATAGAAAAGTCGCGGTATAATGGGCGCGACAAAACAAAGGCGAGTCGCCGCGCTGTCCTGATAAAACTCGCGCGACGCCCGCCTCAGTTTTGAGACTAGCGGGAGACTTTCATGCGACTGACTCTCGCGCTAGCTGTTGTTGATATGCGCGGGTTGACCCGCGCGCTTGTGAAGGTAGTACAGGCGATCCGGCACTGTCAATCTACGATTTCGGTCGCGCTTGCGTGCCGGTCGCCTGTGCCCCTTCGGAGGTTACAGACATGCCTAAAGGTCAAACGAGAACGATTCACCGCAGCTCCGTCACAGGGCGGATCGTTAAGCCCGGGTACGCGAAGACGCACCCGAACACGACCGAGCGCGAACAGGTACGCGTGCCGCCTAAGAAGAAGTAGTAAGAGCAAGCTCGCGTTAAAGTGAAGCAGAGAGGGGGCGGTTTTTCCGTCCCCTCTCTCGCTCTCATCTGTCGAGATACCCAGAATCCCGACGAATACCGACCCACCTGTGTCGTAGTTGTCGGCTTTCACTCTACCCGCCTTTGTGATAGAAACCGCAGCCGATGAATAAAAACGAAGCAGCCAAAGCACTCGGCGTGAGCGAGCGCGCGGTCGAACGCTACACTAAGCAAGGGCGATTGAGTGTCCACTACGAGAAGGGCAAAACCCGACCCGTCGCCGTTTACGATAACAGCGAGATTGAACAGCTCAAGAGCGAGCTGCAAAGCCCTGCGACCGTGCGCCCGCGCGTTGAGCCGCAAAACTCGACCGCCTTAATACCGACGAACCCCGAACAAGCCCTGTCGCCCTTTGTCGGCGTTCAATTCCTCGAAGGTTTGGCAGCATTCGCACGCAACTCTAAAAACCAGCCCCGCGCCGACGTAGGCTCGAAAATCATGCTCACGCTCGCCGATGCCGCCGCGCTTTCGAGCCTGTCCGAGAACTATTTAAGGGAAGCGGTCAGAGCGGGGAAGTTGAAGGGCAAGATTATCGGTAGGGGCTATAAGATCAAACGCACCGATCTGGATGCGTTCGTGAAGAAACTATAGCTGGAGCTTTTCAACTCTTAATAATTAAAGGAGTGTTATGAGCCTTAGTAGCCTCTTAATTCGCATTATCCTGTTAGTCATCCCTGGCATCATCGGCAGTTTGCTCTACCGCAGTCTCCGGGGCAGGACTAGCCGAAAGGATTGGGAAGATTATCTTGAAATCTTAGTATTTTCTTTTATCGCATACGCCATCCACGGAGTACTTAATAAATTTTTCGGTAAAGGAAACCCCCTAACAGCTTTCCGCGCATTCACAAATGAGAACACTCCGATTGATCAGTCTGTAGGACACGCGATTTTCTTTGCCGCGCTGTTGAGTGTCCCGGTCGCCTTTGCCGCTTCATATATTGACGAAGCCAAGCTAATCAACAAATTTGGAAAGTATATTAAAACCACTCGGAGGTTTGGAGACGAAGATGTGTGGGACTATTTCAGCCGCAGTCCCGATATTAAATGGGTGTATGTCAGAGATCATAAACTTGATCTCTACTACTACGGCTGGATACAGGCGTGGTCAGACCCTTACAAGGAAAGAGAATTGCTGCTTCGGGAAGTTGAGGTTTATGACAACGCTTCGGCAGAATTCTTATACAGCAGCGACGTGGTTTATCTTTCTAGGAAACAAGAGGATTTGACCATTGATGCCGATCTAACCTCTAATAAGCTTGTCGAGCATAAGCCGGACCGCGAACAGGAGGCTTCTGATGGCGAGAAGGGGCAGTAAAAATAGCCCTGGCTCTACCCAAACAGGAAATAGCAAAACCGTAGGGATAGCAAACAAACGACCTGCTGGGCAAAGACCTGCAGCCCTTCCAAAACCGCAAAGCACGCCGCGCACTCCCCGGAAAGAGTTAGACGATAAGGAGACTTCTAATGCCAAACAGCCACGGCAGCATTAATAACTCGAACTCACGCCCTATCAGCGAAGGTGAGTACAAAGGGAACACAAACCCTCGCCCAGAGGGGCAAAAGCCTGTAGCTACAGCAAAACCGCAGGGCAGACCAACTGCGAGCAATGGCAGCGGTTCACAGGGTACAGAACCAAATCCCACACAACGCTAAAACTAAGATCATTGAGGCAGTAACGCGGGGCGATTTCAGTAGTCGCCCCGCGCCTTTTTGCTAAAGGTGGTTATGAGTAAAAACAAGCTAACAACGCCTCACCTCCAATTCTTTTTCCTGTGTGACAGTATTGTGCAGCGCGAGGATCGGCAGATTGACGTTAATGGTCTGATAACTCATTTCCTTTTCACCAATGCCCCGCTCAAAATGCCGCCTTCAACTGCTGCCGCAACAATCGTTGTGGGCATATACAGCCAAGACCGTTTTAAGATGTATGCACTCAGGGTCACAGTACAAGAACCTGACGGATCGGAATATCCGTTGTGGGAAACTAAAATCGGATTTGTTAATGAGGATTATTCTCCGATAAAGTTTCAAACTTACGACCTCAAATTTCTAAAGCCCGATACTTATTGGTTTAATGCTTATCTTAACAATCATCTTGTTGGGCAGTATCCTCTGGCAGTCGATTATGCCTCGATGAGCAATTCCTAGCTTGGCGCGATCTTATCGCCGGAAATGCCGATGGTCGACCAGCTCCGACTGTGACCGCGCGACCGCTCCCGCCCTCAGCTCAGTCACGGCGCAGCGTGACTAATCGATACTCATCAAAGCCCGGACGGTCACGCCTAAGAGTCGCTCTGAATAACATAATTAGTATTTATCAGACTTGATAATCTTCATCGGCTGTCTTTTTCTGGTCAGAACACAAGATATAGGCACACGCTGTTGTGCAATAGAATGGGGTCGGACACGATATTGAAAAACCGCGTCCGACCCCAAGATGTTGTATCCCTTGCCCCGCGTCCGGAAAGTTGTTTCTAGCGCCATCCTACGCGCGAGAATTGACCACTGACGCGGCATATTCGACCGTGCGCCGCGCGTAGTC
>MWWH01000005.1_pt1 | contig 40605 bp, 55 predicted proteins | sample 1047231 | NCBI WGS metagenome assembly MWWH01 (sample SAMN06349967, study PRJNA376086) | soil metagenome | isolation source: MG3-2 sample Antarctic (ecotone) soil | place: Antarctica | collected 2015-01-13 | reverse complement strand
CGGCATCGTGCGACGGGCGCGGCGGGCAGATCGTCAGGAGGTCGCGGAAGGCATTGAAATTCAATTCACGCAGCTCGCCGACCGTGAGCAACAGAGCCTCAAGGCTCAAGCTGTCAGGTGTCGTAGGCAGCAGCAGCAGATCGCACCCACCGGCGAGTAATTTGAGATCATCCTTCGACGGGCGGGCCTGCGTGTCAATCACGATATGCTCGAACTCTCTGGCGTAGCGCACGCCCTGAAGTTCATCAACGACCCGGAAGGGAAGCGCGCCGCGCTCATTCCATCCCGTAGCAGAGCGGTTCTCGTCGCCGTCTATCAGGAGCGTGGGAGCCTTCCGCTGAAGGTAGCAGGCGAGATGCACGGCGGTTGTTGTTTTACCGACTCCGCCTTTGAATGAGGCCACTGTGACGATCATACATCTTCAGACGTTTAGATATTCAGACGTTTGGACGTTTGGCGAGCCGTAGAATTTATTACCCTATGAAGGGAACCGATGCCCTATGAACATCCATCCTAATGCGCCGCGATGATGTGCTGCTCGAACAGCCCGATCAACTTATTCAGCCTCTCATCCGTGCGTGCGTCGGCGGCGCGCAAGTTGGCGTTGATCTTGTCCTGGCCTTCAAGCGAGCGGGTGACGGTCTCGATAAAGACGCTCTGTGCCTCTGCATATGTTTGTAGTTGCCGCCCCGTCTCCGCTACTTGCGCTTCGAGGTTCGCGTGACTCTGCAAAAGAAACTCTATCGCGCGCTCCATCTCTTCGCCGGTCATTTCTTCCCGCCTTTCTTCGCCTTATAGATAATCGTTGAGTGCTTCCAACTCGTCATCGTATATCGCAAAGACGGTATGCAACCCGGTAATGGATAATAACTCTTTGATATTCCCTCTCACCTTCAAGAGCTTGATCTGTCCATCCGCGTTCGTGACAGACACCAAGGCAGAGGCCAGTTCGCCAATACCCATCGAATCAACCCATATCACGTGAGCCATGTCCAAGAGAATCTTCCGATGGCCTTCTGTGAGGATGCGGCGGATAAGACCCTGCACCGTGCCCGCGCTTTCGCCGGTGATGATGTTTCCCGCCACGCTGAGAATGATGACATCGCCGACCTGCCGTTCTGTGATGTTGACTTTAGAGGCTTTCGAGGCGACTCCGAGTGCCCAGTCTTTAAGATCGCCCATGAGGTAATCTCCTTATTTAGCGCCCTGCTTGCGCGCTCTGCCTTTCTTCTTACCTGTAGAAGTGCCATTGCTCGCGCGTATTTGCCCTATGTCGCGTTTTCAGGTGTGGTTTGAGGGCTTGCCCTGCCTATTGGCAGCGATTCAATGTGCTCCAAATTGCCCCCTTACTTCTACCACTTGAACAACAGCGCCAGACCTATGCCAAGGACCATCAAACCAACCCCGTCAAAGGGCAGCGTTTTCCCTCGCTTGGACAGGATCATCACGAGGTTGACGATGTAGATTACAGCGCCAATAAGAAAGATTATGGACCCGATGCCTAGTCGTCCTAAATCCGGCATGTAGCACCTCCTATGTGCGCCGCACTGTCGTTGGATTCGTCTCTATCGCTCACTTCTTCCCGCCTTTCTTCCTGCCCGGGGAAGCGCCATTGCTCGCGCTGGCTTTGCCTGTGGCTGTCTTTTGGGCGGCGGGTAAGGACTTGGGCACGCGCTCGCGTTCGACTGTCTCTAAAGCGAGTGATAGGTAGGGCGGGACAGCACGCTTGCCATTCTCCCACCGCCACACTGAAACGGATGTCGTCTGCAACGCTTTGGCTAGTTCGTCGCGAGACATGCCGAGTGCTTCACGTCGTTGTTGTAATTCGTTTCCTTCCATAGCCGCATGCTACCACAGGTAATGCCAACGGTTACAAGATATTTCTTCACCCTCTAAAAATAATTGAAGATTTCTTACCAATGGTATTGACTTAGCATCTTACCAATGGTAGTATCTCTCCTGTCAGGACGGAATCAACGAAAGGACACCAAACGACATGATGAACTTAAACCAGGAGACAATGCGGGAAGTAATAGCGGAGGCTTTTGACAAGACCGGTAGCTTGCGCTGGCAAATGGCGATCACACGCGCAGCACAAGAACTCGAGTCGAATCCGTTCATGCACTACGACGGCCACGCGCTCATCATCCTGAGTGAGTCGAACGAAATCTACAGCGCCAACGGTTCGTGCCAGTGCAAAGCGTTCGCGCATGGTAAACCGTGCTGGCACCGCGCCGCTGCCCGGCTCATCACCCGCTACAACGAACGCAGTAGCCACTAACACGAAGGGCTTACGTGGGTGCTAGAACACTCACGTAAGCCTCCGCATTTAACCCAACCTCAGACCACATGAGAAAGGATCGGATATGAGTCTTACAAAACGAATGCTGGAAACGCAAGAGGCCACACCGGCGACCGCGAAGTTAGAACGCGCCCGCGCCTCTTTACGCAACGTCTCGCGAGACGTGCAAGTGACAGAGGGACGCCTGCTCGACTTCGAGACGGCAGACGCCATGCAGCGCGCACTACACGCCATGTTGCGCACACTCGAAGAATTGACGATCACGATTTCCGTACTGGAGAGGAGAACAACGAATCATGTCTAAGAAAATCACAGCGACCACCGCCGACCGGAAAGCCTTCGCGCACCACTTGGCGGAAGCCCTGCGGCTCGCGCGCGACCCCGCAATAGCGCCGGCCGACCTCTACAACGCTCTTGGCGAAGCGGTCAATGATCACCTCACCAACGAATTGTCGAACGATTCCGACTCAGCGGAGTTTATCGGCTTCGCGCTTGAGCGCATCGCGGCGCGGCGGGAGTGAGTGTGGGGCGAAGTCTAAACTTGGGTTACGTAACACAACTGAGAGAGGGGCAGGGAATCAACCCGCGCCCCTCTTTTCCATGTCGGCACAAAGAGAAGCGGCGGGGGCGTTGGCAAGTCCCGCCGCTCTCTTCTCACAATCTTTGGGGATCATGAGTTCGCATAGAGGAGAGTCCCCTCATTCTATGCGGCGGGCGAGCCGAGACACGCCCGGTTGTTCGCGCCTTATATCCCAACCCCGCCCTTGGGGCAAGCTCAATCGCCGCAATCACGCCCGCGCACGCGCGCCACACGTCCGCTGCATGCCTTTGTTAGGCGGCGCGCTTCGGTTCAGGATTATATCCTCGCTCCCCATATGGCGAGAGCTTCTCCAGCCACATCTGCTCAAGAGCCCGCAGGTCTGCCGAAGGATCATAATCACCCTGCTCTGGCACTTCCAAGGTATCGAGCACTTCAACTGCAAAGGCATGGGCTCCGTATTCGACCAACTCTTTCTGTAGAGTTGGATTGAGGTGAGAGCCTGCGCGGAGTTGTGCTTGCTGACGATTAAGTATCGCTGGGAGGTCGGTGCTCTTGCCGACAAGCAACTTCCCATTGACGTTGTTACGGATGCAATAGACACCCATCGGGCGGCGGGTCCCTTTGTACTCTCGAATCAAAGCCTTTCTGTCCATAAATGCTCCTTAACCTGTTCATAGTTGATCTTCAATTTACCCCACTGGTAGCCGCCTAACGCTCATTAGAAGGGTCAAACCCGACAAACGGAGAAAATCTCTCATAGAACTCGTTACCTTTAGCCGGAGCTATGATTCAACAAATTTACAGCCACGCGGCTTTGAGATTCGACCCTTTACATTACAGATGTCGGCAGGCAGATGTTGATATAGCTCAGACCCCGATGTTTATTGACTTCGCAGAACGCGACTCTTAACAGAAAGGCCGTTGTGTCAAGGCTCAGACTCTTCCTGCGGCTGAAGCGAATACACGACGCATTGCCGCTCGGCACATGCCGCAAGAGTTTCAAGAGAAGAAACGCTGTCATTCCAACATGTTTTGACCTGACCAAAATTGAGGGTCAATAGAGCAGGTCAAAATGGGAGGTCAAAATCAGAGCCAAACTGGGCTACGTTTGAAGTTCTGCAATTTCCTATGAGACTTTTTCTCCGTTTGTCGGGTTTGACCCGACGATGCCGTTTTCGGATTTCCCTTATCACGCAACAGGTTTATTGGCTAACGATTATCCAGAGTGTCTTCAACAATGAGAAAGATGTGTCCCATGCTCATCCCATTGAACAATTAAAGCAGGACCAAGCGCGGACTTTCGTCCTCAAGACATCTATTCCGGAGGCTTGAGGGGATTTAACTTTTCACGCTTGCTGACCGCCGCTCCCGTCTTAGCTATCCTCTTCCCGCTCGCCAGTCTCAGGACGTCGCCCGGCTGACAATTGAGCCCACCGCAGATCTTCACCAGCGTCTCGAAGTTGATCCCGAGCGCCTTACCCTTCTTCAGCCGCCACAGCGTCGTGTGGCTGATGCCCGTCTCTTTTGCCAGCCAGTAGAAAGTCCGCCCCTGCTCTTCCAGGAGCCCGTCAAGTAAAACTTCAATCATAGTTAGCCTCCGGCCACCGAAACCATGGAGATATCATTCGCTATATATAGCATACCAGAAATATAACATATATAGAATATATCCTATACTTGACATACATCGCTCTGTGTCGTATGGTGGTTGCGAACCGAGACACAGCTAAACTCTCTTCTCAGCCCATCTGGAATCCTCCGGATTATCTGAAGCCACCAGCTCAACTTCCAAGGAGATGAAACGATGGGATTATTCGACAAGATGTTCGGACAAGGTGCCGACACAGCCAGCAAACAGCCCGATGCCGATAAACGTTTCAACGAGCTCAAGCAGAAGTACCAGTCGGTGCTCACCACCGCCGACCAGCAGCACATCCAGTTCCAGAACCTGCATGTGCAGGACAATAAGCTCTTCATCAAAGGCACTGCGCCGTCGGACGAAGCCAAGAGCAAGTTCTGGGATCAGGTCAAGCTCGTCAGCCCGACTCAGGACGACATCAGTGCTGACATCAGTGTTGATGCGAGCCGCGCGCAGGGAGCAGCCGTGGGTGGTAGTAGCGGCGGTCAGACCTATACGGTTAAGTCCGGCGATACGCTCTCGAAGATCAGCAAGGAGCTCTACGGCGACTCAAACGAATACATGCGTATCTTTTATGCCAACCGCACTACCTTGAAAGACCCGGACAAGATTCAGGTGGGTCAGGAACTGACTATCCCCGCCAAGTCCTAAGTGCGGATGCCTGAAAGGGCACACAACACTCACGCGAGCAGGTGGAGCCTCTCTTTAGTTCCACCTGCTTCGAATATTAAAGTTGAAGAAAACTTCTTCGCTTCAGAGTTTTGGAAGCTCTGACAATAGGGGGTCAAAGCAAATGGATTGGATGAAAGAACTCAGTGGAGTATTGCAGCAATATACCGGCACCGCCGCCGCGGCACCGGCCTCGTCCAGTGTGCAGAATGATTTCGATCAAATCACGCAGAGCGCCCCGCAATCGGCATTAGCTGATGGCATCGCCGCTGCCTTTCGCTCCGAACAGACACCTGACTTCGGTCAGATGGCCGCGCAACTATTCAGCAATTCCGGGGGGCCGCAGCGCGCCGGCATTCTCAACACATTAATCAGTGCTGCGGGTCCGATGATCGTGTCGCAAATCTTGTCACGCCGGGCCGGCGCTAGCGGTGGTGGACTGTCCAGTTTGATCGGCCTTTTAGGTGGGGGGCAGCAAACAGAGATCACGCCGGAGCAAGCAGCGCAAATTCCGCCCGAAGCTGTGCAGGAGATCGCAGCCCAAGCCGAAAAGAAAGACCCTTCCGTGATCGACCAAGTCAGCAGCTTTTATGCAGAGCACCCGACGCTTGTGAAAACGCTCGGTGCGGCGGCACTGACCATCGCAATCGCCCAGATCGCGCGGCGTCAACAAGCGAGTTGATTAACCGCGATGATCCACGTTAACAGAGGTCAAGAGTAAAACCAGCTTTCTAACCAAAGTGAGGATATCTACAGAATGTCTATCGCACGCATTACAGAGATTAGCTCCACGTCAGAGAAGAGTTTTGAGGATGCCATACTAAGTGGCGTCACCCGAGCGACCCAGACGCTGCGCAACGTCCGCAGCGCGTGGGTCAAAGAACAGCAGATTAGAATCGACGGCGGCAAGATCGCCGAGTATCAAGTGAATTTAATGATCACTTTCATCCTGGACGAAGGCGATCAGACGGACATCGCCTAAGCTAAAGCGAAATCTCGGGCTGGATGTATCAAGGGTGAGACCAAAAGCAGTGGGAATAAGTTAGGGCGCGCCGAATTAAGCCGGACAGGGATGGTAGCCTTAATTCTTCCGACACGCTACAGGGCGAAGTTGAGCCTTATTTTTACTGGCGACAGGATACGCGCATTTGTGTACCTCAACGGGCGCGCATCTCTCTAGCTTTCAATCGCTTGGCTGTAGACCAAAGTCTACAGAATCGGTAGACCCGGTAGACAGTAGCGATAACGCTCTTTTCTTCTTCATTTGCTGGTAGACCGGAGAGTCGAAAATGAGGCTTTCGGTAGACCGTAGGTAGACCAACCGTAGACCATCCGCGCCTGATAACAGTGGGCTCAAACTGACCCGAAAACCATAATGGACATTATCCGACTCTGGTGCTGAGAAGTCCTTGACTGCTTATCAGAGCAGGCATAATCGCGCCGCTTCAAAGCGCCGTATAAAAAGGCATCATGCCCAACAGTGCGTAGGAGAACGCAGACATGGCGAACCAAAAGCATCTTGATATTCTCAGCAAAGGGGTGGAGGCTTGGAACCGCTGGAGGGAGGATAATCCAACGGTACAGCCTGACTTCAGTGGGGCAACCTTCTCCCGAGTTGACGTTAGCGACTTAAACTTTAACAACGCAAATTTCAGTAACTCTGACTTCAGCAACGCGAGGTTCAGCAATCCGTTCCTTATAAAAACTGACTTTACAAATGCAATCCTTAGAGGCGCAAGCATCAGGTATGCACAGATGGGTGGGGCGATCTTAAGTGGTGCGGACCTCAGTGGCGCAAATCTAACTCGTTCATCCCTAAATCGCGCGCTCCTAATAGGAGCAACTTTAAATGATACAACGCTCAGTTATGGAGCTTGCCAAGAAGCGGATTTCACTAACGCGAAGCTCATTGGAGCACAACTTGGCTTGGTTAATCTGCACAGAGCAACCTTGGTTGGTGCAAACCTTAGCGGCGCGAACCTCGCGATGACAAACCTTACCGGAGCAAATTTGAGTAATGCGAATTTGACTGGTGCGTTCCTAAATAATGCCATATTGGTTAAGACAAACTTAGAGAAAGCCATCCTGACTAGTTGCGTTATTCACGGCATTTCTGCTTGGAACGTAACAACAGCCGGAGCAAATCAGACCAATCTCGTAATCACTCCCCACGGTGAGCCTACGGTCACGGTGGATAATCTTGAGGTGGCGCAGTTCATCTACTTACTTCTTAACAATGAAAAAGTCCGCGACATCATCGATACCATCACCTCGAAAGCGGTGCTCATCCTAGGCCGCTTTACCGAGGATCGGAAGGCCGTCCTCGACGCCATCCGGGAAGAGTTACGCAGCCATGACTACCTGCCCATCATGTTCGACTTCGAGCAGCCATCCAGCCGGAATCTCACGGAGACCGTTTCCACTCTCGCGCACATGTCCCGCTTCGTGATCGCCGACATCACCGACGCGAAGAGCATCCCTCAAGAGTTACAGCGCATCGTGCCAGACCTACCGTCATTACCGGTCCAGCCGCTCATCCTAGACTCACAATATGAGTACAGCATGTTCAAAGATTTCTCGGACTACCCTTGGGTTCTCACGCCGTATCGGTATCACAACACTGCCGACCTTCTCAGCTCACTAGAGGAAAAGGTCATTGGACCGGCAGTAAGGAAAGCGAAAGAGATTGAAGAACGGCGCAAAACATTAGAGAAAATGACATAAATGCCATTATCGGATTCGTTGTTGAAAATGGGTGCGCCGATCATGCCCGATCATCAATCCCTTGTGCTCGCGCTTCTTCAAGCCTATGCACGAATCACGCATAAAGATCGCATGGCTGCATATTTTCAAAATGGCTGATTGGCCACTCCATATTGGTGTCGAGCGTCAACCCGTGCGACTATGCACCGGCTGATTAAGGAGGTAATAAAATGCGGTTGCTCATTACAGTTCTTTTAGCCATTAGTCTTCTATCGCCGGTCGTAGCCTCGTCCGCGGCGTTGACGCATGTGTCAGGTGCAACGCGGAGCGGAGCAGCGGCTCAAGATCGGCGAGTGAGGCGTGGCTGGCGTGACCACAGGCGGCGCGGGCAGGGCATCGGCTCGGCCTACCACCGTGCGGGCAGTTCAGCCGGACGCGGCGGGGCACGGTTCGGCAAGAACATCGGGCGCGGGCGCCCGGTACGCGCCGGTAAACATTTGGGCAAAGGCGTCGGCGGGTTGGGCAAACATTCGGGGGTAGGCACCGCCAGAGTAGGGAAGAAAGTCGGCAAGGGCGTCAAGCGTATATTTTAGGAATACCTGAGGGGCGCACCACTTCGGCGACGATGCCCGATACTTCCAGCGGCAAATCTGAGGGCGCTTTGAACCTTGCCAACAGTGCGCGCTTATCGTTGCGATCAAGTCTTTTTATGCTCATGCTTTTTCCTTCCTCTCTCTCTGCCTCTCATCAGTCGAGCGCCAGTTCTCGACATAGTTGACGACCACGACCGCACGACGGCCACACCTGACACAGTTGAAGGGCTGAATGTAGTCACGCTCCGTCGCCAGATCATCGCCGCTCGCGCTCGACGCGAAGCCCGCACACAGTTTGCACCCTTGCCCGTCGCGGCCTCCTGTCGCCTGCTCTAACGTCTCGACCCGGTTAGTTAAACTCATAATTTGTCTCCTTCGTTGACGAGTCTCAAAACGCGCTTGCGCAATCCGCACACTTCACAGACGGCGGGCGGGCGCGTATCTTTTCTTTGCGTCTCATCACGGATGTCAATACCGTGCGGACACATGCCCCGATCATGTCGCTGCTCTAACTTTTCAACTCTGCTGTATAGGTTCATCACTTCACCTTTTCGAGTGCTTCAATGCGATCCGTCAGATCGCGGAGTTCGGCCCCGCGTAACGCCTGCTCAATAATTGTCCTGGCTGCCGAGACTCGCGCGCTGGCCGGTGCGCCGGTGTCCTCTGCGACTTCTAACAGCACCCGCGCCGCCTTCGTGGAGTCCGCTTGCAACCGCATGATCAAGTGCTCCGTCACGTCGCGCCTAGCGGCCTTGTAACGCTCCGAGAAGGACGGATCGCGCAAGTATCGCCACAAGGTAGCCTCCGAGGTTTTCGCGGCCTCTGCGGCCTCCCTGACGCTCGGATTCGCTAGGAGCGCGGCTAGTGCCTGCTCCTGCTTGGCCGGTAATTTCGGGGCGTCATGTGTCAAAACTTAATAAAGCCTTTCAATTTAAGCGGGGCGACCGCGCGCCAGTAGGAGTTGACTACACGGCCACCCCACGCGCCCCTTTGCCGGGAGTAAGAAGCAAAGGGAACCTTCAGGCAGCGCGGCGCGGACGCAGCGTCGGAAGCATCAAGTTTTCCAGATACCTTCCGACTTCGCCCTCGCTCCGGAGCAAATCTTCGTACGTGTAATTCGCGTTGCTGAACGCGCCTTCCACCGCCTGCAACTCTCCACGCACAACTTCAAAGCGTGCCTTCACCGGCGCGACCGCTTCAGCCGCGCGGACCTTTTCAAGTTTGGCCTCTTCCAACCGAACCTTGATCAAATTCAACCGCAGGCGAGTCAGCCGCACCTCGGCAGCGTGAATGTAATCGCCTATCTCATCGAGACGACGACGCGCAGAGACGAGCGCGGGCGCGTCCGCATCGTGCGCCGCCTGCTCAATCAACTTCGGCAAGTTCTCCCGCTCCACCTGAAGCGCCTGGAGTTCCTTGTCAGCTATGCCGATCTGCTCGGCCATCTGGCCTATGGCGTCCGGCTCTTTCTGTTCCTCCTTAACCATTACTTTCCTCCCGTCACAGTCTTGATTGTCTCGTCTCTCAGAATCTCCTGGCGGATGGTCGGCCACTCTTCCTTAAAACTCTGTTCGTCGCCGCCTGCCGTCAAATAGGCAAGGCGCGCCCGTTCACGTTGCCGCTCGTTGTGACGGTCGCGCGCGGCGGCTTCGGCTTCTGCCTGCTGTTCCCGGCGTTTGTTTTGCCAATCTCGAATCGGATCATGTGTCATTGTTTTACCTCTGCCTTTTGTCTGGCCGTTTCGTAGTAATGAAGTGCGCGCCGGGTGGCCTCAGACGTTCGCAACATGAAGGTGTCGGGCGACTCTTCGCGTAGCTTGATCAAGCGTTCGTAGTGCTCAATCGGCGCGAATGGCGCGGCTTTCGTTGTTGCATTGTGTTGCGTCGTTTGAGACATAAGCCCTCACATAAACTTGCCCGGCGCATACTCCAACTCCGTTACATGCGACCGCCGCGCGATCTTCGCCGCCTCGCCGCACACCTCGCACAAGTCGCGTCGTGCTATCTGCGCCGCCTCTGTCTCTGAAACATCGCCCGCCTCACACATGATGTAAACCCGCTCGGCTATCAATTCAGGTTCAACCTCCGGGCTTGGGCAAGTATGAGAAACGGCGCGGCGACCGTAAGAATTCACGCGCGCCAGCCATCCGTCATACTCGCCGATCTCGGCCTCGACCTCTGCGGCAGCTTCATCAAGCGACGCGCCCGCGCGCATCCGTTCACCGAGCGCGAAAGTGATTGCCGCACGGTAGGTTTCGTAAGTGGCAGGCGGCGCGGTTTTCACAGAGGGCGAGGTACACAAATTGTAGACCTCGACCCCATCGGGAGCCGCATTTTTAGCGGGTTCCGCGATCTCGGTGTACATACACTCGACTTTTTCGGCGGGAGCGGTTTCGGGCGATTTTGTAGACCTATTTATATTAAGATCAAGGTCTACAGAATCGGCAGCCTGTTCGCCGTCCTGAGCGCCTTCGGTTTCGTCGAACTTTTGCGCAAGCAAGGATTCGGCGTGCGCTCGCGCTTCGGTCTGGAGTTCCGTCGGCACGTCGCGGATCAACTCATCAATCGCCTGCTCCATCTTTTTCAGGAAACGCACGACGGCGAGCGCGGGCGTGTCGGGTTGCTTGATGCGCGCGGGTCTAGGCTCCGTCTCTTTCGTGTGTGCACGTCTCTCCGGCGTGTCGCGCAAAATGGCGACGTGCGCGGCAGCAGCTTGCGCGAACCGATCAAAACGCTTGCCGTGAATCTTCATCGCGGCGCTGGCGATCTCGGCTATGTCTTGGGCGCAGAGGGCGTGAATCTGCGATGCTTTTCGCTGGCCGGTCTTAAAGTCCTTCGTGCCGGAGATGCGGCGCAGGGCGACGATGCCGGTGCGCTTTTCTTCGGCCTCATACTCAGCAAAGGCGCGTGTCCACGCTGCCGCCAGCGTGCGCTTGTCTTTATGCTTGGCTGGCAACTGGCGCAGCCGATCCGCGTCCGCGTGCGAGCCGCCGCGAAGATACAGACCCATCTCCCAATCGGCGCGCGTGATCGCATGGTCAAGCCCCGCTACTGCTTCTATCGCCGCGTTCAGGGTGTCTTTAACTTCGGGGCTGTAGCCGACGAACTGAACGAAGAGACGAAGCGCAAGCGATTGATTCGCGTATGCCCGCCGCGCCGGTTCGTCTTGTTTGCGCCTGCGCTTCTCCAGACTGGCGACGCGGGCGGTTTGGTCTAATGGCTCGCGTCTGACCTCTGCGGCGAGTTCTGCGGCTTCGTGGCCGACGTGCGCCCATTTACTTTGCGCGCTCATCAAGCACACCTCACTTTCAAGCCCGCCGATTGGAGGGCGCGAGAGAGAAACGGGGAAACCTCATCAAGTGAGATCGTGACGGCGCGCAACTCCGGCCACTCGTCAAATAGTTGCGCGACGAGTGCCGAGGGCGTGGCGCCGTTCAAAGCTACTGCCGAGGCGTAAGCGCCGCGCGCGGCCTCTTCCGCTTCGAGCGGGTGCGAGACGAGCAAGGCGACACCGGATCGCCGCGCATACTCAGGGCGGGCGACGTGGATAGATGGTTGCACCTTGCACCCGTTCGGCAGATGCGACGATGAAACCCACCGGGGCGCGTTGTCTTTCGGGCTTTTGTAGTTGACCCACGCGCGCACCAGACCGCAGCGTCTGACCGGAAATAGCAAGCCATAGGGCGGCGTGTTCACTTGCGCGCCGTCGTCGCCTTTCCAGAGCGGCGCGAGGTGTCCGGTTTGATCTCCGAACCTCTGCCGCACGGCGCACGATGCCATGACGCGCGCCACCTCTGACGGAGCCGAGCGCAGGCCGAGCGCGTGCAGATCGGCGGGCGTGAATCCTTCGTAAATCTCTGCGACACGTTCAGCATCGCGCACGGCGAGCGAAAAGAAAGAGGCGGCGCACGTCAGGATCGCGTCGTTGATAACATCGTCGCCGACGTGTTCAGGGTAGAGTCTCGACTTTTGCGGATCGGGTAGAGAGTCAAGGAAAGATGCAAGCGAGCCGTCGCGGTCTAAAGTGTCGAACTCTCGTTCAGAGAGATCGAGCAGGCCGGTTGCGGCGAACGGTTGCGGGCGAAGCAGGGCGAGGGTAGCCGGGGGGCTTGATTGTTTTCTAGCAAGTGGGCTATAGTTCATGGGTCACGTTCCAATCTGTCGCGTCCAACGACATTCAAGGCCGCCCGAAGGTATCCGCTTTCGGGCGGTTCTGTTTTCAAAAGGCGAAAGCCCTTGTTGCTGGTGGCTACGACTCCACAAACAACGAAGGGCTTTCTTTGTCTCGCAGCAGCCGGCGGCAAGCTGCGGGATTTTTAGATTTTACGGGCGGCGGTCGTAGTCGCACGCAAAGGCTGATTGCTTTGCTGGCGACCTGCGCGGGATGCGAAAAGGCTTGCATCGGAGATCGGAGGCGGGTAATATCTTGCTCCGCTCGCGTCGGATGGCCGACAAAGGGCATTGTCAAAAAGAACAGGCGACGCGGCTTTAACTTCCTACGGTCAGGCCGCGTCGTTTTGTCTCTAGCTGAGACGTTCAAAATTAGACTGGGTTAGTCTAGCACAAAGCATCGTCCCTGTGTTCAGAAACGCTAAAAAATTTTACGGCTACGGTACAGAGTAGTGTCCCCTTTTGAATTTCCACCAGTCAATCTCTTTCCGTTGCAAGAGTTTTCTAAGAGCTTGCCCTGACGGGGGCGCCTTCTCCGGGTGACTCTTTTTCAGCAGCGCGGCGACTTTCGGGTATGTCTTTTCATGAGCCGGAAGAGACTCCAAAGCCTCTTGCACGGCCCCCGCTAATTCATTCACCGTCCACCTGGAGGTTTGTCCCGGACTGCGAATATTCAACCGCTCCCTCGCCTCTTGATCTTCTATTTTCAAAAGCGCCCCATGAACTTCGAGTCCTGTGACTTTGACGATCTTGGTTGATCGAGTTGCGACATCGAACGCCTCACTCCGAATTCGCATCAAGGCCGCCCCAAGAACTTGATCCATGTGCTTCACCGCATACTCGAAGGCATCATGCACGATGGTATTAATCTCCTCCTCCGATCTTCGGGCGGACATGTTTCGCAACGTGCTTTCAAAATTCCCCCTCATGACCTCCAGGTCACATTCAGCGGTCAGCACGACATCGCCGCGCTTCGGTAGCGTGATCCGCAACCTGTTACCTTTCTTGCTGCTCTTCGATGCCGTCATAGTTTCCGCACGTACAAATCAAGATCGTCTCGCTTGATCTTCCAACCTCTGCCGATGATGCGCGCCTTGAGTTTCTTCGCCTCAATCGCCGCGCGTAAGTGATTGCGCGAGAGGCCGGAAACTAGCGCCGCTTCGATGAGCGAGAGCGTCAACTTGTCGGCAACGGAGAGCGTTTCAACTGGTGCGGAATGATTGCGCGCGGCGGCTTGCGCAACGGCTGCTGCGAGTAGTTGCATAAAGTCTTGGCCAAGTGGCCCCGCAAGCCCCGCTGCGCGTCTATTCGGGGCTACCATGAGCGCCGTGTCAACCGACTCTAATTCGGCCTTCAACCGCTCTACCTCATCCTCGGCAAAGTCGGCTTGCTTCCCCGTCTTGCCGCGCACATAGATGACTTCGCCGAGACGCCCCTCGGAGGCGTACTTCTCGACCAATCGCACGGAGACGCCCAACCGCCCTGCCACGTCTTTCTTGTTCATGCGTAGATTGCCATTTAAGCCCCGCAATAGCCCCGTGTTCGTGCCTGTTCGGGGCTTCCCCGCCTCTTATAGCCTAAAGCCTCGCAGAGCCCCGTAGCGCGTCTATTCGGGGCTTGTCTCACGCGGCCTTTTCCCGTGTAGTGCCTGTGCATCCCACCAGTGGGATGCACAGGCACTACACGGCGGTTCTCTGTTTGAGAACCTCTTCAATCAGGCGCGCCCACTCCGCTTCACGCTTCCTGTTAGAGTGCGGGACGGCCTTGGCTATCTTTTTTTCGATAGCCACGCGCCCGCCTTTGTCTATCTCGCCTGCTAGTTGCGCTTCGTTCAGGTTGGAGCGGAGCGTGTCCCAAAATTTATCGCGGTAAGTATCTATCTTGCCGTAGTAGTTCACAGGGCCGCGGATGCTTGACAGGTATCTGATAGTCCTTTGGCGAGGCCGACCGTCCACCCGGACGCATTCGACAAGCCACGCGTTCACCCTGCCGTAGTTGTCAGTTTTCCATCTGACGTACATCACACCACCTTCTTCCCGCTTTTCTTCTTACCTGTAGCATCGCCATTGCTTGCGCGAGATTGACCTGTGGCTGGCTTTTGGGTAGCGGGCGCGGACTTGGGCGGCCTGCCTGTTTTACGTCCCTCGACTAATGCCAGATCGGACTCAAGGATCATGTGCGAACGTCCAAACCTCTGAGCAGGTAAACGTCCGGCAATGATCATCTGGCGAACGCGCGCGGTTGTTACTTCTAGTCGCGCCGCCGCTTCCTCTGTGGTCAACATTCGTTCGCTCATAGGGCGCAAGTATAACGCAGAAAAAATATTTCGCAATAGTAAAGAATGTTGTTGACAAAGCCTTACGACTTCGTTATAGTTTCTCTTGTCAGACAGACAGCAACGAAAGGACAAAACGACAATGACCACGAACATCCAGAACGCGATCAACCGGGCGAGCAGGATCAAGATGACGGTCAAATACTTAGGCGGGCGCACCTATCTCGTCATCACGCCCGAACTCCACAAGTACGTCGTCCGCTTCGAGCAGATCGACGGGCTTCGTTACGGGCGCTGCACGTGCAAGGCGGGCGCGGCTCGCATGGCCTGTAAGCATCTGGCGAAGGGCGCGGCGGTAGATACCGGCATCCAGAACATGCGGGCGCACTAAAAGCGAAAGGCTAGGAGAATCCCCGCTCCCAGCCCCTCTCATCAACCCCAAAAGGACGAGTAAAGGAATTGACTATGCAGAACATAACACAGGTAAAAACGCCCACAACAGAGAAGTTGGAGCGCGCCCGCCTTGCCCTGCGAGGCGTCTCGCGCGACGTACAGGTCACAGAAGGTCGCCTGCTTGACTTCGAGACGGCAGACGCCATGCAGCGCACGCTCAACGCCACGTTGCGCACACTCGAAGAGTTGACGATCACGGTTGCCGTGATGGAAAGGAGAGCGAACCATGTCTAAGGCTAAAGCTAAACTCGCCCCGGTCGCGCGGCTCGTCAAGAAAGCCAATCCTTACGAAGTAGCGGCGGCGCGCGTGGCAGAGATACTCGCCGACGAAACGACACCGCTATTTCTGCTCGACGTGCTCACCGATATGTTGTGCGACCTGTCGAACGAGACCGGCGTTAATGACACCGATCCCGATATCGCGCGCATCTTGATGACGAAAGCCTTTCCGGTGGCTGATGAGATGGGCTTGCGGTTGATGAACGGCAGCCTCAGCCGGGAAGGGAAGGCGAAGTAATGGCAACACGAAAGAAGCCCACGCGCGGCCAGCGGGAAGTCGCCGCGCTCATCGCCGCACTGTTGGCGCACAAGGCCACGCCGCCCGCGCTGGCCTATAAAGTCGGCTGCTTCGTCAGCAACCACGTTGACGCCATTGTTGACACGCCGGAAGTAATCGCGCTCTTGCTCGCAAACATGAAGGGAGACACACGCTAATGGCGACGAAGAAAGCATATCGCGGCGTGCCGCTCGACCAGTTCAGGAAGTTCGTTGCTATCGTCGGCTACGACGGCGCATACATGGCCGTCTGTGCCATCGAAGAGGGGAAGGGCACTGAGGATGTGATGCGGGAGTTGCAGCCCTACCTTGAAAGGCGCTTCGCCGCGCGCCGGGATGTAAGGCGGCGAAAAGGGGGTGAAGTCTAAACTTTCCTTGCGTCAGGAAACACTGTGAGGGGCAGGGAATCAACCTTGCCCCTCCCTTTTTTTTGGTCGGCACATTCCGGCGCAGCTTGCCGAGATTGACGAGAATCTTGTCCGCAACGAACTGAAGGTCCTTGAGTACGGCGAGCAGCTGGCAAAACGTAAAGGGCTGTATGAGGCGAAGTATCCACACGTTAAAAAAGGCGGAGACAAGCAAACGCCCGAAGCTAAAAAGCTAAGCGCAGACTCTGCGCTTAGCTCTTTCACCAAAGACACCGCCGCTAAAACAAACAAGTCCCCACGCTCAATTCAGACGGATATCCAGATCGCCACCAACATCCCAAAAAAGATTAGAGACGCGATCCGCGACACTCCGGTAGCCGATAACAAAGAAGAGTTGTTGATGCTCGCCCGCCAAAGCAAGAATGGGACGGAGAAGGATCGCTCGTCGCGTTCGTCGTCTCGCTCAATCTCCGACGACGGCGATATAGACGAGCTGGCCGAATCAATTAGTCATTACGGACTCATTAACCCCATCACAGTTGATGAGCACAACAACTTGATCGCGGGCGAGCGACGGTTGCGCGCGTGTCGCCAGTTGGAGTGGACAGTGATTTACGCGCGTCTCTATCGGGATTTAACGGACGACGAGAAGCGCGAAATTGAATTGGAAGAGAACGTCAGGCGAAAAGACCTGACGCCGATTGAACGGTCAAAGCTGTATGTCGCGCGGGCGGAAACTGCCGAGAGGGTTTTGTTATCCGATAACAAAACCCCAAATCCAAAAGGCGGGCGTCCGTCAAAGGGTGCGGTCAGCGAGCAGGCTATTGCAGATCACATTGGCGCGGATAGAGTAACGGTCATAAACGCCAAGCAGCACGTCGCCGCCGTCAACCGCTACCCCGAACTCGCCGCTCCCGGCATCCCGCAGAAAGAGGCGATCACCGTCGCTTTGAGAGCATCATCAATGCAATGCCCACGATCACCAACACGATTGCCGCCGGCGGCGCGGTGCGGTCTTGGCTAAAGATGAAGAACCCCAGATAAATGATGCCGATGACAATGAGCACAAACCCGATGGTTTTCCCGATGCCTCTCTTTCGATTATTCGTTTCCATGAATCCCCTGTGCGCATGAAAGCTACATAGTAAAAGCGGCGGGAGCCTCACTCTCCCGCCGCTCATCTCACGAATCTTTAGAGGATGCGATCACCGTTGCCAGAACGATTCGCTTTCCCAATTGTTTGGAAAACCCATAACACTTTTTGAAACATTCGGATGCTTCGCAAAAAGCTCTTTCAATCTGCTGATAAAACTATTTTTGGGCTGTACTTCTCGAAGCATATGCGCCAAGCAACAAAGAAAATAGTAAATTTTGTCGTTACCTGACGGCGATGAGGAAATCCATAAACTCGGGGGCCTGTGAGGGATTGTAGGTTTATTGGTCAAAACTCTGTTCCACAAGCGGCTGTGATGAGCACAAATATTGCGTACGTAAGTTACGCTACGAATCCAACTCTGAAAGACAACGGGGTGGGCCACTCCAAAATGATTTGCTATATCCTTTTTTGCCTTCAAGGACGCCCGCATATTTTGATAAAACTTTGAAAGCAAGCCAAGTGAAAGCACTTCAAATGCAATCCAACAGGGCGGCGCTTCATCCTCATCGTATTTATTGAAAAAGTGTTTTAAGAAAACTTCACCCGAAGAACGCTTAATCTCTTCACCAAGTTTATTAAGATGCTCATTCATTCGGCCTGCATCATCAAAATTGGAGGCATCTTCAAACCAAAACGCGCCTCCGCTTATCGCAGGATGGTAGATTAACTGTGTGCGGAAAGTAACTTCAATAGTTTCTATTGCGTCAAAAATTAAAAGCCTAAGTCCTCGGTCGAATAAATATAAATCAATGATTTCATCAAAGGAGATTGTGCCTACAAAGTTGTCAGTCGTTAAATCCTTGAATGGATATAAATAACCACTCAACCTGTAATAACTTATATTTGATAAGTATTTCTCTGTTTTCTTTTGGTCAGTAATTATTAATCCGCGACCTTCGAGGAGTCTTATTTGATCATTTATTGAGAGTGCGGGCTTTGTATATTTCATTCTAAAAAAAGAAAACCCACCAATTTGAGCATACCTTTCGGCATAGGCTTGGCAGGTATTATTAAAATCATCTTGTAGCACAAATCGAACGCTGTCAAGTCGCCGCAATAGCCTCCTTTCACACTCTCCACAGACCCCGCCACCTTCTCACATCTCACGCCAGACGAGCCGGAAACCACCGGACAAGGCGATGTAGCCTTAATCCGTCCGGCGCGTCACAGGGGCTTATATGCAATCTTTCGCGCGTTCGATTATGAGTTAGGGCGGGCGTGAAATTACATAATTACGGTTAGCGGACGCGTTGTTGAAAACAGGTGAGGCGAATCGGCGTGATCGTCAATTACTTGTGCGCGAGTCTCTTTAAGGCTATGCACGGATCAAGCATAAAGATCGCATGGCTGCATATTTTCAAAATGGGTGATCGGCCACTCCATATTGGTGTCGAGCGTCAACCCGTGCGACTATGCACCGGCTGATTAAGGAGGTAATAAAATGCGGTTGCTCATTACAGTTCTTTTAGCCATTAGTCTTCTATCGCCGGTCATAGCCTCGTCCGCGGCGTTGACGCATGTGTCAGGTGCAACGCGGAGCGGAGCAGCGGCTCAAGATCGGCGAGTGAGGCGTGGCTGGCGTGACCACAGGCGGCGCGGGCAGGGCATCGGCTCGGCCTACCACCGTGCGGGCAGTTCAGCCGGACGCGGCGGGGCACGGTTCGGCAAGAACATCGGGCGCGGGCGCCCGGTACGCGCCGGTAAACATTTGGGCAAAGGCGTCGGCGGGTTGGGCAAACATTCGGGGGTAGGCACCGCCAGAGTAGGGAAGAAAGTCGGCAAGGGCGTCAAGCGTATATTTTAGGAATACCTGAGGGGCGCACCACTTCGGCGACGATGCCCGATACTTCCAGCGGCAAATCTGAGGGCGCTTTGAACCTTGCCAACAGTGCGCGCTTATCGTTGCGATCAAGTCTTTGTGTGCTCATCTTCAATTTTCCTCTCTATGCTGTGTATCGTCTGAATATAAACACCTCGGACTCTACGCTGCTCTCCGCGACCCACAGCGCAAGCGCGACCGCCAGGACTAGATCGTCGTGCGTGCCTTCCCTCCACGCCCCGTATGAGTCGTGCGCGGTCTCAAGGCTAATCTTCACCTGAAAGTTTTGGAGTTCGCGCACAAGCGTCTGTGCGTCGGGAAGTTCGGGCGCGATCTTGAGTCGCCCCGTCTGTAAGGCCACCTGTGAAGACGAGACGAGATCGCGCTTCGGGACGCGCGACACATCCCCATCACGCGACACCTCGGAGCCGCCCGTGATCTGAATCGGCACGAGATAGACGGGAAGGCGTGCGGCGCGAAACATATCAATGACGGGTGCGCCGACGCCCGTCGCATCAACGGCAAGCGTTGCTTGCGCCTGCCCGCCTTTGAGTTCGGGGCTGCCGACAATGCGCGACACGTCCGCCACAATCGCCGGGTAAGAGGTTTTCAGCGCCCATCGCTGAAGGTGGCGGCAGAGGTACGTGCGCTCGCCACCGCCGGCGTTGTGGTGCTCGAGGATGGCGAGCGCCGTGTAGTCCTGCGCCTGCCCCAGATCAAGCCCCATGAAGTACGTCGGCTTAGCGTTCGGGCTGTGGTTGATGCTTGAGTAAACGAGTTCCATCATGCTCTCCCGAACAAAGGTTTAACTTCCGGGTCAAGCGCGCGTTGAATGTCTTCGTAAGCGAACACTTGATCTAAGGTTTCCATAAACTCGCAGAGATACTCCTGACGAAACCACCAGTCGGGCATGCTCCTCTGCTCCTGCTCTAACCACTCGGTCGTGATGCGCGGGCATTCTTTCGCCGTCACCATCGTCCTGTGCCACCCCTCGCCTTCCGTCCACTCCTGAAAGAAAAAACCGCGCTTGCCGAAGGGCGTTGATAGCAGCGTGATCTGCCCGCCTGAGACGGCGAGCATCGGGCGCACGGCCTGATACATCGGGTCGGGTACGCGCGACGCCTCATCCACGATTAACTCGTCAACGCCGGAGAAGCCGCGAATCGTTTCCTCTTTACCGGGCAGCGCGACGATGCGCGAGCGGTTGGATAGTTCGACCTCTAAGGCAGACTCGCTTGTGAAGCGTCTGGCGAAGGGCAAGGCGGCGTGCGCGTCTCTCATTTTGCGAAACAGTTCCTTTGATTGCCGGTAGGACGGAGCCAGCAGCAGGACCAGCGACCCGTTGTTGTAGAGCGCCTTGTGCAAGCCTCGAATAGCCGAGACAGAACTTTTGCCGCCCTGTCTGGTGACGTTCAAGATGATCTGCCGGGACTCGGAGCGGAGCACATCGCATTGCCAGGGGTCAGGCTCTAGCCCTGCCGCCCGCGCGAGTAGCACGGGGTCAGCCTCTGCGCCCGTCTCCGCGTCCTGTAGCCTGCGCTCAATGAGACGTTGCGCCGCCGCTATCAAGACCGGATTCCGCGATGAGTCGTTGTGCTTCACTGATAACATCCGTCTCACTCAATCCATTCTGGCGGGCTAGCTCTCGCCAGTCGTTGACGTTCATATCCATCGCAATCGCCTGCTTCGGTTTGCCCTCTGTCCGGTCTGCGATCTCACGCGCGGCGAGAATGTTCCCGGTCGCGGCCGCCCGCACAAGTTGCTGCGCGATGAGTTCGGCGAAGGTGCGCTCCTGCGTGTCGTTCGGCAGCACCTTGGCGAGTTCTATCCGCAGGGCTTCGGAGAGCGTGATTGACTTCGGACGCCCCGTCGGGTTGCCGCTTTGACCGGGCTTCCAGCGTGTATCTTTCGGCGGGTTGCCCTTGCCTACCTTTTCCTTGATCTTTCCCTGTTTATCAGGCTTCATAATTCACTCAATATTATGCGGGGCGACCGCGCGCTAGTAGGAGTTGACTACACGGCCACCCGCGCGCCTTTGCCCGGAGTAATGAAGCAAAGGGAAATTAAGCGACGTGCATCGCCGATCTGAGAACAGAGCCGCGCGGTTGCCGTGATTGCCCTTCAAGTCGTGCTGCCTCACGGGCGCGATCCGCGATGTCTCTTTTCAGATCGCGCACCTCTTGCACCGCGTTATAGGCTGCGCCGTCTAGCGCTATTTGCTCGCGCGTGACTTTCTCCTTTATCTCACGCCCGCGGGCGGCCTCGTCTGTCGTCTGCCGCTCCAGTTCCTCCAGTTCAGGAAGCCGCGCCTCGTCGCGCCCATTCACCAAGCGCAACACGCGCGCCGTCTGCAAATCGATGCGGCGCGGCAGTTCATCGGCGCGCCGCTCAAGTTGAATCATCCGATCTACGTCCGCAGCTTTCCCGGCGCGGTCAATGTCGGTTGAAATGCTGTGCTGTTCCGCCTCAAGGGAAGCGAGCGCCGCCCGGGCTTCGTCAACCTGCTTTTGAATGTTGTTCATTTGTTACCTCTCAAGGTCTGGATCGTCTCGCCTCTCAAGAGTTCCTTTTTTAGCGTCGGCCACTCTTCCTTAAAACTCGTCTCGTCGCCGCCCGCCGTCAGGTAGGCGAGGCGGGCGCGTTCTTTCAACCGCTCGTTGTAACGGTCGCGGGCGTCCGTCTCTTCCGCGTCGCGTTGTGCTTGTCGTTTATCGCGCCATTGTTTGATCGGGTCTGTCATTTCCTTAACCTCTCTTTCTGCCGTTCGTAGTAAGAAAGCGCCCGCCGTGTAGCCTCAGACGTTCGCAGCATGAAGGTGTCGGGCGACTCTTCGCGTAGCTTGATCAAGCGTTCGTAGTGCTCAATCGGCGCGAATGGCGCGGCTTTCGTTGTTGCATTGTGTTGCATCGTTTGAGACATCAGCCCTCACTTCAATAAGCCGACCATGCGCAACGCTTCATCAATTGACCTGACCACGACAATTTCACCCTTCCACCATTGGTGAAAATCCGCTTGCGCCTTTCGTAGTGTGCCCGTCGGCGTCTTTAACTCGACCAACTTGTTCTGTCTCACCTTGCGGGCTGACCCGCACGGACACGGCATGATGCCGCCGACAACCTTGTCGGGCACGCCACCGCCGACCATGTCGAGGTGCGCGACGGTCATGTGCGCGTCGTGGAGGGCGCTCACAATCTCGGTGCTGTTGCCGTCAACGCTGAATTTGCTCATGTTTCAAATAGCGCCTTCCCTCTTTCTATAAAGTCGGCGGGCGGCTGCCACGTCGCCGCGTCTTCCGGTTCCAACTTGAAAGCCCGATCATCGGTGACAGCCCGCGCCCGCTCTAAGGCTTGCGCAGGAGAGAAGACGTGTGACGTAGTAGGCGCTTCGACCGGCACAAGTGAGAGCGTTGGGCGACCGTCAAACCACTCAATCGCCGCGCGTTCCTCTTCCACGTAAACCAGCTCGATCAAGTCGTCTCGATGCTCTCGCATGAGTTCGGTTAGCTCTGCGGTCAAGATGCCTTTCGGCGCTTCGAGTTCAAGCGTGCGGCATCCATCGCCGAGCGCCATCACTACACCCAACTCTCGCAAGTGATAGAACAAAGTTTCAGCCGTCACAGCGTCACCCGCTCCCTTCCCGCCTTCGTCACAGAAGACGCGGCGACGAACGCGGCGGCGTTGTCTACCGTCTTTCGCGCGTAGTCATCATGTCGCGCTTGCGCCTTGCCGCTCATCACTTCGAGTTGCGCGATCACGGCGTAGTGCGGGAAGCCTGCGCCGAGCGCGGCCATGGACCAGCGAATGTCGGCGCGCGAACGATCTCCCCCCGTCGCCGCAAGATGTTCGTTGTAGCCAGGCATCGCCCCTGTTGGCAGCCTGGAAGAGGCAGGCGTGATCGGCGGCTTCGGCTTCTCAACGGGTGCGGCGAGTAATCCGGCCTGCTCTAATTCGAGGGGCGCGACCGTGCGCCCAGGCTCGACGTGAATGAGGGCGACGCGCGGGAAGCTGCCGAGCGATTGCCTGTATTTCTCTTTTGCGTTCAAGCACCCCGGCAAGCGAAGCGAGTTAAAAGCGCCACCGTTCGCCCCTTCGCCCTGCTCCGTAAACTTTCGCAGGAGCCGCCCGCGCACGTTTTTGCGGGATTCGTCTGTGATGTCGGGCGAGAGCGCGAGCCACGTTTGGAAGTTTTCGGGTGAAGTCTCGACGGCGAGAAAGGCGAAGGGCAAAAGCCTCTCCATAACTTCGCGCGTGCAATCATCAACTTGAATCAGGCGACCGCCCCATGCGCGAAGCGTCACACTCTCGCCGCGCGTCTCACTTCTGGCGACGAGTTCACCGACCCGCGAGAGCAACGCGGCGGGCGCAATCTCTTCCGAGCCGACACATTCAGCCTGCCCGCCGACCGGCACACAGCCGAGATAAACAATCTTGAACCTGTCCGCGCCGACCGACTGCATGGCCTCGACGGTAAGGCGCGCGGCCTCCGCCGGACATTCCATTTTCGGGAACCCCCCTTCAGGTGCTAAAGCCAAATTTCCTGCGAAAAACTGCGATCTGTCAGAATTTAGTGGTACGTTGGAACGTACCACTAAATGACCGTTGGCGGGCGCGGGCGGTGTCACAATCTCGTCAAGCCAGGGCGCGAGGTTTTCGGGCATGTCCCTCTTAATTAACACAGGGGGACGCACTACAGCGGAACGCTTACGGGGTGTCCCGTCTGGACGCGGGCTGGCCGTCCATTCAGTTTCTATCAGGGCGTGCAATTCATTCCGCAGGGCATCGGCTTGATCTTCGCTCAAAGTCTTGGCGGCGATGAGTTCCCGCGCTGCTCTCACACCTTTGCGGAGAATTCTGCGCACCGTCTCAAACGGATCGCCTTCGTCGGCGTCGCCACTCTCTTGCGCGGCTCCGGCCTCTTCGGGTGCTGTTGTCTCTTCGGGTTCGACCCACTCAGGTGCATAACAATGTTCGGGCGTCTGGATGAAGCGAGCGAGGGCTTCCGAGACGGCGAGCGCGGCGCGTTTGACCTGTACGCCGCGTTTCTCCCGGATGAGTTGCGCCGCGTCGCTCAAGAGATCGGTCATGCGCTCCGTATAGACCGTTGCTTGTCTTTTGTCGCGCTTCTCTCTGCGCTCGCGTTCGACGAACGCAAAATGATTGCGACACTGGCGGGCGTGGATCACTCGCGTGAATCGTTCGCGCCACGCCCGCGCTAGTTTGCGCCGTTCCTTCTCTTTTAGTTCGGGCGTGAGATCAAACCTTTGCGTCGCGCGCCGATAGTGCAACTCTGCAACGTAGTCAGGGCAGTAAAAGCGCCTCGCCTTGCCCGCTTCGATCCCTGCTTTGTCGGCTTGAATCTCCGCCCGCTTGCCGAGTTCGATAAGCGTGAGATACATCCGCAACGCTTCATCCTCGAAAGGAAAAGGCGACCCGTCAGCCATCGAAGGGCAAGACGCAGACAGGAGCGTCAGGAACGCGCCGACGAAATCGCTGGCATATCCTCGCGCCCTGAGTGTGGCGGCGTCGGCGGGTTTGAAAGTAGTTTCTTCCTTCACGCGGCTACCCTCCGATCTCGACCGTGTAGGGCCGCCGCTTTAAGTTGCGCCCGAAGGCGATCACACTCGACGGCCAGCGTGCGGTTGATTCGTTCGAGGGCTTCGATATGCCGGATGCAGCCGGGGCAGTTACAGCGGTACCCGGCGATCCACTGTTGATGTTCGAGCGAGCCGAGATCGTCCGCGGCTGCTTGCCAGGCTTCACTCTCTGCTGCGCCTGTGCCTTCGTAGAAGTGGGCGCGGGATTCGAGTTCGGCGTCGTAGCGGCGGCGCTCCGGGGAGCGGGCGTCACTCGCGGGGCTTGCGTGGCGTTTGTTATGTGCTGTAAACTTCATCTTAGTTACTCCGCTAGATCAATCAATTAACAGTTACACCACGTTCGAGACTTTACCGGTCTCGACGTGTGCCTAGTTATCAAAACAAGAAAGCCTCAAAGTTGATCGGGAGGACGAATCCCGAAAACTTCAAGGCCGAATCTTGTCGCAACCGGACAGGTGGTTGCGGAGTCGAATTGTGCGTTGGCTAGTGACTCGTCCAATCACCAGCAAGAGCTTATTGTCTTGCCAGTGATCGACGGGTTTGATAGGATCAACAAACCGAACGCCTTCACTGGCAGTTCAAACGAGTGTGAGGGGAGCGTTGTAAACCTGAGAGACTTGCGGCGCTTCCCCACCACTTCCAAACTTTCAAAAATCCACTTCCAAACTATAGCACGAATTGCCGTAACGAACACACTTTTCTGTTATGGCATCAAGAAAGCGTTTCTACCACCCCCCCCCAAGTCTCAAATCCATTTCGTCGCCGCCACTTCTCAAGTGCGCTTTCGCTAACTTCTAATGCCTTAGCCGCCGCCGCCTGAGTAGGCTTTGAGTCCGCGGCGATCTGCTTGATCGCTTCACTGATAGCAGCCGTCGTTAGCTTAGGAGTTCCGCGCGTCTCCGGTTTGAAGAACTCTAAAGCCTCCTGCATGGCCGTCACGTCGGCGCTCGTCAACTTTTGTGGAACATGATGAACGATCAAGACTGTGCCGTGTGAAAACCATGTGTGAGCGTCAACTACGACGGGGCTTTTCTTGTGCGTCACGCGGGCGACGTTGAAACTAAATTTATTATTGCGGGCGATGTCGGGGGGTGCCGCGCTCAGCATGAATAGCAGGGCGTTAGAGGCCGAGTAGAACGGCGAATACTTAGACTCGAAGCTGATGATCTCCAGGCCGAAATCTTTGAAGCGAGGGATGAATTGTTTACCACCAAAGGTAATGCGAAAATAGTCGCCGTGATCGTATGACGGGGCCTTGACCATCCCCAAAAGTCTGTTGCCGCTTTCGTCATCCTTCGCCCAAAACTTCCCCACCGGCGCGACGCCGCCCGTGTGGCTCAAGCGTCCCTTCTCGGTCAACTCGCGTTGATAAAGTTTAGGGTCGGAACAGTACGGGCACGGACTCGCCAACATCTTCTGCCGTGCGGCCACCTGTTCAGGCGTGAGTTTTACCTCTTCGATTGTTATCCTGCTCATAATTTCTTCACATACAGGTCAAGGTCGTCTCGCTTCACCCGCCAACCTCTGCCGATGATGCGCGCCTTCAATTTCTTATCCTCAATTGCATCTCTCAGGTGTCCGCGCGAGAGACCGGACAACTGCGAGGCTTCGACGAGCGAGAGCATTAGCTTGTCGGCGACGGGTACGACCGCGGCCGCCGCGTCCGCCCGCAACGCGCCGACGGTCGCCGTTGCCACTTCGCGGATGATTAACGCGAGCGCGTCCGCGGAGCCTTCGCCGCGCGCCAGGGCCGTTACTTCGCCAACGTCGCCAGCCTGTTCGGGGTTGGCGGGGTTGCCTTTTTCGACGGCGGGGCGCTGGTGATACAGGTTCGCGGCGATCTCGGATTTGAGCGGGCGTAATTCCTCTTCACGGTAGACGGCGACGGGGCGCGTTTTGCCCGGTTCGTAGTGCACGGAGAGCTTGCCCTGTTGCGTGTAGCGTTCGACGGCGCGCACGCTCACGCCTAAGTAATCCGCCGCCTGTTGCTTATTCATCTTCGGAATGTCGCCAACCCCGAACAGCCTTGCGATATTGTCGTGGTATTCATTTCTTCGTCTTTGTCGTTTTGTTCGAGTTCAAATTTGGAGAGTTTGTCGGACTTGGTTCCCAAGAACTTTTTCCGACAAACTCCTATTCGGCTGCTTACCGTATCCTTGCATCGCCACTACCTCTCGCACCCCGCCCCGCTAAATCCAGACGACGAAAACGACGCCGGCGCACTAGCCACACGCACCCGGTCTGCAAGGTCAAATCTCACGCCCTCCTGTGAGAGCCGCGTTTAAGTTCTGCCTTCCTCGGGTTTGTGAATTTCTTCTTCCTTAAATCCCTCCCACTCCCCCCTCAGCTGCTCGTTGAGGTCGCCCGGCAGAGTCTCTACCGGCACCCCATGCCCGGTGGAGAAGGCGCGCCACAGGGCGAACCGCGGGTCAAGGTCGCCGGTGTCGTCAGAGACGGTGTTGGGCACCGTCTCCTTATCGTGAGTGACCGCCTCGGAGACGAGTTCCCGCGCCTTGTCCAACTCGGCTTGTTCCTTGTTCATTTCTTCCCGCCTTTCCGCTTCGTAGAAGCGCCATTGCTCGCGCGTATTTGCCCTGTGGCTGTCTTTTGGGTAGTGGGCGCGGATTTGGGCGGTCTCCCCATCGGACGATCTTTAACCAACGTTAGATCGGACGCCTTGATCACAATGTCGCGCCCGAACTTCTCAGCTGGTAATTGCCCGGACAAGACAAGCTGGCGAACTCTCGCAGGAGAGACCCCTAGCTTGTCGGCGGCTTGCTTCGTTGTAAGTGTCTCACTCATGGCGCGGAACTGTAACGCGAAAAAAAGATTTACGCAAGAGTTACTTTATGCTTGACTATCCCTTTCCCATGCGTTAGACTTACGCAAGAGTTAAACATTACAGGAAAGGGAAACCAACCAATGACCACGAACATCCAGAACGCGATCAACCGGGCGAGCAGGATCAAGATGACGGTCAAATACTTAGGCGGGCGCACCTATCTCGTCATCACGCCCGAACTCCACAAGTACGTCGTCCGCTTCGAGCAGATCGACGGGCTTCGTTACGGGCGCTGCACGTGCAAGGCGGGCGCGGCGCGCATGGCGTGCAAGCACCTGGCGAAAGCGGCGGCAGTCGATACCGGCATCCGCAACTCGCAAGGCCACTAAAACGAGAGGCTTCCTAGTCTGTGAACTTGGGAAGCCCCTCTCATCAACCCCAAACCCCTCTAGAAAGGAATTGACTATGCAGAATCTTACCACCACAACAACAGCCGCCGACAAGCTCAAGGCGGCACACGCCCGGCTCCGCACCGTCTCGCGAGACGTACAGGTCACAGAAGGACGCCTGCTCGACTTCGAGACGGCAGACGCCATGCAGCGTGCACTACACGCCACTCTGCGCACGCTCGAAGAGTTGACGATCACGGTTTCCGTGATGGAAAGGAGGCTCGGCTAATGACTACCAGGAAAGCCAAGACGAAGGGAACGGTGCGCCCGGAGTCGGCGACCGCTATCTCCGAACTTAAAGACTTCGCGCACCACTTATCCGAAGCCTTGCGCATCGCGCGCTACAGTCCGATGATCCCTGCGTCACTCTACAACGGGCTGGCCGATGCGCTGAACGATTTCGAGAATGATCTGCCGAGCCTCACGCGCGTGAGTGAATCGGAGGCGCACATCTTGATCACGCTGAACGCCTTCATCGAACAGACGGCGGCGCGGACAGAGAAGGGAGGCGCACGATGAGAAAGAACTGGGCTCGGCATACGTCAGAGAAGGGCAAAGGACGGCGCACCGTCACTACCATTGACCGCAACGATCAAGTGACGGCGACGAAGCTGCGCCAGATCATCGAAGGCAAGACGCGCCACCTGCGCGACGGCGAGCGGGACATAATCCTGCTCGCCTTAAACGAACTCGCCAACGACACGCAGGCGAATCACGAACACCCTGCGCTCGTCGAACGCATGTTTCTCCTGATGGTGTCGGAGATGAATAACTGCGCCCGCAACGAGTCAGCCGTTTATCACTACACCATCTTGAGCGCGTTGCTTGATCGCGTCGCCATCGAGCCGGAGACGAAGGGAGGCACACGCTAATGGCGACGAAGAAAGCATATCGCGGCGTGCCGCTCGACCAGTTCAGGAAGTTCGTGTCTATCGTCGGCTACGACGGCGCATACATGGCCGTCTGTGCCATCGAAGAGGGGAAGGACACACAGGATGTGATGCGGGAGTTGCAGCCCTACCTTGAAAGGCGCTTCGCCGCGCGCCGTGAGGCCGGGCGGCGAAAAGGGGGTGAAGTCTAAACTTTCACGGCGTCGTGAAAACTTGAGAGGGGCAGGGAATCATCCCTAGCCCCTTCTTTTTTACTCCACTAACTGCGCCGTCGTCGGCTTGTTGTCTGGTGCTGCCAGATCAAGCCATGCGTCCTGAACTTCAGGCTCGAACTTTGCCACCTCTTCGTGGTGTGACCAGCTTAATTTGTCTCGCCGGCGAGACAAATGAAATTTGTCGGCGACCCAAGCCGCCTGCTTGATGGCCTCTCCCGGATCGTCCGCATAGTTGGCGGCTATGAGGTGCAGCGTGAAGTCTAAAATTATAGACCGGTCTATAATTTTGAAGACGGTCCATGTCTTCGCCATCATATAAATATGGTTGGTTGCGCGCCGGACATCGTAGGCGAAGGTGAGCGCCTATTTCTGCGGGATGCGGAGTTTGGCGAGTTCGTTTAGTTGGCGTTCGCTCTCAGGTTTTTCCGGCAATGCCGTAAAAACTTCCGAGACTTCTGCCGCGTTCAGCAGTTCATAGACTTGCGTTTTACTGAACTTAAACTTCGCTTTCAGGTTTTTGCGGAATTTCCGCAAAACTGTCTAAGCGGCAGCACGGTTGAACTCAAACCCTTCAATTTTATAGAACGTTCTATAATCAATGGTTCGGATAGAATCATGCGGCGATAGCGCCATAGTTCTTGAGATATTCATACTGCGGATGAATTTTAATCAAGTTCGGCTCTAAAGCTAACTTGGAAATAAAGAGATTCAAGAAGTGTTCATTGCAAGCACGTTGTTTATAGCTTGAGAGCGAGAAGACTTTTCTTCCCGATGTGTTTTCTGCCAGCACAGACTCGATCTTCGCGAGGTTGACCGTGGCGAACGCCGCGTTGAAATGAAAATGCAGAGATGCTTTATCTCGTGCCTGGCAATGATTGAGTCCGGCGAATTGTTTGGCATCGCGGAAGAGGAACTCCATCTGGAAGCGTGCCGCGTAGTAGTTAAAGATGTTGGTGGCCGATAAGTCGCCATCGGTTGAGCACAAGACGATAAAAGTTGGTTTGTCCGGCTTCGTGCGATTGACTGCGACGCAGACCCTTATCTGGAGTTTCAGCGCGAGGCTGTAAACCAACATGGTGTAGAGATGGATATGGGGTCTGATTTCCGCTGCATAAGCAAAGCGCGAGAGGTCGCGGAAGGTGACTTTGCCGTCGTAGCGTTTGCGGCGGCCACGTTTCTGTTGTGGGCCGGTGTAGAGATAACGCAAGTTGGCGTCACAGCGTAGCCGCGAGACAACCTGGAGGCCGCTCTGCAAGACACCATTGACAAAGTCGTGTTTGGCGAAAGCCCCGTCAAAAACGCCATACCGGATTTGCGCTGGCAGGAGCGGACGACACTTTCTCAGATGTTGCAGATAAAAATCCATCCGTGATGCGTGGATGGGGCGCGGCTGGGTGGTTGGCTGCCGCGGCTGTGGTTGAGCCGGAGGGCGTGCCGGAGTTTGTTCAGCCGAGAGCGCGAAAGCCGTCTGGCGCGTGAGGTCCACGAGTGCGATGAGCGAGAGTTCTTGCCCGCGTTCGTTGCGATGCGTGCAGCCATTCCAGAAGCGATCAAGTCCGTAAGACTGCTTGCCGCTCTTGGGCAGGAAAGAAGCGTCTTGGGCTAAGAGCAAGTCGCTTTCGTCATTGATGACCTGTTTGATGGCAAGCTGATTGAACTGAGGAAAGTTGAAATCCTGTTTGAAGTGTCGTCGGAAAGTGCGTTCATGGTAAGTAGAGTACCGACTCAGATTGAGGAAGTTGGCTCGCCCGCGCACAGTCAAGATGGTCATAAAGAGCACCGGCAAAAACTTGCGTTGAGGTTTGGGGATGAAAGACATCTGGTCTAGTATCTTCGTGACTACGGTCATAAGCCAATTCGCTCCGGTTGTATGTTTGGTCACACACAGCTAAGCGCGAATTGGCTTTTCTTGTCAAAATCTGTCCGAACTATTGATAATTTGTTGAACCCGAAAACCACCCGTTACAGACCCCGCCAGTTATTCATATCTCACGCAAGGCAAGCCGCGAGCGCACCGGACAAGGCGATGTAGCCTTAATCCGTCCGGCGCGTTACAGAGGCTTAAATGCAAGGTTCGTGCGCGTCTGCTGATGAGTGAGATCGGGTGTGAATCGTTGTCGTCAATTCGTTCGCCGTGAGTCGGCGCCGGACATAACATCCAATTAGCGGACGCATTGTTGAAAACGACTGAGCCGAATTCACCCGATCATCAATTACTTGTGCGCGAGTCTCTTTAAGCCTATGCACGAATCACGCATAAAGATCGCATGGCTGCATATTTTCAAAATGGGTGATCGGCCACTCCATATTGGTGTCGAGCGTCAACCCGTGCGACTATGCACCGGCTGATTAAGGAGGTAATAAAATGCGGTTGCTCATTACAGTTCTTTTAGCCATTAGTCTTCTATCGCCGGTCATAGCCTCGTCCGCGGCGTTGACGCATGTGTCAGGTGCAACGCGGAGCGGAGCAGCGGCTCAAGATCGGCGAGTGAGGCGTGGCTGGCGTGACCACAGGCGGCGCGGGCAGGGCATCGGCTCGGCCTACCACCGTGCGGGCAGTTCAGCCGGACGCGGCGGGGCACGGTTCGGCAAGAACATCGGGCGCGGGCGCCCGGTACGCGCCGGTAAACATTTGGGCAAAGGCGTCGGCGGGTTGGGCAAACATTCGGGGGTAGGCACCGCCAGAGTAGGGAAGAAAGTCGGCAAGGGCGTCAAGCGTATATTTTAGGAATACCTGAGGGGCGCACCACTTCGGCGACGATGCCCGATACTTCCAGCGGCAAATCTGAGGGCGCTTTGAACCTTGCCAACAGTGCGCGCTTATCGTTGCGATCAAGTCTTTGTGTGCTCATCTTCAATTTTCCTCTCTATGCTGTGTATCGTCTGAATATAAACACCTCGGACTCTACGCTGCTCTCCGCGACCCACAGCGCAAGCGCGACCGCCAGGACTAGATCGTCGTGCGTGCCTTCCCTCCACGCCCCGTATGAGTCGTGCGCGGTCTCAAGGCTAATCTTCACCTGAAAGTTTTGGAGTTCGCGCACAAGCGTCTGTGCGTCGGGAAGTTCGGGCGCGATCTTGAGTCGCCCCGTCTGTAAGGCCACCTGTGAAGACGAGACGAGATCGCGCTTCGGGACGCGCGACACATCCCCATCACGCGACACCTCGGAGCCGCCCGTGATCTGAATCGGCACGAGATAGACGGGAAGGCGTGCGGCGCGAAACATATCAATGACGGGTGCGCCGACGCCCGTCGCATCAACGGCAAGCGTTGCTTGCGCCTGCCCGCCTTTGAGTTCGGGGCTGCCGACAATGCGCGACACGTCCGCCACAATCGCCGGGTAAGAGGTTTTCAGCGCCCATCGCTGAAGGTGGCGGCAGAGGTACGTGCGCTCGCCACCGCCGGCGTTGTGGTGCTCGAGGATGGCGAGCGCCGTGTAGTCCTGCGCCTGCCCCAGATCAAGCCCCATGAAGTACGTCGGCTTAGCGTTCGGGCTGTGGTTGATGCTTGAGTAAACGAGTTCCATCATGCTCTCCCGAACAAAGGTTTAACTTCCGGGTCAAGCGCGCGTTGAATGTCTTCGTAAGCGAACACTTGATCTAAGGTTTCCATAAACTCGCAGAGATACTCCTGACGAAACCACCAGTCGGGCATGCTCCTCTGCTCCTGCTCTAACCACTCGGTCGTGATGCGCGGGCATTCTTTCGCCGTCACCATCGTCCTGTGCCACCCCTCGCCTTCCGTCCACTCCTGAAAGAAAAAACCGCGCTTGCCGAAGGGCGTTGATAGCAGCGTGATCTGCCCGCCTGAGACGGCGAGCATCGGGCGCACGGCCTGATACATCGGGTCGGGTACGCGCGACGCCTCATCCACGATTAACTCGTCAACGCCGGAGAAGCCGCGAATCGTTTCCTCTTTACCGGGCAGCGCGACGATGCGCGAGCGGTTGGATAGTTCGACCTCTAAGGCAGACTCGCTTGTGAAGCGTCTGGCGAAGGGCAAGGCGGCGTGCGCGTCTCTCATTTTGCGAAACAGTTCCTTTGATTGCCGGTAGGACGGAGCCAGCAGCAGGACCAGCGACCCGTTGTTGTAGAGCGCCTTGTGCAAGCCTCGAATAGCCGAGACAGAACTTTTGCCGCCCTGTCTGGTGACGTTCAAGATGATCTGCCGGGACTCGGAGCGGAGCACATCGCATTGCCAGGGGTCAGGCTCTAGCCCTGCCGCCCGCGCGAGTAGCACGGGGTCAGCCTCTGCGCCCGTCTCCGCGTCCTGTAGCCTGCGCTCAATGAGACGTTGCGCCGCCGCTATCAAGACCGGATTCCGCGATGAGTCGTTGTGCTTCACTGATAACATCCGTCTCACTCAATCCATTCTGGCGGGCTAGCTCTCGCCAGTCGTTGACGTTCATATCCATCGCAATCGCCTGCTTCGGTTTGCCCTCTGTCCGGTCTGCGATCTCACGCGCGGCGAGAATGTTCCCGGTCGCGGCCGCCCGCACAAGTTGCTGCGCGATGAGTTCGGCGAAGGTGCGCTCCTGCGTGTCGTTCGGCAGCACCTTGGCGAGTTCTATCCGCAGGGCTTCGGAGAGCGTGATTGACTTCGGACGCCCCGTCGGGTTGCCGCTTTGACCGGGCTTCCAGCGTGTATCTTTCGGCGGGTTGCCCTTGCCTACCTTTTCCTTGATCTTTCCCTGTTTATCAGGCTTCATAATTCACTCAATATTATGCGGGGCGACCGCGCGCTAGTAGGAGTTGACTACACGGCCACCCGCGCGCCTTTGCCCGGAGTAATGAAGCAAAGGGAAATTAAGCGACGTGCATCGCCGATCTGAGAACAGAGCCGCGCGGTTGCCGTGATTGCCCTTCAAGTCGTGCTGCCTCACGGGCGCGATCCGCGATGTCTCTTTTCAGATCGCGCACCTCTTGCACCGCGTTATAGGCTGCGCCGTCTAGCGCTATTTGCTCGCGCGTGACTTTCTCCTTTATCTCACGCCCGCGGGCGGCCTCGTCTGTCGTCTGCCGCTCCAGTTCCTCCAGTTCAGGAAGCCGCGCCTCGTCGCGCCCATTCACCAAGCGCAACACGCGCGCCGTCTGCAAATCGATGCGGCGCGGCAGTTCATCGGCGCGCCGCTCAAGTTGAATCATCCGATCTACGTCCGCAGCTTTCCCGGCGCGGTCAATGTCGGTTGAAATGCTGTGCTGTTCCGCCTCAAGGGAAGCGAGCGCCGCCCGGGCTTCGTCAACCTGCTTTTGAATGTTGTTCATTTGTTACCTCTCAAGGTCTGGATCGTCTCGCCTCTCAAGAGTTCCTTTTTTAGCGTCGGCCACTCTTCCTTAAAACTCGTCTCGTCGCCGCCCGCCGTCAGGTAGGCGAGGCGGGCGCGTTCTTTCAACCGCTCGTTGTAACGGTCGCGGGCGTCCGTCTCTTCCGCGTCGCGTTGTGCTTGTCGTTTATCGCGCCATTGTTTGATCGGGTCTGTCATTTCCTTAACCTCTCTTTCTGCCGTTCGTAGTAAGAAAGCGCCCGCCGTGTAGCCTCAGACGTTCGCAGCATGAAGGTGTCGGGCGACTCTTCGCGTAGCTTGATCAAGCGTTCGTAGTGCTCAATCGGCGCGAATGGCGCGGCTTTCGTTGTTGCATTGTGTTGCATCGTTTGAGACATCAGCCCTCACTTCAATAAGCCGACCATGCGCAACGCTTCATCAATTGACCTGACCACGACAATTTCACCCTTCCACCATTGGTGAAAATCCGCTTGCGCCTTTCGTAGTGTGCCCGTCGGCGTCTTTAACTCGACCAACTTGTTCTGTCTCACCTTGCGGGCTGACCCGCACGGACACGGCATGATGCCGCCGACAACCTTGTCGGGCACGCCACCGCCGACCATGTCGAGGTGCGCGACGGTCATGTGCGCGTCGTGGAGGGCGCTCACAATCTCGGTGCTGTTGCCGTCAACGCTGAATTTGCTCATGTTTCAAATAGCGCCTTCCCTCTTTCTATAAAGTCGGCGGGCGGCTGCCACGTCGCCGCGTCTTCCGGTTCCAACTTGAAAGCCCGATCATCGGTGACAGCCCGCGCCCGCTCTAAGGCTTGCGCAGGAGAGAAGACGTGTGACGTAGTAGGCGCTTCGACCGGCACAAGTGAGAGCGTTGGGCGACCGTCAAACCACTCAATCGCCGCGCGTTCCTCTTCCACGTAAACCAGCTCGATCAAGTCGTCTCGATGCTCTCGCATGAGTTCGGTTAGCTCTGCGGTCAAGATGCCTTTCGGCGCTTCGAGTTCAAGCGTGCGGCATCCATCGCCGAGCGCCATCACTACACCCAACTCTCGCAAGTGATAGAACAAAGTTTCAGCCGTCACAGCGTCACCCGCTCCCTTCCCGCCTTCGTCACAGAAGACGCGGCGACGAACGCGGCGGCGTTGTCTACCGTCTTTCGCGCGTAGTCATCATGTCGCGCTTGCGCCTTGCCGCTCATCACTTCGAGTTGCGCGATCACGGCGTAGTGCGGGAAGCCTGCGCCGAGCGCGGCCATGGACCAGCGAATGTCGGCGCGCGAACGATCTCCCCCCGTCGCCGCAAGATGTTCGTTGTAGCCAGGCATCGCCCCTGTTGGCAGCCTGGAAGAGGCAGGCGTGATCGGCGGCTTCGGCTTCTCAACGGGTGCGGCGAGTAATCCGGCCTGCTCTAATTCGAGGGGCGCGACCGTGCGCCCAGGCTCGACGTGAATGAGGGCGACGCGCGGGAAGCTGCCGAGCGATTGCCTGTATTTCTCTTTTGCGTTCAAGCACCCCGGCAAGCGAAGCGAGTTAAAAGCGCCACCGTTCGCCCCTTCGCCCTGCTCCGTAAACTTTCGCAGGAGCCGCCCGCGCACGTTTTTGCGGGATTCGTCTGTGATGTCGGGCGAGAGCGCGAGCCACGTTTGGAAGTTTTCGGGTGAAGTCTCGACGGCGAGAAAGGCGAAGGGCAAAAGCCTCTCCATAACTTCGCGCGTGCAATCATCAACTTGAATCAGGCGACCGCCCCATGCGCGAAGCGTCACACTCTCGCCGCGCGTCTCACTTCTGGCGACGAGTTCACCGACCCGCGAGAGCAACGCGGCGGGCGCAATCTCTTCCGAGCCGACACATTCAGCCTGCCCGCCGACCGGCACACAGCCGAGATAAACAATCTTGAACCTGTCCGCGCCGACCGACTGCATGGCCTCGACGGTAAGGCGCGCGGCCTCCGCCGGACATTCCATTTTCGGGAACCCCCCTTCAGGTGCTAAAGCCAAATTTCCTGCGAAAAACTGCGATCTGTCAGAATTTAGTGGTACGTTGGAACGTACCACTAAATGACCGTTGGCGGGCGCGGGCGGTGTCACAATCTCGTCAAGCCAGGGCGCGAGGTTTTCGGGCATGTCCCTCTTAATTAACACAGGGGGACGCACTACAGCGGAACGCTTACGGGGTGTCCCGTCTGGACGCGGGCTGGCCGTCCATTCAGTTTCTATCAGGGCGTGCAATTCATTCCGCAGGGCATCGGCTTGATCTTCGCTCAAAGTCTTGGCGGCGATGAGTTCCCGCGCTGCTCTCACACCTTTGCGGAGAATTCTGCGCACCGTCTCAAACGGATCGCCTTCGTCGGCGTCGCCACTCTCTTGCGCGGCTCCGGCCTCTTCGGGTGCTGTTGTCTCTTCGGGTTCGACCCACTCAGGTGCATAACAATGTTCGGGCGTCTGGATGAAGCGAGCGAGGGCTTCCGAGACGGCGAGCGCGGCGCGTTTGACCTGTACGCCGCGTTTCTCCCGGATGAGTTGCGCCGCGTCGCTCAAGAGATCGGTCATGCGCTCCGTATAGACCGTTGCTTGTCTTTTGTCGCGCTTCTCTCTGCGCTCGCGTTCGACGAACGCAAAATGATTGCGACACTGGCGGGCGTGGATCACTCGCGTGAATCGTTCGCGCCACGCCCGCGCTAGTTTGCGCCGTTCCTTCTCTTTTAGTTCGGGCGTGAGATCAAACCTTTGCGTCGCGCGCCGATAGTGCAACTCTGCAACGTAGTCAGGGCAGTAAAAGCGCCTCGCCTTGCCCGCTTCGATCCCTGCTTTGTCGGCTTGAATCTCCGCCCGCTTGCCGAGTTCGATAAGCGTGAGATACATCCGCAACGCTTCATCCTCGAAAGGAAAAGGCGACCCGTCAGCCATCGAAGGGCAAGACGCAGACAGGAGCGTCAGGAACGCGCCGACGAAATCGCTGGCATATCCTCGCGCCCTGAGTGTGGCGGCGTCGGCGGGTTTGAAAGTAGTTTCTTCCTTCACGCGGCTACCCTCCGATCTCGACCGTGTAGGGCCGCCGCTTTAAGTTGCGCCCGAAGGCGATCACACTCGACGGCCAGCGTGCGGTTGATTCGTTCGAGGGCTTCGATATGCCGGATGCAGCCGGGGCAGTTACAGCGGTACCCGGCGATCCACTGTTGATGTTCGAGCGAGCCGAGATCGTCCGCGGCTGCTTGCCAGGCTTCACTCTCTGCTGCGCCTGTGCCTTCGTAGAAGTGGGCGCGGGATTCGAGTTCGGCGTCGTAGCGGCGGCGCTCCGGGGAGCGGGCGTCACTCGCGGGGCTTGCGTGGCGTTTGTTATGTGCTGTAAACTTCATCTTAGTTACTCCGCTAGATCAATCAATTAACAGTTACACCACGTTCGAGACTTTACCGGTCTCGACGTGTGCCTAGTTATCAAAACAAGAAAGCCTCAAAGTTGATCGGGAGGACGAATCCCGAAAACTTCAAGGCCGAATCTTGTCGCAACCGGACAGGTGGTTGCGGAGTCGAATTGTGCGTTGGCTAGTGACTCGTCCAATCACCAGCAAGAGCTTATTGTCTTGCCAGTGATCGACGGGTTTGATAGGATCAACAAACCGAACGCCTTCACTGGCAGTTCAAACGAGTGTGAGGGGAGCGTTGTAAACCTGAGAGACTTGCGGCGCTTCCCCACCACTTCCAAACTTTCAAAAATCCACTTCCAAACTATAGCACGAATTGCCGTAACGAACACACTTTTCTGTTATGGCATCAAGAAAGCGTTTCTACCACCCCCCCCCAAGTCTCAAATCCATTTCGTCGCCGCCACTTCTCAAGTGCGCTTTCGCTAACTTCTAATGCCTTAGCCGCCGCCGCCTGAGTAGGCTTTGAGTCCGCGGCGATCTGCTTGATCGCTTCACTGATAGCAGCCGTCGTTAGCTTAGGAGTTCCGCGCGTCTCCGGTTTGAAGAACTCTAAAGCCTCCTGCATGGCCGTCACGTCGGCGCTCGTCAACTTTTGTGGAACATGATGAACGATCAAGACTGTGCCGTGTGAAAACCATGTGTGAGCGTCAACTACGACGGGGCTTTTCTTGTGCGTCACGCGGGCGACGTTGAAACTAAATTTATTATTGCGGGCGATGTCGGGGGGTGCCGCGCTCAGCATGAATAGCAGGGCGTTAGAGGCCGAGTAGAACGGCGAATACTTAGACTCGAAGCTGATGATCTCCAGGCCGAAATCTTTGAAGCGAGGGATGAATTGTTTACCACCAAAGGTAATGCGAAAATAGTCGCCGTGATCGTATGACGGGGCCTTGACCATCCCCAAAAGTCTGTTGCCGCTTTCGTCATCCTTCGCCCAAAACTTCCCCACCGGCGCGACGCCGCCCGTGTGGCTCAAGCGTCCCTTCTCGGTCAACTCGCGTTGATAAAGTTTAGGGTCGGAACAGTACGGGCACGGACTCGCCAACATCTTCTGCCGTGCGGCCACCTGTTCAGGCGTGAGTTTTACCTCTTCGATTGTTATCCTGCTCATAATTTCTTCACATACAGGTCAAGGTCGTCTCGCTTCACCCGCCAACCTCTGCCGATGATGCGCGCCTTCAATTTCTTATCCTCAATTGCATCTCTCAGGTGTCCGCGCGAGAGACCGGACAACTGCGAGGCTTCGACGAGCGAGAGCATTAGCTTGTCGGCGACGGGTACGACCGCGGCCGCCGCGTCCGCCCGCAACGCGCCGACGGTCGCCGTTGCCACTTCGCGGATGATTAACGCGAGCGCGTCCGCGGAGCCTTCGCCGCGCGCCAGGGCCGTTACTTCGCCAACGTCGCCAGCCTGTTCGGGGTTGGCGGGGTTGCCTTTTTCGACGGCGGGGCGCTGGTGATACAGGTTCGCGGCGATCTCGGATTTGAGCGGGCGTAATTCCTCTTCACGGTAGACGGCGACGGGGCGCGTTTTGCCCGGTTCGTAGTGCACGGAGAGCTTGCCCTGTTGCGTGTAGCGTTCGACGGCGCGCACGCTCACGCCTAAGTAATCCGCCGCCTGTTGCTTATTCATCTTCGGAATGTCGCCAACCCCGAACAGCCTTGCGATATTGTCGTGGTATTCATTTCTTCGTCTTTGTCGTTTTGTTCGAGTTCAAATTTGGAGAGTTTGTCGGACTTGGTTCCCAAGAACTTTTTCCGACAAACTCCTATTCGGCTGCTTACCGTATCCTTGCATCGCCACTACCTCTCGCACCCCGCCCCGCTAAATCCAGACGACGAAAACGACGCCGGCGCACTAGCCACACGCACCCGGTCTGCAAGGTCAAATCTCACGCCCTCCTGTGAGAGCCGCGTTTAAGTTCTGCCTTCCTCGGGTTTGTGAATTTCTTCTTCCTTAAATCCCTCCCACTCCCCCCTCAGCTGCTCGTTGAGGTCGCCCGGCAGAGTCTCTACCGGCACCCCATGCCCGGTGGAGAAGGCGCGCCACAGGGCGAACCGCGGGTCAAGGTCGCCGGTGTCGTCAGAGACGGTGTTGGGCACCGTCTCCTTATCGTGAGTGACCGCCTCGGAGACGAGTTCCCGCGCCTTGTCCAACTCGGCTTGTTCCTTGTTCATTTCTTCCCGCCTTTCCGCTTCGTAGAAGCGCCATTGCTCGCGCGTATTTGCCCTGTGGCTGTCTTTTGGGTAGTGGGCGCGGATTTGGGCGGTCTCCCCATCGGACGATCTTTAACCAACGTTAGATCGGACGCCTTGATCACAATGTCGCGCCCGAACTTCTCAGCTGGTAATTGCCCGGACAAGACAAGCTGGCGAACTCTCGCAGGAGAGACCCCTAGCTTGTCGGCGGCTTGCTTCGTTGTAAGTGTCTCACTCATGGCGCGGAACTGTAACGCGAAAAAAAGATTTACGCAAGAGTTACTTTATGCTTGACTATCCCTTTCCCATGCGTTAGACTTACGCAAGAGTTAAACATTACAGGAAAGGGAAACCAACCAATGACCACGAACATCCAGAACGCGATCAACCGGGCGAGCAGGATCAAGATGACGGTCAAATACTTAGGCGGGCGCACCTATCTCGTCATCACGCCCGAACTCCACAAGTACGTCGTCCGCTTCGAGCAGATCGACGGGCTTCGTTACGGGCGCTGCACGTGCAAGGCGGGCGCGGC
>MWWH01000004.1_pt1 | contig 41946 bp, 34 predicted proteins | sample 1047231 | NCBI WGS metagenome assembly MWWH01 (sample SAMN06349967, study PRJNA376086) | soil metagenome | isolation source: MG3-2 sample Antarctic (ecotone) soil | place: Antarctica | collected 2015-01-13 | reverse complement strand
GGAATCGAGCCGCGGTTGCCCTGCGTGTTGGTATTGCCGTCAATCAGATAATTAACCCGCCGCAGATAACCGTTGGCATTGATACTGGGAAAAGCGAATCCGCGACCCGGACGACCTGTGACGTTGGCTTGCAAAAGCCCGAAATTATAAGGATTGCGCGAAATAAGCGGAAGATTCTGCACTTCGCGGTTATTCATCACGCGCCCTAAATCGGTTTTGCCCGCGTCGGCAATTGAAGTGTCTAACGAAACCGTAACGATTTCCTTTACGTCTCCAGTTTGCAAACTAATATCAACCGTCGCAATTTGTCCGGTGGCTAATGTAATTCCTTCGCGGACGAGCTTCTTAAAATTCGCGGCTTCGGCAGTGAGGCGGTAAGTTCCGAGAGGAAGTAAGGGAAACCGATACACGCCGCTTTCGTCGGTTGTAACGGTTCTGGTCGCGCCCGTTTCGATGTTCGTAACACTTACCGCCGCATTCGCCACAGCCGCGCCCGTTTGGTCTAAAACCGTGCCTTCAATTTGTCCGTTCAAGGCTTGTGATTGAGCGAAGGCAGGAGATATTGAGGCGGCGAACAATAAGCCAACGAAAACTGCATAGAATAGAATCAGTTTTGTCATTATTTCAATCCGACACGCCTGACTAATTCATCAAAACGCGGGTCGTCGCGCAGGGGATCAAGAGTCGGCTCTACCTGAAGGAGATAGAGTAATGGATTGCGTTGTTGATATGCCTTCTCCAGATATTCAAACGCTTTATCCTTGTCGCCGAGTCTGGCGTTCCAACCCGCGCGGCGGAAAAAATTGCCTTCGCCAGGCGTTTTGTCCCTCTCACGCAAAACGCCCGCCCAACCGGACGTTTGATAAGCCGTCTTGAAAAGCTGAATGGTTTTATCATCTTTTTTTTGCATTGAGGGAGATTTCATCAACCACTCAAAGGCTTCCGCTTCCTTGCCCTGCATTTCCAATGTTCTAATCAGCCCCTGGTAAGTGGGGTCAATCTCTTCATTCATTTGCATTAATCGTTTATATTGAGCGACAGCCTCGTCATAACGTCGGGAAAGATACAGGGTGTTCGCGTAGATTCGCTGATTATGAAACGATGTCGGGTCAAGGTCTATCGCCGTCTTGATTTCGGCTATGGCTTCGTCATAGCGCTGGTAATTTAGCAGGAAACGCGCATAATTATTATGTGCCAGGGATGAGTTATGATTCAGTTCCAAGGCGCGCTGACACGCGCGTCCGGCTCCGGCGAAATCCCACTCATATTGATATTTAATTTCGCACAAAGCGGTATAAACCTCGGAAACATTTGGATCCAGGGACAAGGCTTTATTTATGGCTTCGATCGATTTTTGGTATTCTTCGCCAACATTGGCGTTAGCTGAATAGGCAATAAGCCCGTGCGCGACAGCCAGACCCGCCCATCCCTGTGCGTAGTTCGGGTCAAGCCGGACTGACTGTTCCAAAGCCTCAACCGCTTTTTGCGCCGCCATTCTTCTGTCAAGCAAAAACATTCCTTGAAGGTAGAACCGATACGCTTCTTCATTGGTCGTCCCGCGCTTGGCTGCCGGACCTGTGGAAGTTGTCGCAAACCGCGCCAGCAAAAGCCTGCCGATTTCGTCGGCGACCGCGTCCTGCATCGCAAAAAAGTCGCCGGTGTCTTTTTCGCTTTTATAAATTTCTTCAATCTGCCCGCTTGCCACATTGAAAAGCTGCGATGTTACACGAATTTTCCCGCCCGCCAATTGATAATTCGACGCGAGAACGTAATCAACCTGCTGCTCTCGCCCGGCAGCAAGCGCGTCTTGCTCGATGTCCGCGTATTTGCGTATTGCGCTCAAAGGACGGACGACAAATCCCTTCATCGAACTGAGTTTGAGAATCAACGAATCGGCAATCCCGATTTCGTAAATCTCATCGCGGCTCGCCGTGTTGATGGGTTTGAGCGGCAAGACGGCGATTAACTTTTTGCCGTCCGCACTCGAAGCCGTTTTTCCCGCGTAGAGAAAATAATAACCGAGTCCGATTGCGCCGACGAGCAATGCGGCAAGCACAAACGCGGCGAGCGATTTGTGCCGTTTGACTGTCTGCGAAAGAGTGTTTTTCGTTTCGGCGGTGTTCAGGTTTGCGCTGCCCGTCGTCACTTGCAAAATCGCGGTTGCGTCTCCATTTTCGCGTGAATGCGATTTCTCCGATTGTTCATCGAGCGTCGGATTTCCCCGCAAATCTCTCAAATCTGTCAGAACATCTTTCATCGTTTGATAACGCTCCGTTTTGTTTTTGTGGAGCATCTTTAAAACGGCGCGCTGCAATTCATCAGGCACATTTGCGGCAGAACGTGAAAGCGGCTGCGGCTCGGCGTTTATCAAATTGGCGAAAGTTTCCGAAACGGAATTACCCTGAAATGGTGTTCGTCCGGCAATCATTTCGTGAATTACCACGCCGAAACTGAAAATGTCGGTGCGTTCGTCAACCCTTTCGCCTTTCGCCTGTTCGGGCGACATATAATTGACCGTTCCCATTATCACGCCTTTCGCCGTCTGATTCTGTCTGGCGGTTGATTGTTCCAAGCCGATAAAAGATTTGTTTTTCTGCTCGATGAGTTTTGCCAGACCGAAATCGAGAACTTTCACATAACCGTCGGGACGAATCATTATGTTTTCCGGTTTGATGTCGCGGTGAACCAGACGCGCCTCGTGTGCCGTGCAGAGTGCGCTTGCGATTTGAATCGAGATGTCCAATACTTTCGACAACTGCAAAGTTTTCTCTTTGAAAATCTCGCGCAAAGTCTTGCCTTTGATAAATTCGCTGACGATGTAATGCGCGTCTTCCGCTTCGCCGAATTCGTAAATCGTTAAAATATTCGGATGGTTCAATCCGGATGCCGCTTTTGCTTCCGCGAAAAATCTTTGGAGATTTGATTCGTCTCGACTGAATTTTTCGTTGAGAATTTTGACGGCGACTTGGCGGTCGAGTTTGTTGTCGCGGGCGAGATAAACCTCGCCCATTCCGCCCGCGCCGATTTGTTCGATAATTTCATAATGCCCGAAATGCTTACCCTTTTCCAGTGTCTTTGTTTTGGCTTCTACCACATCGGCAAATTCCTGAACGGCGGGCTTATCCATAAAGCCGTCCAGTTTATCGAAAGTGGAAAAGAGCGATTCAACTTCAGCGAGCAAAATCTTATCTTCGCCGCAGGCTTCAAGGACATAACTTTGGCGTACTTGAGGCTCTTTCTGCAGAGCGGTATCAAAAATTTCTCTTACTTTTTGCCAGTTTTCGTCCGCCATATTCTCGACCTGAGCAAATAATCTTCAAATTATTAACGCGACATTTTCCGAAGTTACAGGTCAATTTTTTTTCGTCGAATGCTGCTGATTGTAAAATTCTTCGAGTCTTTTTTACTTCGATAGTTCGCGGCGCAGCCAAGTTCTCGCCATTGCCCAATCGCGCTTGACGGTTGATTCGGAAATTCCCAAGACTTTCGCCGTTTCAGGCACTTCCAGTCCGGCAAAAAATCTGAGTTCGACGACTTTTGCCAGATGCGCGTCTTTTTCGGCGAGACGATATAACGCTTCGTCCAATGCCAGCAAATCAAAATCAGTATCGCTGACCGAAACCGTCAAAGCTTCTTCAAGCGGCAAATCTTCGTTTGTGCCGCCGCGCCTGACGCAATGCCGCGCCTTTGCGTAATCAATTAAAATCCGCCGCATCATCGTTGCGGCAACGCCGAAAAAATGCTGTCGGTTTTTCCAGGAAACGTTTTTTTGGTCAATGAGTTTGAAATAAGCCTCATGAACCAAAGCAGTGGTTTGCAGCGTATGACCCTGCCGCTCTTTTTGCAAATAACAATGTGCCTGCCGGTGGAGTTCGCTGTAAATGAGTTTGAGCAGAGTTTCTGATGAGTCGCTATGGAGATTACTGCTCCAATCGGGCAACATTTCCGTTATCTGGTTTGCTTGACTCTCCTCATTTGCCATTGCCGAACCAACTTTTGTATGTGATGTAATCTATTTTCAACCCCAAAATAAGCCGTTTTCACAAAAAAGTCAATTTTTTCAATTTTCCAAACTATTTTGACCTCCGATTTGAAAACCCCTCGCGTTAATTATTAGAGAGAAAATTTTCTTTCAATCAAAAACTAAGGAGACCAATCAAGATGAACTACAAACAATTTCTCAAATGTCTTTTGACAATGACGATTTTACTTTGCGCTCTGACGAATGTTCGGGCGCAGACCGTGGACGCGCAGGACGCTAAAGAGCGGAACGCCGCGCTGTTTGAAACGCAGACAAAATTCACATTCGTTCCCGAACAAATTATTAACGTCGCTAACATCGAAGAACTCTATGCGGCGGTTAACAATTCAGCCAATGCGGGCAATCAAATCGTGCTTGCGCCGGGTGTTTATCTGCTTTCCGTCAACAGCGCGGGCGGAGTCGCCAGACCGAACGGCGGACGGCTTGAGCTTCAGGAAAATATGTCGCTGCGCGGCGTGGTCGGTGACCGCGGCGCGGTGATTATTGACGCGATTAATCTCCCGGCGAGTTCTTTTAACAGCGAACCACCGATTTCGCGTGTCGCGGCGATTAGAATGGGTAGAGGAACGAATTCAATCGAATGGCTGACGGCGAGGAACGCGGTCAACGGATTCGCAAACATCGGGACCGATCTTGCTTCGACAACGACTAACATTCGCGTCGCGCACGTCGCCTCGACCAACAGCCAGCGCGGAGTTGATGTCCGAAATCTTAGATCGGCGCAAGCGGGTAGCGTTATCGAGGCGGAAATCGTTGATAACGATTTATATAACAATCGGGCAATCACGCAAGGCTCAGGTATGCGTCTCGTTAATGTCTTGGGAGCGAACGGCATCATCAATGCCACTCTGAGCGGCAACCGCAGCTATAACAACTACAGGGGGCTTATAGTTGAAAACCAACGGACGAACCAAGGCACAATTACATTTTTTTCTTCGGGCGACCGATTCTATGAAAACGATCTCGGCGCACTCATCGGCGCACTAAGTTCCGATTTGACTCCCTCCAATGGGAACACGATCAATTTCACGGCACGCGGCACCAGTTTTGAAAACAACAACGGCGCCAGCTTTTTCGATTTAGAGGGTGGTCTGGCTATCATCGCCGGTGAGAACACGAACATCGGGAGCGGAGGAATGCCGAACGGCGTGAACAACAACACTGCCAACGTGGAGTTGCGAAACTGCCGGTTTGCTAACAATCGATTGCATGACATCGTTGCGTACGGCGCACGCTCGTCGCCCGCTTCCATTGGATTGCCGGGAACAAACAACCGCGTAAGATTAAGATTACTCGGCACATTAGTTCCGGTTTTGGAAACTGCCGACAGTATCCCCGAATATCCCGGCGGTATGAATTCCGCCATCGTCATTCGCAGTCCGATCACCTCAAATTTTGATTATGACGACGACGGGCGAGCCGACTTATCAGTCTTCCGACCGTCCGACCGCACCTGGTATATTCAGCCGAGCAATTCAGGAAACTTCTACAGCGTGCAGTTCGGTCTGGCAACCGACAAACTCACGCCCGCCGATTACGACGGCGACGGCAAAACCGACATCGCCGTTTATCGCTCAGGCATTTGGTATCTGCAAAGAAGCCAATTAGGTTTTTTAGGATTCGCTTTCGGCACGTCCGAAGACATTCCGCAACCGGCAGATTTCGACGGCGACGGACGCGCCGAGCTTGCCGTCTGGCGACCATCAAACGGAACCTGGTATGTCTATAATTTGGCAACCAGTCAATTTACCTCTTTCCCATTAGGAGCAATCACGGACAAACCCGTAGTCGGAGATTATGACGGCGACGGACGAGCTGATTATGCGGTGTTCCGACCGTCAAATGGCACTTGGTATCTACAGCAAAGCAGAGCAGGTACTGCCGCCATTCAATTCGGATTACCGACCGACAAACCGGTTCCGGCAGATTATGACGGCGACGGCAAAACCGATGTGGCAGTTTTTCGTGATGGTGTGTGGTATCTGCAACGCTCACAAGCGGGCTTTACGGCATTTCAGTTCGGTTTTGCTTCGGACATTCCCGCGCCCGCCGATTACGACGGTGACGGAAAAGCTGATGCGGCGGTTTTTCGAGACGGCGTTTGGTATCTACGGCAAAGCACAAACGGATTTGCCGCTCAACAATTCGGTTTGTCAACCGACAAGCCCGTTCCAACGGCTTATTTGCCGTAATCAATAAGGAGAATTAACAATGAAATACTTTAGTCACAAGACACAACATTTACGACAGAACTTTTTGTTTGGATTTTTGGTAATCGGATTATTTTTAACCCTGCCGGCTTTGACTTTCGCCGCGCCGGGCGACCTTGATTTGTCGTTTGGCAACGGCGGAATAGTTATCACTCCGATTGGCAGTTCTTTTGACTATGCTCGATCGGTAGCGATTCAATCAGACGGCAAAATTGTCGCCGCCGGACACAGCGACAACGGCGGAAATGTTGACTTTGCGGTTGTCCGCTACAACACTGACGGGACACTTGACATCTCTTTTGGCGGCACGGGCAAAGTTGTCACTCAGGTTGGCAGTTCTCATGACTTTGCTAGTTCGGTAGCCATTCAATCGGACGGCAGGATTGTCGCCGCCGGATATAGCTACACCGGCGGAAATGTTGACTTTGCGGTTGTCCGCTACAACGCCGACGGCTCACTCGACACCTCTTTTGGCGGCACAGGCAAAGTTGTCACTCCGATTAGCAGTGGTAATGACTTTGCTAATTCGGTAGCGATTCAATCAGACGGCAAAATTGTTGTCGCCGGTTATAGTGCCAACGGCGCAAACGGTAACTTTGCGGTTGTCCGCTACAACACTGACGGGACACTTGACACCTCTTTTGGCGGCACGGGCAAAGTTGTCACTGCGGTTGGTTCTTCTTCCTCTGCTAGTTCGGTAGCAATTCAAGCGGACGGCAAGATTGTTGCCGCCGGTAGCAGCTACAACGGCGCAAACGGTGACTTTGCGGTTGTCCGCTACAACACAAACGGGACGCTCGACACTTCGTTTAACGGCACGGGCAAAGTCGTCACTCCGATTGGCAGTTTTAGTGACTCTGCTAGTTCGGTGGCGATTCAAGCGGACGGCAAAATTGTCGCCGCCGGTAATAGTGCCAACGGCGCAGACGATGACTTTGCGGTTGTCCGCTACAATACAAACGGGACGCTCGATACTTCGTTTAACGGCACGGGCAAAGTTGTCACTCCGATTGGCAGTGGTAATGACTCTGCTGCTTCGGTAGCAATTCAAGCGGACGGCAGGATCGTTGCCGCCGGTGGCAGCCGCGGCACAGACTATAACTTTGCGGTTGTTCGCTACAATTCAAACGGCACACTCGACACTTCGTTTAACGACACGGGCAAGGTTGTCACTGCGATTGGCAGTGGTGGTGACCGTGCTAATTCAGTAGCGATTCAATCAGACGGCAAGATTGTCGCCGCCGGTCAAAGCAACAACAACGGCTCAGCCCATGACTTTGCCCTTGTTCGTTATCTAGCCGCTTCAAATTCAAATGTTCGCACCCGTTTTGATTTTGACGGCGACGGTAAAGCTGATATTTCCGTCTTTCGCCCGTCCGACGGAACTTGGTATCTGAATCAATCAACCAACGGATTTTACGCCGCGCAGTTCGGACTTTCAACCGACAAAATTGTTCCCGCCGATTATGACGGCGACGGCAGAACCGATATTGCCGTTTTCCGCGACGGCTTTTGGTATTGGCTCAATAGCTCTAACGGCAATTTCAACGCCTTCGAATTCGGCATTGCGACGGACATTCCCGTTCCCGCCGATTTCACAGGCGACGGCAAAGCCGAATTAGCCGTTTATCGTCCGTCGAATGGCACTTGGTTTGTCTATTTGGGCAATAATCGGCTTAACGTCGTGCAATTCGGCACTTCAACCGATAAGCCCGTGGTCGGAGATTACGACGGCGACGGACGAGCAGATTATGCCTTTTATCGTGACGGCACTTGGCATCTGCGGCAATCAACGCAAGGTTTCGCGGCGATTCAATTTGGTTTGCCGACCGACAAACTCGTGCCAGCCGATTACGACGGCGACGGTAAAACCGATGTGGCAGTTTACCGAGATGGAATTTGGTATCTACAACAAAGTTCGCAAGGTTTCACAGCCTTCCAATTTGGCTTATCAACCGATATTGCCGCGCCAGCCGATTACGATGGCGACGGGAAAGCAGACGCGGCGGTTTATCGAGACGGCACTTGGTATCTGCGGCAAAGCACAAACGGATTTGCGGCTCAACAATTCGGTTTGTCAACCGACAAGCCCGTTCCAACGGCTTATTTGCCGTAATCAATAAGGAGAATTAACAATGAAACATTTTAATCGCAAGACACAACATTTACGACAGAACTTTTTGTTTGGATTTTTGGCAATCGGATTATTTTTAGTGCTGCCGGCTTTGACTTTCGCCGCGCCGGGCGACCTTGACCTGTCGTTTGGCAGCGGCGGAAAAGTTATCACTCCGATTGGCAGTTCTCATGACTTTGCTAATTCGGTAGCGATTCAATCAGACGGCAAAATTGTCGCCGCCGGTAACAGCGACAACGGCGCAAACTCTGACTTTGCGGTTGTCCGCTACAATACAAACGGCTCGCTCGATACTTCGTTTAACGGCACGGGCAAAGTTACCACTCCGATTGGCAGTTCTGATGACTTTGCTCGATCGGTAGCAATTCAAGCAGACGGCAAGATCGTTGCCGCCGGTTTCAGCGACAACGGCGCAAACTATGACTTTGCGGTTGTTCGCTACAACGCCGACGGCTCGCTCGACACCTCTTTTGGCGGCACGGGCAAAGTTGTCACTCAGGTTGGCGGTTCTTGTGACTTTGCTTATTCGGTAGCGATTCAAGCGGACGGCAAGATTGTTGCCGCCGGAAACAGCGACAACGGCGTAGGAAACTGTAGCAGTGCAGGCACTAACTTTGCGGTTGTCCGCTACAACACAAACGGGACGCTCGACACCACGTTTAATGGCACGGGCAAAGTTGTCACCCCGATTGGCAACAATTCTGGCGCTAGTTCTGGTGCTAGTTCGGTAGCCATTCAAGCGGACGGCAGGATTGTTGCCGCCGGTTACAGCAGCAGCTTCGTCACAGACCCTGACTTTGCGGTTGTCCGCTACAATACAAACGGCTCGCTCGATACTTCGTTTAACGGCACGGGCAAAGTCCTCACTCCGGTTGGCAGTTCTTATGACTATGCTGCTTCGGTAGCGATTCAAGCGGACGGCAAAATTGTTGCCGCCGGCAGCAGTTGTAACGGCGTAGGAAACTGCAATGCAGGCACTAGCTTTGCGGTTGTCCGCTACAATCCAAATGGCTCGCTTGATACTACATTTAACGGCACGGGCAAAGTTGTCACTCCGATTGGCAGCAATTCTGGCGACTCTGCTGCTTCGGTAGCGATTCAAGCAGACGGCAAGATTGTCGCCGCCGGTGACAGCCGCGGCGCAGACTATAACTTTGCGGTTGTTCGCTACAATACAAACGGTACGCTCGACACTTCGTTTAACGGCACGGGCAAAGTCGTCACTGCGGTTGGCAGTAGGGGTGACCGTGCTGCTTCGGTAGCGATTCAACCGGACGGCAAGATTGTCGCCGCCGGTCGAAGCAGCAACGGCTCAGACCATGACTTTGCCCTTGTTCGTTATCTAGCCGCTTCAAATGCAAATATTCGCACCCGTTTTGATTTTGACGGCGACGGGCGAGCCGATATTTCTCTCTTTCGTCCATCAAACGGAGTTTGGTCTCTGCGTCGTTCGAGTTTAGGAATTTCCGACACTCAATTTGGCTTATCAACCGACAAAATCACGCCCGCCGATTTCGACGGCGACGGCAGAACCGACGTTGCCGTTTATCGTGACGGATTCTGGTATTGGCTTAACAGTTCCAACGGCAGTTTTCAAGCCGCGCAGTTCGGACAAGCCGGTGACATTCCCGTTCCCGCCGATTACACGGGCGACGGACGCGCCGAACTTGCCGTCTATCGCTCTGGCTTCTGGTTCACGCTCAACTTAGCCAACAATCAATTCAACGCTGTGCAGTTCGGCAATGCGACGGACAAACCGGTCGCCGCAGATTATGACGGTGATGGACGAACTGATTACGCCGTTTTTCGAGATGGCATTTGGTATCTGCTGCAATCAACCAGAGGCTTTGAGGTGATTCAATTCGGTTTGCCGACCGACAGACTTGTTCCTGCCGATTACAACGGTGACGGCAAAACTGATTTAGCTGTTTATCGAGACGGCACTTGGTATTTACGGCAAAGCAGTCAAGGTTTTACGGCGTTTCAATTCGGATTAACAACCGATATTCCCGCGCCCGCCGATTATGACGGCGATGGCAAAGCCGATATTGCCGTGTATCGAGACGGAGTTTGGTATCTGCTGCAAAGCGCGAACGGATTTGCGGCTCAACAATTCGGCTTGGCAACCGATAAGCCTGTTCCGACAGCTTATTTGCCTTAATTGATTCCGGCGAAGCTCCGCAAAAGATTTGAGGAAGAAGGAGAAAACAAAAATGAACCGAATTTTTATCACGACTTTGATTTTGTCGGTTTTTGGTCTTCGCCGGAAGTCAAAACAGCAGCGGGCAAACCGGCGGTGACAACTCGAAACTTGAAGCGAAAATCGGCAAAGTTCTGCGCGATTATTACTATGCGTTCAGCCGCCGCGATGTCGCTGCAACGTCGGTTCTTTATGCCGACGACGGGTTTGTTTACGAACGTGGTTATTCGACCACCAAGCAAGTGAGAACAGAAATCCGCGCTTATCTTCAATTTCTGGCGGCGGCTAATTCTAAAGATTTGTATGAGATGGAAGATTTAAAGATTCTTCCCATCGCCGCTGACACGGCGATGGGAAATTATACGGTGATTACCAAAAGCGAACAAAACGGCACAACTACGATTCGGCGCGACCGTTCGACCAATGTTTTCGCGCGGCGCGACGGGCGTTGGCTGATTGTCGCCGACCACACCTCGCCGCTACCCAATCCGGTTCCGCCGACGTTTCGCAGAATGCCTGTCGGCTGGATACGAACGCCGTCTTACAGCAGCAACGGTTATTCGATGACGGTTGACACGAACATCAAACACGGCGGCAAGTCGAGCGCGGCGATTAAACTAACCTGCGGCGGCGAGAACGAATTCGGCTAGCTCGGACACTACGTTGCCGCCGCCGATTTTCGCGGCAAGCGCGTCCGCTTAACCGGCTGGCTGAAAACCGAAAACGCCAATTCCGCCGTTTTGTGGATGCGCGTGGACGGCAATCGGCGAACGCTCGGCTTTGACAATATGCTGAACCGCGCGGTCACAGGCACAACCGATTGGAAACAGTTTGAAGTTGTGCTAGACGTTCCGACCGAAGCCGTCAATATCGTTATCGGCGCGTTTCTTTCCGGCAAAGGGCAGATGTGGGCGGACGATTTGAAAGAGTTTTTAAGGCTAAAGAATATGAGAATGTTCGGCACGTTCGGTGAGTTTCGGGGTTTCTGCAAAGACTTTGAACCGTCCGATAACGAGGGCGCGATGGTCAGCGAGCTGGACGGTTTGAGCCGAAATCTAACAGAGGGCTGCGCTTGTCCGCAATGCAACGAACCGTTGTTTGATTTGCGGATGTCGAAAAACGAACTGCCGCAGTTTTACGGGCAAATAGAATCATTCCCGCCTGCTTCATCGTTTTTGCCGACTGTTTATCCGATGCCGAAAACCTTACAAAACTTAACATTCGGAAAGGTTCGGCGGTGGCGGTTCGCGGTCGTTTGTTCTCGTTTGGCGGGCGGTTTGTCTGTCGGATTGTGTTTTGGATACTCAGCAGCCGCCGTCAGAAATTGACAAGCTTGCGCCTAGAAAAAGAAAAAAACAAAACCCTACAAAACCCTACAATTAACAGGAAAGAAACAGGAAACGCGGCGAAGTTTCGGACTTAGGAAAACTTAGTATTTTGAAATCTATTTCAAGTTTTGGTTGGTTCGCTTTTGACTGAAGGCAGAGAAAAGGCAGTGATAGAATGTCCCAAAAATGTCGCATTTTGAGTGGTGGAATTGGACAAATCGGACACCTAAAAAAAGAGAGAAAACTGTAGAATAACTGTAGAAGAACTGCGAAATACAGAGACGGAACAGAGACAGAGCAAGGAAAAAGCAAGGAAACATTCGGCAAATTCACGCTAAAAAAAATAAGAATAACGAGAAAGAAACGAGAGAAGTTGACAAAGTTGACACCTTAAAAAAAGGAAAGTGATAGCTTTCGGATTAGAACGAAGCAAAAACTGCAATAAAACTGCAATTGAGTGATTGTGAATTGACGTTTGCTTGTCATAACTTGTCAATATGGACAACAAGTGGCGGTGGTCGTTTGGATGATTGTGAATTGATTATTCAATCTTTTTCAATCTTGGTTAATCAAAGGTTTTCAAGTTCGCCGAAGTTCGCGCTAAAAAAAATAAACTGACTTTTTCGGCACTTTCCAGACAAAAAGAAAGTCTGGAGTAAAACCTATGAAAACCTATGATTGTGGAATTTGTGGCATTTTTGCGGCAAAAGAAGTTCACAATTGATTATTCAATTTTTTTCAAAGCTGCGCTCATATCAGTTATGCACGGCTGTATCGGTTATAGCGGTTATGCACGGCTGTATCGGTTATGCACGGTTTCGCCTTTAATTATTGGTGCTAAACGAGATTTTTTATTTGTAATGCGGCGAAAATGTTGTAAAATTTAGGAATAGAAAAGGCTCGGTGTATCAGACCGAACCTTTCGATTTTTTTAACGTGATTAGTCAAAAATAGCAGACCACCTGAAAGTTATCTGCCTCTGCTATTTTTAGCAGATTCTAATTAGAATCTCAAGATGTTTCGTTTGGTGAGATGAAAAAATCATCCTAGCGAAAAAAAAAGGCGATTACTTTCAGGTGGTAATCGCCCTTTTATTTTTAATTCTATGACACCTGAAAATCAACTTAAATGCCATTCAAAACGCTGTAATCAGCAAGCCTTAACCATCTATCGCCGCCGTTGGCTCTACGTCATTCACGCGCTCGCATCGGCTCGCATTCGGCAGTTAATCCAACGTGTAAGAGGTGGAAAATGAAGCAATCCACCTTATCCACTGATTTAATTACTTCCGACATTTTACCCGTTGCATCGCAGTCGAAAGTTGCCCGGCAGATCTATCTTGATAATAGGGTAACAAAGTCGCAACGCCACACTAAGCACACGCGCTCACAAAGGGCGCGGGAGCGGCTTCGGACGAAGGAACATTTGTTAGGGTTGGCGCGTGAACTTCACGAGGGCGAATTAGCGGACAAGCTGGATCGTTGTCATTCGCGCCTTTCGGTTCTAACGTGCGGGCGACACATTGCGCGGATAATTCCAAACTTCACTTGTGAATTTCGCCTTTGCCCGGATTGCAGTCGGCGGCGGTCGCGGAAATTACAAAGCAAATACTTGCCGCCGATGCAAGCGTTTGTGCTTCATAACAAAGTTACGCCGGTTCATCTTGTTTTGACGCAGACGCATCGGAAAGAAACCCGGAAACAATCGGCGGCACGAATCCGAAACTCTTTCACCAAATTAACGCGGCGGTCGTTTTGGAAAGATAACTTCAAGGGCGGCACTTGGTCGCTCGAATTTACCAAAGACAAAAACGGACTTCATCACACGCATCTTCACATTATCGGATTTCGGCGCACCTTCTTTGCGGTCGAGCTTCTGCGCGCGGAATGGTTGGCGGTTACGGGCGACAGCCACGTTTTGAACTTGAAACAACGGATTGAGGACATCGCCTCATGGCTTCAAGAGGTCGTTAAATACTTTTCCAAGCCGCTCGACATTCGCGGGTTCGGCGCGGACGATTTGAAACTGGAAATCGTCGGCAGCGATGTTCCGTCAACCAATCAGCTTTCGCCCGAACAAATGCGAAATGACGACCCGAACCGAAATCCGAAGAAATCGGACATCAAACAACCCGTCAATCTCGGCTTTGAAAACGGGACGATTTTATGATTTTATGCGCTGTCGGCTATTGAACTGTTTTTAATCAACGCCTGAACTTGTAGGCACTTTGAGGGTTGAATTAATCAAGTGTCAAAAAACCCCCAAGATTACGTTCCGTAGAAGCCAGCAATTAAGGCAGTTTCAGTAGTAATTTCAAGGTGTTAGAAAACAGTAGTTTTTTGACACCTTTTCCGTTGTCCGTTATTCTGCATTTATGAGAGTTGGAATTTACGCCCGCGTTTCGACGCACGACCAGCAAACCTTGCCGATGCAGATTGAAAAGATGAAAGAATATATCGAGCATCGCGGCTGGACGCTGGCAGCGGAAGTCGAGGAGATCGGCTCAGGCGCGAAGACGCGACCGAAACGCGAAGAACTTGTCGGAATGGCAAAACGCCGCGAGATTGACGCGGTTCTGGTTTGGAAACTCGACCGCTTCGGACGTTCCCTGGTTGATTTGGTAATGACTTTGAACGAACTTCGGGAAATCGGGGTCGCGTTTGTCTCTTTAACTGAATCATTAGACTTCTCTACTCCGTCAGGCAGAGCGATGGCTGGAATGCTTTCGACTTTTGCCGAGTTCGAGCGCGACATTATCCGCGAGCGAGTGAAAGCCGGAATCGCCAATGCGCGAGAAAAAGGCAAAGCGCACGGCAGACCGCAAACCGCCGCGAAGAAAAAAGATGAAGTAAAAAGACTTTATGAAAACGGAAAGGGCTTGAATAAGTCCGAGATTGCCCGGCGGCTTAAAATCAGTCGTGCATCAGTGATTAATTTTCTGAAATAATTCACAGCAGTCAGCTTTTCTCTAGCCTTTTATGACTTGACCAACAACTTTTTTTGTTTGCTCTTCTACCATTTTGAGAAATTTTAAAGGCTGAATAATTTTTAACAATCTGAATTTGCGCCGAAACTCTTTACTGTTATCAATTTTGCGTTGCTGAAATTGTAAAAACGCGAAAAACTGAAATGTTAGGTTGCTGAAATAATAAAACTATGAAATGATACCAACAAATTTTCTAGGGAGAAGTTAATGCTTGTTTCAATCGCAAGTTTCAAAGGCGGGGTAGGAAAAACGACAACCGCAGTTCACCTTTCGGCATATTTTCAAAAAAAGGCGAAAACCGTTTTAGTTGACGGCGACCCGAACCGTTCCGCGCTTGCTTGGAGCGAGCGCGGCAACTTTCCTTTTCAAGTAATTGACGAACGCGAGCTTGCCGTCCGCGCCGGAGAATTTAGCAATATCATCATAGACACTCCGGCGCGACCTTCAGCCGAAGAACTCAAAACGCTTTCCGCAGAAAGCGACTTGCTTTTGATACCGGCGAAACCCGATGCTTTGAGCCTCGACGCGCTTTTGAAAATTGTCGCCAGCTTGCAAAGTTTCGATGCTCGAAATTACAAAGTTTTATTAACCTTAGTTCCGCCGAGAAGTAATGCCGCGAGAGATGCAAAGGCGATGTTTGATGAAATCAAAGTTCCATACTGCAAAACAGAGATACACCGGCGAGCGATATGCGAAAGGGCAGCTTTACAAGGCAAGACGGTTGATAATTTGAGAGACGGACAAACAGCTTGGGAAGAATTTACTACGCTTGGAAAGGAGATTTTCAAACGATGAGCAAAAATAGATTTGCAGGATTACAAGCAGTTAAACAATTACAGGACACTAAACAAATTGAGGTAAAGGAAACGCCACAGAGCAAAGCCTTTGAACAATCGCCGGTGAAAGTGGAATTGAGAAGCAACGGAAGCGGTGGCGCGACCGCGCCGAGACGCGGCAGACCGAACGGAAAGCGCAGCAATGCCGAGTTTCAACAGGTAACGGCGTATGTCCGCCGCGACACTTACCGGCGAGTTTTAATAAAACTTTTAGACCGCGAAAATAAAGGTCAATTTAGCGAGTTGATTGAGGAATTATTAAAAAAGTGGATTGAAGAATGATTTTAGGTTTTTAACATTTCACAATTTCAGCAACGCAAAAACGCAAATGAAATCAAAGGAGCAAACAGCAAAGGAAAAGCCACGTCGGAGAAAACGCGAGAAGTCTAAAAAGTTTGAGCAGCTTGAAGCGACCAAGCCGCTTCAGCTTAGTCTGTTCGACTTAGAGCCGGACGAAGATAATTACTCACAATCAATAGAACTTTATGACTTTATACCAAAATATGTTTGGGGGAAGGTTGAAAGGCTTAACGGGAAATTTTTAGACAGTTTAAAGCGCGAATTTGAGTGCAGAGGCAGAAAGTATCTTTTAAATTTGATGCCAGCCAGAATTGAGGTAGAGGGCGGATTCAAAGAGTTTTACCCGTCTAAGCGTGAGGAGCTTGTAGAGGACGCTTTACGCAAACTTATGACCGAGCGGCAGAGTTTAATGCTGGACGGAGAAGCCGGAATAGTTTTCACGCTTTACCAACTTCAAAAAGAATTGAAAGAAAAAGGTCATAGCCTTGATTACGACCAATTAAAAGAATCGTTAGAAATCCTGACGAAAGTAGATATTGAAATAAAATCCGAAGATACAGAAGTGCAGCTTTTCTTTAGCCCGATTGAAACACTTGGCTTAAAAGGGAAGGGCAGCGAAACGCAAACTTTTGTTAGATTTTCGCCGCTCGTTACGCACAGCATAAAATCCGGGACTTACCGACTAATCAACTACGACAAGGTTATGGGTTACCGGAGCATCATCGCCCGGCAACTTCACAAAAGAATGTCGCACCATTTCACGCAGGCGAGCTTTACTGATTCCTACGAAATTCTTTTAACAACCATAGTCAGAGATTTTGGATTAACGCCGCAGAAGCGCATACAGCAAAATTTAGTTGAGGTTGAAAATGCCATTGAGGAAATGAAGGAAAAGAACGTCGTTCTAAACTGCAAAGTAGATAAAATTTTTGATTCAAAGCCGAGAACAAAATTGATTGATGCGAAATTAAAATTTCAGCCGCATTTTGATTTTATCGCCGATGTAAAAAGAGCGAACGCGAGAGCAAAGAAAGTGCGCGGATTAACTTAAAGAGTATCTAGTTCTGACCTACACATTATCTAGTTCTGACCTACACATATACCTAGTTCTGACCTACACATTATCTAGTTCTGACCTACACTTAGGATTTTTTGGCAGTTTTTTGAAAAGTTTTCCACAGGTTAGAGGCAAAAATTACCTAGTTCTGACCTACACATTATTTAGTTCTGACCTACACTTAGCCAAAAACTATCTAGTTCTGACCTACACATTATCTAGTTCTGACCTACACTTAGGAAAAAAGGAAAATTTTTGAGCGATTCTTTGACAGGTTTCAGGAAAAAATAATGGGTCTATCTAGTTTTGACCTACACATAGCGTCCGATAACTATCTGAAAACAAAAGAGATATTTTTTCAAAGTCGAGCTTATCCTTCTTAACCTGTATTTAACCTTTACTTTAATCTTATTCTTAACCCTCATGTTATCGGACTCAATAAGAAGGTGAATAAAATTAGAGTATTTTTGAACAGATAAAATGGTAAAATCTATAATTGAATTTGAAGATTTTAAAAGGATAAATCTATGAGTATTGCAATTACAGTTGAATTGCCGGAGTCAGTCGCCGAAAAGCTCGGTATTAGCCAGAACGACCTATCACGCACCGCACTGGAAGCAATCGCGCTCGAAGGCTACCGCTCAGACTGCTTAACAGGCTTTCAGGTAATGGAGATGTTAGGTTTGGAAACCAGACTTGAATTAGATGCCTTTCTGAAGGCACACCGCGTTGATTTAGAGTATAGCTTTGAAGATTTAGAACGCGAACAGGCGGATTTAGATTTTCTACTTAAAAAATGATTGTCGTTTCCGATACATCGCCGCTCAATTACCTGATTCTAATTGATTATCAAGATGTTTTACCGACTTTGTTCGGTCAAATCATCATACCGCAGGCAGTTTTGAATGAATTACAGCACACGAGAACACCCGAAAAAATCAAAAATTGGATTGTCACAAAACCCACTTGGCTTGAAGTCCGAGCAGTGCAAGTAAGTCCGAGTAACAAGCTCGAAAACTTAGACTACGGAGAGCGCGAAGCAATTTTTCTAGCTGAAGAACTCGGAGCGGACGCAATCTTAATTGATGAAAAAGACGGACGGCGCGAAGCTGCTAAACTTGGACTTATCACTATCGGTACTTTAAGCGTTCTCGACCGCGCAGCCGCGATAGGGTTAATTTCATTCGCCGAAGCAATTGATAGACTGCGAAAAACTCCATTTCGAGAGCCAAAGCAAATTGTCCAAGCTCTACTTAAGAAACACAAACAAATATAGTCAGCTTGCGCTTAGCCATATGTGATAGCCAAGTCGAACAAGGCTATGAGGCTCCGCAAAATTATCTTGATTTTCTGAAAGAAATCGAATCAAAAAAATGGTTTGAAACCGAGTGTAAAAAGCGCGAAGAAAAAGACAGGGAAAAAAGGAAAGAAGCAGAATCTTGGGAACGAGCGATTAAACAACTTACCGAAATTCGAGCGTTACGAGCTTTGGAAAGCGACTAGAGCCAAAATTCTTTCATCGCAGGAATATAAAGATGCAACCCCGCAGCAATTAAAAATTTTGGAGTATGTAATGGACGGTTCGATTCGTTCGGAAATTATCGAAACTTTCATTCAGGAAGAAGAGCAAAAAATCGCAGAATAAAATGCAATTTCAAAGCAAAAACTTTCCACACATTTACCTCTAACCTCAATAGTCTTTTTACAAAAGTTGACGTAACCAAGGAAACCTGATTAAAATAACATTGACTCTTACATAAAAGGAAGGGGCAAGCAGTGTTTCGCTAACGCAAAACTAACTCACCACGCTTCGCTCGTTCGTGTGTTTGCCCTTGCGGGGCTTGATATCAAGATAAGCAAGTGAGTTGCAAAACGAAGAAAAATTGATGAAAAAAACCGGACGACCAAGGCTTGGAGAGAAGAAAAAAACGAATCGTGTCAGCGTGTTTTTTACAGCGGAAGAGTTCGCCAAAATTCAACTGAACGCCGGTCGAGCCGGGCTAACGGAAGCGGAATTTTTGCGGCAGCTCGGGTTAAGAAAAGAGGTGAAAGCTCCGCCGAGAACGGTAAATTTTGCGGCGGTAAAAGAGATCAATGCAATCGCAAAAAATTTGAATTCGTTGACGAGAGCAGTCCTTACTTTCGAGAATGGGGACACCGCCGAAATCACAAATTCGATTAAGCGAATGGAATCAAGTTTGCAGGAAACAATCGGAAGACTTCTGGAGCGATAAGATGGCAATTGCAAGCGTTGGCGCGTCGGGTGGAGCGAAAGGAGCAATCGGCTATGTTCTCAAGGGAGATAGAGAAAAAGAACCGATTATTATCGGTGGAGCTTTCGGCACTAAAGAAGAAATTATCAAACAATTTGACGCCTATTCCGCACTTCGCCCCGGAGTGAAAAATCAGGCTTCACACATCTCCATTTCACTCAAACCCGGCGAGCATTTGGATGAAGAACAGAAACTTAATTTCGCCGAAAAGCTGTTGGAAAAACTCCATTTTCAAAAAGAGCGCGTGCCGCATTTGGTAGTCGAGCATCACGATAAAGAGTATGAGCATTTTCACATCGTCGCCGGAAGAATTCGGGACGACAGCACGGTCGTTCCAGACTCAAAACTCGCCTTGAGAACGATCCAAGCGACTAAGGAACTGGAAAAAGAATTTGGACTTGAACAAGTCGAATTTAAGCAAAACAGCGACCGCAGAATTAAGCGCGGCGAATATAAGCTGATGGAGCGCACCGGCGAGTTATCAATTATCGCAGAGGCAAAGTTCGTGATTGATGAAATCTTGAAAGATAAGCCGGAGACGAAAGAATTCGTTGAAAATCTTCAAAACTCAGGCTTTCAGGTGAGACCGAATATTTCGGAAAAAACGGGGAAAATGAGCGGCTTCAGCTTTAAGAAGAATGAAATTACGTTCAAATCTTCAGCCATTGCCAAAGATTATTCTTTTCAAAATTTACAGAAAAACGGTTTGGATTATGACCAACCCAGAGATGCGGCATTTTTAATTGGAGTCAAAAATGAATTTACCCAAAAACTTGGTAATGAAAGCCGAGGAAATAGAAGAATTGAAACGCCAAAATCAATTGCTGATCGAGCAGAATCAGCTACTCACGGAACGAAACAAGGCATTATCCAAACACAGCCAAACCTTAGCAAAACAGAATCAGGAATTTCGCACGTTCAAAATCGAGATCGTCAATCTCAAATTGATGATTCAAAAGACATCGCTATCAAGACTGACGCTGGTTCAAATCTTTCTGCTGCTGCAGGACAAGCTCATCAAACACAAATATCTGACCGAAGTTTTTCTGAAAGCGGATTCGCAGGAAATCAGGAGAAATCAAGAAATCACGGTCGAGAAGATTCAGGAGTTAGAGAAACAACTGACGAGTTTATCCCAATAAAATTTACAGTTACCGAGCCGAAGTTGAAAGACGCGCCCGCGCTCGAACACGAGCGGAAGATTGAACGCTCGCGCAATTTCCGAATGAAAAAATGAAACATCAAAAGCCTAATTTGATAAACGCATCTCAAAATGCGCTGAATAGATTTAATCGAGCGGTTACGGAAAAGCACCGATTTTTCATTCAAACCGAGCAATTTTCCAGTCCTCCGAGCAATAATTTTAGACGTTTTTCTAAAATATAAACTTCAAGCCGATTTGAACTTGGCGACTGTCCTGCGAGGTTGATTGGTTACGCGCCCGAAAATCGGGTAGGTCGCCGATTAAATCGCCATTGGCACTTGTCGCAACCGTGACGTTGTTAAATTGGACGATGCTGTTGATGTTGAAAAGATTTTGGAATTCGCCAAAGACTTCCAGTTTGTAACGCTCGGTGAAATTGAGAAAACGGGAGCAGCGCAAATCAATGTTGAATTGCGGCGGAGTTTTTCCCAAATTGCGCTTGATGCCGACGGGTCTGTCCGAAGTGAAAACGCCGTCGCCGTTGAGGTCTAAATTGGATATGATGTTGAATCTTTCGCCGCTGTTGGCGGCGGCGATGATGCCGGCTTGGTTATGATTGAAAAGAAGCTGCAGAGCTTTATTTGCAAAATTAAACTTTGGATTGGCAACCAGAGTCATCACAAAAGTATGGCGTTGGTCGGCGAACGAATTGCCTTTGTCGAGGCGGCGATTGGTCGGGTCTGACAAAACTAAGCCCTGAAGATTGCCGCCGATCGTTAAATTTTGTTCGGGCGCGTCGTCCGTCGCTTTTGAAAGCGTATAGTTCGCGCTGAATTGCAGCCCGCGCGAAAACCGTTTGGTTAGCTGCAAAGTCAAAGCGTCATATCGGGAAACTCCGGCGGATTCGACCATTTGAATCAAGTTAAAACGCGGGTCAAGGCGCGTTATCGGTGGACCGAAAACAGGTCTGCCGTCGGCTAAAACGCCGGTCGGGTTTATCGGGTTGATGTTGCGATAGACCGGAATATGTCGTCCGCCCGAATGGATATAACCGACGGCGAGCGAAAGATTTTCCGTAATTGCCTGTTCGAGTTGGATATTCGTGTGAATCGCATACATATTCTCAAAATCGGGCGCAATCGTATCAATGTTTTGCGGTGGCAACACCGAACCGGCAGGCAATGAGCCTGAAAATGTATTTGGAAACGCGGGCGCATTCGGGCTTGGCTGTCTAGTTCCGTCATTATTGCCCCTAAAACTGAAACTGAAAAATCTCGCATTCCCGTTGTTTTGCAACGCTCGTTGATACATCGCCAGAAGCGGTTGGTCGTAGTAAATTCCCGCGCCAAGGCGAATAATTGTCGGGCGGTCTCCTTCGCGCAACGAATAGACAATGCCGAAACGAGGCGCGAAATTGTTTTTGTCTATATTAAATTTTTGCGAAGCCGGAAACGGCGAAGTCGAATCAGCCTTTGGAATTCGGTAAAGGTCGTAACGCAAGCCGAAGTTAATTTTTAAACGGCGCGTCAGTTTAAGGTCGTCCTGCGCGAAGAAATTCCAGAAAGTCGCCTTGTAGTTGATTTCAGGGTCGCCGAAGGTTTCACTATAAGAAGTGTAACTGCGCGTATTCGTCCCGTTTCGGGCGGCGATGTAAGCGACAATTGTCGGAAATGTGTATTGGCTGGAAATCGCCAAACGCTCGGTATGATTATAGAAATTGAAACCACCGCCGAATTTGACGACGTGAGTTCCGGTTATTCGGGTCAGATTGTCTTGAATCTGCGTTATTCTTCGCGGTGGGAAAATCGTATCGGCGTTGGTCGGCGAGCCGAAATTTGCCACACCGGTAATCACGATTGACGGTCCGCTGCCGGAAAATTCATTTCTTTTATTGCCCGATGCGCGCTGCGCGTATTGAAAGCGAAATTCGTTCAAAATCTGCGGCGTAAAAGAAGCAAGCTGGACAGCCAGTCCATAATCAACGCTGGTCGTATCAACACTTCGCTCCAAGGTATTGAGTCCGCCCTGAATAAAGTTTTTGGATTGCAAATCGGAATGATTAAATCGCATGGTCAGGCGATGCTTGTCATTCAATTGCGCGTCGGAGCGAAAAATATAAAAAGCTCCGGTTTCAAGAAAGGGAAGGGCGGGCGGAAATATCGAAGGCGATAATCCGGCGGCAATCAATTGCGCCTTGTCCGTTTCCCGAATCGTCAAAAGCCGTGCAGAAGTAGCCTTGTCGTCGCGTTTCACCCACTCATAACCAAAATAAAAATGCCATCGGTCTTTGATAATCGGCGCGCCAATTGTCGCCGTAAAATTATCCGCTTTGTTCGCCGGCAAATCTTCGGGCAAAGAATAAAAGAACGGACGCGAATAAAACGACGGACGACGAAAACGATACGCGAGCGCGCCGCTGATTTTATTCGTTCCCGAAGGCGTCACGACATTCATAATCAAGCCCGGCGTGTTGCCGAACTCCGCCGCAAAACCGTTCGTGACCAATTGAACCTCGCTGACAGAAGTATCGGAAATCAGCAGTAAAGGAATCGAGCCGCGGTTGCCCTGCGTGTTGGTATTGCCGTCAATCAGATAATTAACCCGCCGCAGATAACCGTTGGCATTGATACTGGGAAAAGCGAATCCGCGACCCGGACGACCTGTGACGTTGGCTTGCAAAAGCCCGAAATTATAAGGATTGCGCGAAATAAGCGGAAGATTCTGCACTTCGCGGTTATTCATCACGCGCCCTAAATCGGTTTTGCCCGCGTCGGCAATTGAAGTGTCTAACGAAACCGTAACGATTTCCTTTACGTCTCCAGTTTGCAAACTAATATCAACCGTCGCAATTTGTCCGGTGGCTAATGTAATTCCTTCGCGGACGAGCTTCTTAAAATTCGCGGCTTCGGCAGTGAGGCGGTAAGTTCCGAGAGGAAGTAAGGGAAACCGATACACGCCGCTTTCGTCGGTTGTAACGGTTCTGGTCGCGCCCGTTTCGATGTTCGTAACACTTACCGCCGCATTCGCCACAGCCGCGCCCGTTTGGTCTAAAACCGTGCCTTCAATTTGTCCGTTCAAGGCTTGTGATTGAGCGAAGGCAGGAGATATTGAGGCGGCGAACAATAAGCCAACGAAAACTGCATAGAATAGAATCAGTTTTGTCATTATTTCAATCCGACACGCCTGACTAATTCATCAAAACGCGGGTCGTCGCGCAGGGGATCAAGAGTCGGCTCTACCTGAAGGAGATAGAGTAATGGATTGCGTTGTTGATATGCCTTCTCCAGATATTCAAACGCTTTATCCTTGTCGCCGAGTCTGGCGTTCCAACCCGCGCGGCGGAAAAAATTGCCTTCGCCAGGCGTTTTGTCCCTCTCACGCAAAACGCCCGCCCAACCGGACGTTTGATAAGCCGTCTTGAAAAGCTGAATGGTTTTATCATCTTTTTTTTGCATTGAGGGAGATTTCATCAACCACTCAAAGGCTTCCGCTTCCTTGCCCTGCATTTCCAATGTTCTAATCAGCCCCTGGTAAGTGGGGTCAATCTCTTCATTCATTTGCATTAATCGTTTATATTGAGCGACAGCCTCGTCATAACGTCGGGAAAGATACAGGGTGTTCGCGTAGATTCGCTGATTATGAAACGATGTCGGGTCAAGGTCTATCGCCGTCTTGATTTCGGCTATGGCTTCGTCATAGCGCTGGTAATTTAGCAGGAAACGCGCATAATTATTATGTGCCAGGGATGAGTTATGATTCAGTTCCAAGGCGCGCTGACACGCGCGTCCGGCTCCGGCGAAATCCCACTCATATTGATATTTAATTTCGCACAAAGCGGTATAAACCTCGGAAACATTTGGATCCAGGGACAAGGCTTTATTTATGGCTTCGATCGATTTTTGGTATTCTTCGCCAACATTGGCGTTAGCTGAATAGGCAATAAGCCCGTGCGCGACAGCCAGACCCGCCCATCCCTGTGCGTAGTTCGGGTCAAGCCGGACTGACTGTTCCAAAGCCTCAACCGCTTTTTGCGCCGCCATTCTTCTGTCAAGCAAAAACATTCCTTGAAGGTAGAACCGATACGCTTCTTCATTGGTCGTCCCGCGCTTGGCTGCCGGACCTGTGGAAGTTGTCGCAAACCGCGCCAGCAAAAGCCTGCCGATTTCGTCGGCGACCGCGTCCTGCATCGCAAAAAAGTCGCCGGTGTCTTTTTCGCTTTTATAAGTTTCTTCAATCTGCCCGCTTGCCACATTGAAAAGCTGCGATGTTACACGAATTTTCCCGCCCGCTAATTGATAATTCGAGGCGAGAACGTAATCAACCTGCTGCTCGCGTCCAGCCGCAATCGAGTCTTGCGCGATGTCCGCATATTGCCGCGTCGCGCTCAAAGGTCGGACAATGAATCCTTTCATCGAACTGAGTTGGTTAATCAATGAATCGGCAATGCCGACTTCGTAAATTTCGTCACGGTTTGCCGTATTGATGGGTTTGAGCGGAAGCACGGCGATTGATTTTTTGCCGCCGACCGCCGTTTTCCCAGTTGTGAAGAAATAAAAGCCGAAAGCAATTGCGCCGACGAGCAATCCGACAAGCGCAAAGGCGGCAAGCGGTTTATGTCGTTTGATTGACTGCGAAAGACTGTATTGCGTTTCGGCGGTTTGCTTGTTCGCGTCGCCGGTCGTCGCTTGCAAAAATGCGGTTGCGTTTCCATTTTCGGATGAATGCGAATGTTCCAATTTTTCATTGGACTTCAGATTTTCACGCAAATCCTTCAAATCCGTGAGAACGTCTTTCATCGTTTGATAACGCGCGTCTTTGTTTTTCTTGAGCGTTTTAGAAACAATACGCCGTAATTCATCCGGCACATTTGGAGTAAAACGTGAAAGCGGCTGCGGTTCGGCGTTTATCAGATTAGCGAAAGTTTCTGACATCGAATCGCCCGCAAACGGCGTTCGCCCGGCAATCATTTCGTAAATCACCACGCCGAAACTAAAAATATCCGTCCGCTCGTCAACTTTCTCACCTTTCGCCTGTTCGGGCGACATATAATTGACCGTTCCCAAAATCACGCCTTTCGCCGTCTGATTCTGCCGGATGGTTGATTGTTCCAAACCGAGAATAGATATGTTTTTTTGTTCGACGAGTTTTGCCAAGCCGAAATCCAGAACCTTCACATAACCGTCTGGACGCAAGATGATATTTTCCGGTTTGATATCGCGGTGAACGATGCGCGCCATGTGCGCGGCGGTCAGAGCATTGGCGATTTGAACAAAAATGTCGAGAATCTCCGATAACCTTAAAGTTTTTTCCTTAAAAACCTCGCGCAAAGTCTTGCCTTTGATAAACTCGCTGATAATGTAATGCGTTTCGTCGGTTTCGCCGATTTCGTGAATAACCAGAATGTTTGGATGATTCAAAGCCGATGCCGCTTTCGCTTCCGAGATAAATCTTCCGAGATTCGATTCATCTCGACTAAACTTTTCGTTGAGAATTTTAACGGCGACTTGCCGGTCGAGTTTTTTGTCTGTGGCAAGATATACCTCGCCCATTCCGCCCACGCCGATTTGCCGGATAATTTCGTAATGCCCGAAACATTTTCCCTGTTCGAGTATTTTTGCTTCGGCTTCAATAACACCCGCAACATTGGCGACGGCGGGCGTTTCCATAAAACCTTCGGCACTGTCGAGCGACGACAAAAGCGATTCGACTTCGGCGAGCAGCAGTTTATCCGCGCCGCAGGTTTCAATGACAAATCTGCGGCGTTCCTCGGGCTTACGGCGCAAAGCCGAATCAAAAGTTTCTCTCACCTTTTGCCATTTTTCGTCAGCCATTCTTTTTTAGTTCAAGGTTCAAAGTTTAAAACCAATTTGAAATTCGTAATTTGAACTTTAAACTTTGAACTTTGAACCTTGAACTTGAAACTTCTTATCGCGTCAATTCACGATGCAGCCAAGCCTTCGCCATTGCCCAATCGCGTTTGACGGTTGATTCGGAAACGCCCAAGACTTTCGCGGTTTCGACTACATCCAATCCGCTGAAAAATCTAAGTTCGACGATTTTTGCCAGATGCGATTCCTTTGCGGCGAGGCGGTTTAAGGCTTCGTCAAGCGCGAGCAAATCAAAATCGGTTTCGCTCACAGAAATCGTCAAAGCGTTTTCAAGCGGCAAATCGCTATGAATACCGCCGCGCCGCAACCGATGTTTGGTTTTCGCGTAATCAATCAAAATCCGCCGCATCATCGTGGCGGCAACGCCGAAAAAATGTGAACGGCTTTCCCACGCGACCGATTTTTGTCCGACCAATTTGAGATATGCTTCGTGAACCAGAGCGGTAGTCTGAAGCGTGTGTCCGCCGCGCTCTTTTCGCAAATAGCGATGCGCCTGCTTGTGTAGTTCGTCATAGACGAGCTTGAGTAAAGCGTCCGCGGAATAGTCGCGCCGATTGTCATTCCAATCGCGCGGATTTTCCGTTATCTCGCTTGCCTGCCGCGCCTCGTCCGTCATTGCCAAACCTCACCGATGTCGGAGTAACTTACTTTTAATCACGAAACTATGCTGTTTTTACCGAAAAGTCAAATTTTTCAAATTATTTTGACCTGTGTTTTCCAAAAATGTCGCGCTAATAAATAGAGAGGAAATTTTTTATTGAAAGAAAAAATTAAGGAGAACAAATATGAAGATTTTAACATTGAGAAAAGGAGTAGTTTTCGTGCTCAGCCGGGGAACTTTAATTACCCGCGCGCTTTCCATAGCCAAGGCGACTGCATTAGCAGCGTGATTTGCGGCGATTGGTGAATGTCGCTAAACACATTTTTCAGAATTTTACGCAGCCGCGCCAATGCGTTCGTCAGGCAAGCGGATTTTCAAGGGGAAGGAGATTAAAGCAATGAAACGACTATCCTATTCAATCGGCTTGGCAAACGACAAATCCAGCCGAAATCTTTATTGCAATGTGCAGCAAGAGGTTGACCTCGGCGTTCAGGCGCTAAAACGTGAAAACGCCGACATGGCGATCACGCTGTTTCAAAGCGCGCTTCAGAAGTTGACGGTTGGGCAGCCGTTCTACGACCACCTCGTTCATAACCTGCTCTTAAGTTACAAACTTTTGATAGAACAACACTTTAAATCCGGCGACGCAGACTCGGCAAATGATTTTTTACACTTTGCATTAAACCTTGAGATTCGTGGAGAAATGGCTGCGGACGGCGATTTCAAGAAGCGGTTTGCAGGCGCGTTCCAGGACCTCGGACTTGTATTTTTCAAATATAAGCATTATGAGGCGAGTGTTTTGTGCTGCCGAAAAGCGATAGCGATTCATCCGTCCCCAAGCTCTCACGTCAATTTGACGAACTCGCTAGCAGCGTCCGGTCAGCGTGCCGAACTCGCCGACTTTACGACCGACATAACAGAGGAACAACTTGGCACGCATATATTTATCGCCTGTGTGCCGAAAAGCGCGTCAACCTTTCTGAAAAATCTGCTCGTGAGTTTGACGGGTTATAGAGATGTTTTTATGGTCTATGCGGCGGGACAAAGCGAACACGAGCTTTATCTGCCGACGCTTCGTGAAGCTGCCCATCTCGATACGGTAACCCAGCAGCATTGTCGGGCTTCGGACGCGAATGTCCAGATGATGCAGGCATTCGATATCAAACCCGTCGTGCTTGTCCGCAATATTTTCGACTCCGTGATGAGCCTGCTTGATTTTTATAACAAAGGCGCGTCTTACAATTCATTTTTCCGAGCCGATTATCAATCTCTGGATGAAGAAACGAAAATTGATCTGCTGATAGACAATGTAATTCCCTGGTATTTTCAGTTTGTGGCATCGTGGAGTCTTGTTGAAAAGCAAAAGAGTCTTGAGATTTTTTGGCTCGGCTACGAAGACTTGATTGCCGACAAACCTTCCGTCATCCAAAACGTCCTCAAGTTTTACGGACTTGGAGCCGCGTTGCGAGGCATCGAGCAAAAGATAAAGGAAACTGAATTGGAAGGACGAAAGACACGCTTTAACAAAGGAGTCGCCGGACGCGGCGAATCGGGTCTTAGTGATCGGCAAAAGGAGCGAATCCGTCGCCTCGCCAGATATTATCCGGCAACGGACTTTAGCCGGTTAGGATTGTAATTTAATTTAAGGAGAAAAAAAAATGAAAACTGAAATAACAAACACAAAGCATCTGAATATTCTTGGAAACGGTGATTCATTGTCAAATCGAGAAATCTTAACCGCATTCCTAAAACAGTTTCGACAGAAATTGGGTTATTACTCAATCTTTGCGGCATTTCCTGCGATTCTGACATCGTTCGCGCAAGAGGCGCAGGCTGACGAAGCGAAAAAACCGGAAGTGAGCGTCGCCGGGCAGACCACGAGGCTTCTTGAGAGGCTCAATATAAGAAGCGGCAAACCGGAATTTCTGCGTCGCCGGAGCAACTTTCTCTTGCCTCATCAAAAGGGTAACTTCGATATAACGTCCGTGCTTGCCGGCGGCGATAACTGTCCCGGCAACCCTATCCCGGCAGGAACTTATACAGCCGCCGCGCCTTTTACTGACACCGGCAACACGACGGGCGCAAATAATACGGTTAATCGCCTTTACTACTATTATTATAACACTGCTGCTGCTGCCGGACCCGACCAAATTTACTCGTTTACACTTACTGGTCGCGGTCTGGATCCGCAGATACAGGTCTCCGCAAACTCCGCCGCTTACGCGCCGATGATTTATATTTTGGACGGCAGATTCGGTGAAAAATGTCCTGCCGGAACGAATAATTTTGCATCCAACGCGCTGGATATTTCGCGTGCCTCCTCTCTAGGCGGCACCGCAACTTTTAGCAGACAAACGATGAACTTTCTTCCATTGAATGTTCCTCTTTACCTGTTCGTTGACTCGGCTTTCAGCGGAGCTAACGGGTCCGGTCCCTATACGCTCCGAATGCAGGACGTAAGCATTGCTCTCTCGCCGCCGCCCCCGTCGTTATCGCCGAGAACGGGGTTTGACTTTGACGGAGATTTAAAGGCTGATATTTCCGTCTTTCGCCCGTCGGAAGGAGTTTGGTATCTGAATCGCTCTTCGCAAGGTTTTTTCGCCACGCAGTTCGGTCTTTCAACCGATAAAATTACGCCTGCCGATTTTGACGGCGACGGAAAAACCGACATCGCCGTTTATCGTGCCGGTGTTTGGTATTGGCTCAATAGCTCCAATAATAGCTTCAACGCTTATCAATTCGGCTTGGCGAACGACATTCCTGTTCCGGCTGACTTTACGGGCGACGGACGCGCCGAGCTTGCCGTCTATCGCGGCGGCAATTGGTACACGCTGAATCTGGCGAACAATCAATTCAACGCTGTGCAGTTCGGCACTGCAACCGATAAACCCGTCGTCGGAGATTACGATGGCGACGGACTCGCCGATTATGCTTTCTATCGTGACGGTGTTTGGCATTTGCTCAGAAGTCAGCAAGGCTTTGCTGAAATTCATTTTGGTTTGCCAACCGACAAACTTGTTCCGGCTGATTACGACAATGACGGCGTAACGGATATTGCTGTGTATCGAAACGGCATTTGGTATCAGCTTCTTTCGCAATCGGGATTTGCGGGGTTTCAGTTTGGTTTAGCAGCGGACGTGCCTGTGCCAGCCGACTATGACGGCGACGGCAAAGCCGATTTTGCCGTGTATCGGGAAGGAATTTGGTATCTGCTGCAAAGCACAAACGGGTTTGCGGCTATACCATTTGGTTTGGCGAGCGATAAACCCATTCCTTCTGCTTTCTTACCATAAAAGAAAGGAGATGGAATGATAAGAAAAAACGGTGACGCTTTTTAATCTAAAATTGCAAGACTTGGAGTAGATAGATTAGAGCTTGAATTATTTTTTGCGGCTTGACCGCGACAAGGAGAAAAGAAAATGAAAGCTAAAATAATAAACTCAAAGCGCCTGAATATTCCCGGAAATGGTGATTTTTTGTCAAACCGAGAAATCCTGACCGCTTTCTTAAAACAGTGGCGACGGAAATTGGGTTATTGTTCACTGTTCACGGCATTACCTGCGATTTTGACTTCCTTCGCGCAGGAGGCGCAGGCTGGCGAAGCGAAAAAACCGGAAGTGAGTGTCACCGAACAAACCGCAAGTCTTCTTGAAAAGTTGAATAGTAACTGCGGCAAACCGAAATTATTTCAACCCCGAAGCAACTATCGCTTACCACTTCAAAAGAGTAAATATAATATTATTTCAGAACTTGCCGGCGGTGATGACTGTCCGGGTACTCCCATCCCGGGAGGAACTTACACTGCCGCCGCGCCTTATACTGACTCCGGCAACACGACCGGCGCGAATGATACGGTGTCAAATCATAGCTGCTACTTTAGTTATTATGATTTTGACAGCTCCGCCGGACCCGACCAAATTTACACATTTACGCTTACCGGTCGCGGCGCGAATCCGCAGGTAAAGGTTTCTACAACATCAAGCAATTGCGACGGCGACGGTAAAACAGACTTTGCCGTTTATCGTGACGGCATTTGGTATATGATGCAAAGTTCGCAGGGCTTCGCCGCCGTGCAGTTTGGACTTGCTTCGGATAAACCGACGGTTGGCGATTATGATGGTGACGGAAAAGCCGACCAAGCCGTTTATCGAAACGGTATTTGGTATGTTTTGAGAAGCACGCAAGGTTTTTACGCGGTGCAGTTCGGCATCCCGAGTGATATTCCGGTAGCGGCAGATTATGACGGCGACGGGAAAACCAATGTTGCAGTTTACCGTAACGGCATCTGGTATCTGCTAGGTTCGCAACAAGGAATTAGCGGATTGCAGTTTGGCGCTCTTGATGACAAGCCTGTTCCAGCGGTTTTTGTGCCATAAAAAATCTGAAAATAAATCAGAATACAAATTATAATTTTCAACTCCGGTTTCAGCAAAGTCCGATTGTATTTTGCCGGTTTTCTGCGCCGAATGTTTATTAACATCTGTTTATGCTTAATCATAACAAAACTATAATTACGCCATACGGGGGCAGTCTTGTTAACTTATTTGCTAAAAAACATGAACGAACAGATTTAATTTCCCGCTTGCTTTCACTTCCTAAAATCCAATTATCCCAAAGAAACATTTGTGATTTCGAACTTCTCGCAACAGGCGCTTTTTCTCCCGTTGATTCTTTTTTGAATAAAAATGACTACGAAAATGTTTTGGAAGAAATGCGCCTAACGAACGGCAAAATCTTTCCGATTCCAATCACATTGTCCGTCAGCAAATTTGACGCCTTAAAGTTGGACAGTGAATATACTCTGATTGATCAATATAATAATCCTTTGGGAATTATCAGAGTTGAGGAAATCTACGACTGGGATTTGCAAAGAGAAGCGCGTCTTGTTTGCGGAACGACGGATTCGAAACACCCGTTGGTTGCTGAAATGCAATCTTGGGGTAAATACAACATATCGGGCAAAATCATCGCTTTAAATCTGCCGAGATATTATGATTTTGAATCGTTCAGGCTCACTCCGGCACAAGTGCGAGAAAAACTACAATTGCTTGGTAAAAATAATATAGTCGCCTTTCAGACCAGAAATCCTTTACATCGCGCTCACGAAGAAATGACCAAGCGCGCCGTCGAAACGGTTGACGGCGCGTTGCTATTACATCCGGTTGTCGGGATGACGCAGCCCGGCGATATAAAGTATTTCACTAGAGTTCGCTCCTATAAAAGATTGATTGAAAAATATTATAAGGAACAAACTGCCCTCCTTGCTCTGCTGCCTCTTGCCATGCGTATGGCTGGACCCCGCGAGGCTTTATGGCACGCCGTCATCAGACGCAACTTCGGAGCCAATCATTTAATAATCGGTCGTTATCACGCGACGCCAAATGTCGGTGCCGATGGTGATTCATTTTACGGAGCATATGACGCGCACGAGTTAATGCTCAAGTATGAGCAGGAAACGGGCGTTAAACCGGTTCTTTTCTCCGAGTTCGTTTATCTGCCTGATGAGAGCAGATATGAGGAGATAAAAAAGATTCATAAACACAAGACTTTTTTTCAACTCTCAGGAACAGAAATAAGAAACCGTTTAAAAGACGGCAGAAGCGTTCCTGAATGGCAGCTTCGTCCAGAAATTGCTGAAGTTTTGAAAGAGAGTTATCCTCCGTTACATCAACAAGGTTTTTGTATTTGGTTTACGGGACTCAGCGGGGCGGGCAAATCCACAATTGCTAATATTCTGGTAACAAAACTATTGGAGTATGGGCGACAGGTAACTTTATTAGACGGAGACGTTATTAGAACAAATCTTTCAAAAGGGCTGGGATTTAGTAGAGAAGATCGTGACACTAATATCAGGCGAATAGGTTTTGTCGCCTCGGAAATCGTCAAACACGGAGGAGCCGTAATCTGCGCCGCAATTAGTCCCTACCGCTCGACGCGCAATGAATGCCGTTTGTTAATTGGAAACTCTTCCTTCATCGAAGTTTTTGTTAACACCCCTTTGGAGATATGTGAAGAAAGAGATGTAAAAGGACTTTATTCGTTGGCAAGAAGCGGTAGACTGCAAAACTTTACTGGGATTGATGATCCATATGAAGTGCCTGTCAATCCAGAAATAGTTGTTGAAACCACTGAGCAATTACCGGGATTTAATGCCGAAATGATAATAGAATACTTAATAAAAAAAGGGTTAATTCAAGCGGAGTGAAATTTATTATAAACAATTCTCCATAATTTCACTTCAGCCCGACGCGCCTGATCAATTCATCAAAGCGTGAATCGAGGCGCAAATTGTCAAAGCGCGGGTCGGTAGCAATCCAGAGCATCCAGGTGTCGCGCACTGCCAGCGCTTTTTCCCACCCACTTCGTCCGTCATTGCCAAACCTCACCGATGTCGGAGTAACTTACTTTTAATCACGAAAATATGCCCTTTTAACCGAGAAGTCAATTTTTTCAAATTATTTTGACCTGCGTTTTCCAAAAATGTCGCGCTAATAAATAGAGGGAAAAATTTCTCTCAATAAAAACCAAGGAGAAAAATTATGAAAATCAAACAAATACTACTCGTTTTTGTCGGTGTCCTGGCGGTTTCTGCTATAGCCTTCGCGGCTGTCTTAACGCCGGGGTCCGGAATCATACTTCGTAACGATTTCGTTAGGGCAGGTTTTGCGGAGCCGACCGGCATCACATTCAGGGTTGGTAAGGGGCGCGAGCAAGAGGTTATCCAGGTTCGTGGCGCACATGAAACGGTGATGCAGCAAGTCGTCATTGCGCCCGGCGGATTCACTGGTTGGCACAGCCACCCCGGACCAGTGATTGTGCTGGTAAAGTCCGGTCAATTGTCCTTCTATGATGGCGAAGATCCGAGCTGCACGGTTCGCACTTACTCGGCGGGGCAAGCCTTTATTGACAGGGGGCAGGGTCACGTTCATATAGGTCGCAACGAAAGTCCGAGCGAGAATCTTGAGTTGTGGTCTACCTACCTCGACGTGCCTCCCGGCGGGGCATTCCGGATTGATGTTCCCAATCCGGGAAATTGCAGTTTTTAGCTGCGGCAGCATCCGTTATTTTAAGCGTTTAGAGTTCATTCAAAGAGCGTGCTACCGCCAGCCAAGCGCGGTAGCGCAAACTAAAGTTTGAACTCTAAACGCGCTAAGCTAGTTCGTCAATACATTTAACGGATATGGTGATAAACAAACCGCTTAATTAAAGTATCCGCGCAAATATAAATCGTTTTGATCCAGTCTTTAGGCGGCAGTTCCAAAAAACTCAAACGAAAAGTCGCCTAAAGGGAAAACTCAAAACAAAGGATTACACATTCACCGTCGGAGAAAAAAAATGAACACAAATTACAAATCAAACAACATCGCAAAATGGCAGCGGCAAATTATTTCAGCCGTTTGTATAGGAACATTTTTATTTGTTACGGCAACTTTCGCCCAAACGCCGACGCTTCGCGCTAATGGCAAGATTGCCTTCACCAGCGACCGCGACGGCAACCGGGAGATTTATGTTATGAATGCTGACGGAACGAATCAGGTTCGTCTCACCGACAATCTCGTTGTGGACGATAGTCCTACCTGGTCGCGTGACGGAACGAAAATCGCCTTTGTGAGCCAGAGGTCTGCCGGTGACTTTGCCATAAGCGTGATGAATGCCGATGGGACAAACAAGGTCGAGATCACACCAATCAACTACTCTGAATCCTACTGGGCAGGGATATTAAGCTGGTCGCCTGACAGCGGGCGAATTACTTTTCAGGATAATTACGACATCTTCGTTGTAAATGCGGACGGCAGCAATCGACAGAATCTGACAATTGGTAATCCATCATATGACACAGATCCTTCCTGGTCACCGGACGGTTCGAAGATTCTATTTAGCAGATATGATTCTCCTAGCATCGGACCCATACTGCACACCATCAAGCCTGACGGCACCGATTTACAGGCATTACCCGATGGATTTGCCAATGGCTTTGGTGATTTTTCGCCGAATTGGTCACCGTCCGGCGATAAAATAACTTTTCTTGTTAATGTATATGACTTTAACGTTGTTATCTACACTGCTAATGCTGACGGAACCAATCGTCAATTCTTCGAAGGCTGCACTGATCTTAATTGCAGGCTAGACACCGGGAGTCCAGTTTGGTCCCCTGATGGCAATAAAATCATTTTTCATAGTTTCCTTAACAATAGTTCCATTCTCGGCGACATTGAGATATACGCAAAGAATGTGGACGGCGGCGGATTAATTCAGCTAACCAACACAACCGGTAATAATTTTAATCCATCGTGGCAACCGCTTACGACTAAATCTCGCAAAAGAATTAGATTCTTTTAGCGCCCACGGCTCAAATAAAAATAAAGCTAAAAGCCGTGAGCGTTAAATTCAATCTTCTGCGCTCTCGACGTCGACCCGTAAAAGGTTTCTCTGTTGAGGGCGCTTTGTATTTCTAAAACGTAACTTAAAAGGAGAAAGAAAGTGAACACAAATTACAAATCAAACATCGTTACAAAATGGCGGCAAATCTTGACAGCCGTTTGTGTATCGGCATTTCTGCTCATCGGTCTGCCAGCGGCAAACGCGCAGAGCGGCAATTTGCCGATACTGTTTTTTAGCGAACGCGAAGGCATCATCTGCGGCAAAGCGGCAATGGTTTTTCTGCCGTCCAATTTGGCTTGGCAACCGATAAGCCTGTTCCGACAGCTTATTTGCCTTAATTGATTCCGGCGAAGCTCCGCAAAAGATTTGAGGAAGAAGGAGAAAACAAAAATGAAACGCGCTTTTATCACGACTTTAATTTTGTCGGTTTTGGTCTTCGCCGGAAGTCAAAACAGCAGAGGGCAAACCGGCGGCGACAACTCGAAACTCGAAGCGGAAATCGGCAAAGTTCTGCGCGATTATTACGATGCGTTCAGCCGCCGCGATGCCGCCGCAACGTCGGCTCTTTATGCCGACGACGGGTTTGTTTACGAAGGCGGTTGTTCGACCACCAAGCAAGTCAAAGCGGAAATCCGCGCTTATCTTCAATCTCTGGCGGCGGCTAATTCCAAAGATTTGTATGAGATGGAAGATTTAAAGATTCTTCCCGTCGCCGCTGACACGGCGATGGCAAATTACACGGTGATTACCAAAAGCGAACAAAACGGCAAAACTACGATTCGGCGCGACCGTTCGACCAATGTTTTCGCGCGGCGCGACGGGCGTTGGCTGATTGTCGCCGACCACAGCTCGCCGCTGCCCAATCCGGTTGCGCCGACAATCAGCGGAATGCCCGTCGGCTGGATACGAACACCGTCTTATAGCAGCAACGGTTATTCGATGACGGTTGACACGAACATCAAACACGGCGGCAAGTCGAGCGCGGCAATTAGACTAATCTGCGACGGCGAGAATAAATTCGGCTCGCTCGGACAGCACGTTGCCGCCGACGATTATCGCAGTAAGCGCGTCCGCTTAACCGGCTGGTTGAAAACCGAAAAAGCCGACTCCGCCGTTTTGTGGATGCGCTTGGACGGCAATCGGCAAACGCTCGGCTTTGACAATATGCTGAACCGCGCGGTCACAGGCACAACCGATTGGAAACAGTTTGAAGTCGTGCTGGACATCCCGACCGAAGCCGTCAATGTCGTTATCGGCGCATTTCTTTCCGGTAGAGGGCAGATGTGGGCGGACGATTTGAAACTGGAAATCGTCGGCAGCGATGTTCCGTCAACCAATCAGCTTTCGCCCGAACAAATGCGGCTCGACAACCCGAACCGAAATTCGAAGAAATCGGACATCAAACAACCCGTCAATCTCGGCTTTGAAAACGGAACGATTTTATGATTTTATGCGCCGTCGGCTGTCGAACTGTTTCTAATCAACGCCTAAACTCATAGGCACTTTGAAGGTTGAATTAATCAAGTGTCAAAAAACCCCCAAAATTACGTTCCGTAGAAGCCAGCAATTAAGGCGGTTTCAGCGGTAATTTCAAGGTGTTAGAAAACAGTCGCTTACGATACGTCCTTTAGCTTACAGCAGACTGAATTTAGATACTAGCTTTCTTATTTATAGCTGACTCAAAAACTAATGTTTTCGGTATTCAGTAGAATTTAGCGAAAGGGATATCTAATTCCAGATGTGTCCGTCTGATAAGCAAAAAGAACCTACCACATTTAGTATTTGAAAAATACATCTCAAAAGCACAAGATGTTGTATTCTTAAAACAGCCCGAAGATTGTTAGAAAACACAACTAATTGTGGTTCAGGCTGAGAAAGCATTAAATATGCGTTACATAATGACAGTTATCGGACTCAAGGCAGCGAGAAATTTAATCGTTCCTTACAGGTTTAATTCCCCGTAGCTCTGCTACGGAATATACTGTGTGAATGAGCGAGTTCATTCATAAGAAGCACAATGTCAGCGTACTGCTTTACCATATAGTTTGTCCGGCGAAATATCGAAGAGCGGTATTTACGCCGGATGTAGATGAGAAACTCAAAGAAATATGTGCAGACATCGCTCTGCGCTATGAGATTGAGTTTCTGGAAATCGGAACTGATGAGGACCACGTTCATTTTCTGGTGCAATCAGTTCCAACCTATAGTCCGACAAAAATTGTGCGAACAATCAAATCAATCACCGCCAAGGAAATCTTTCGTCAGATGCCGGAAGTGAAAAAGCAATTATGGGGCGGCGAGTTTTGGTCGGACGGTTATTTCATCAGCACGGTTGGCACGCACGCAACTGAGGAAATGATAAAACAGTATGTCAAAAATCAAGGCGGAGTAGAGGATTCAACTCAGCCATCTCTTTTCTTTTGATACCTCGCGGCTCTGCCGCGCGGAATTTCATTAACTATAGATGTTTCAGTTACTTTTTTCCTCTAACAGATGACTTATTCTTCAGCAGTTGTCGGATCAATTATTGTCCTGATTTCTGATACCCGATTTGCAGGAAAACCACCCTGTCGAGCATGTTCCCGCACCATTTCTTCATTCGGTGCAATATACGTACAATATATTTTGTCATCGGTCACGTAACTTTGTACCCATTGAATCTGTGTTCCCATTTGATTTAAGACACCGCATGACTTTTGCGAAATTGCTTGCAGTTCTGCTGTCGATAATTTTCCCGCATTAGGAATCTCACGTTCGATTACATATTTTGGCATAGAAACATTCTCCTTTTCCTATTTTAATTTCTGCATTAACCAATTCCAATCATCAGAAGTGTAAGAATCCTCCTGGCTCATAACGAATCCCTGCTGCCCCTTTCCAATATATTCCATCATTGTTTTTAGAACTGCTTCCCTTCCCTGCTCTGTCAAAGGTTCAGCCTCGTACCCTTCAGTCATTTCCTGTGGCTTCCCAGGTTTTGCGGATTTCACAGCCTTGGCTTTTCCTTCACCTGCAGCGGATTTACCGAGAAGTCTGCGACGAAGATGTTCTGTTAGAAATGCAGCAACGTTTGAAATCGATTTTGTTCGAGCGGCGGCAATTTCAAGTTCCATTGCTATAAGTTCTGCTAGTTCGTTCAACTTTTCAGCGTCTGATTTTTGAGGCAGCTTGCCAGAAACTTTTTCAAACACTTTTGAAAAAGTTTCGTTCATTTTGCCGAAAGGCTCATCATCAGTATTTGTATTAGTATTAGAAGAATGTTTTAGTGGTTCTTTAAATCCTTTGTTTTCAGCTAGTAAAGTCTGCCTAGTCTGACTAGTTTCTATACTGAGTAGTCTGTCTAGTTTCTGGGTAGAGCTAGTCTGACCAGTCTGTCTACTCAGACTAGACAGACTTTCTTCTGGTAAAAATACTTCAAACTCATTTCCATCATGTGAACCAGCTATAGCTGTTTCTTTTATAAAACCGATAAATTCCAAATGCCGAATGTTTGATTCAAAAGTAATGCGGGAACCAATATCGGCTAATTTCATTAGTTTTGATTTTCTTATTCTTATGTGTCGTGTGGGAACTATTGCTCCCCGCGTTAAGGAGTAAAGTGCATCATATAGTTGCTTGCTTTTGCCTTTGAATAATCCATCAGGAACTGCCTGTTTGGCTAATGAGTTTGGAACTTTTTGGAAATTCTTTGATGGGGCAATTTCTCCACTGTGACTAGTTTGACTACTCATACTAGTCTGTCTAGTCTGACTAGTCTTAGGTATATTTTCGACTACATTATATTTCGGATTTGTAGTATTGATAGCATCTGTCGCCCAGACATTTATAACCCGTCTCTCTTTTCTCTTTTCTTCCTGAGAGTCGCCTTCCTTAATCGCCTGTTTAATTGGTGAACCTGTCATAAAGCAACATCCCCCATAGAAGTTTCTACATAACTGACAGGAATTCCTTCTGGGAATCCACCCATTGAATCCATTTTATGCAGGAATCCACATATTTTAAGTATAGAGCGGGGAACACCCAGCCCTTTGTCATGAATTGCAGTTAATACCTCACTTGAGAAAGGATTTTCGATTGCTGAATATTCGCATCTTTTCTGAATCATTTCTCGAGCCTCTGAAAGAGTTAAAGGTGCAAGGGTACTTGTCGTAATAATTCTCGATTTGAGGGGTTTATTAACTCTTCTATTAAGAATAGATTGGAATTCTACCTGCCCAGCAATTACAAACTGGATAAGTTTCTGCGTGTTGGTTTCAAAGTTTAAAAGGGCACGGATAAGTTCAAGGTGCTTTGTTTTTAAGTCTTGTGCTTCGTCAATGAAAATAACAACATTCTTTTCCTGCGCTAATTGTTCGACAAGAAACTGCTGAAATTTTCTTTGCTGTGTCTGCATTGACCTTGCTGATTCAATCTCAAAATCTTCCGAAATGCTTTTCAGCATTGAAAAGGCGGAAGGGAAGTTGGGCATTGTAATTAAAGTTGTTACCGTATCGGGACGAGAATCGTATTCAGAATACAGAAAGCGCAGAATAGTACTCTTACCGAAACCAATATCACCGATGATGCATGTCAAACCTTGACGGGAGTCAATTACGTACCTTGCCTTATTAACAACAGCACGAAGCGAGTCAGTTAAATAAAGGCTATTCGGATTTGGAATTGTTGAGAAAGGCGATAAGTCTGCAGCCATAGTGCTACGTTTATAACACATTTTTGTAAAATCACAACTAATTTTGACGAAAAAAGAGTAAAATTAAGCCTTATTTTGATTCTTTTTATTGCTCACGACCAAACTTTATTGCATTACCCAAGAATCATGTGAATTATATCATCCGCACAAACTAAACCTTTTGTTCAAACCTAAGCTATTTCAAACGGACTCGCTACCTTTTTGTGCTAAGTCCTGTTTATTGTCACAGTTTTTGTATTCTTGTTTTTCTAAAGATGATAGAGAATTCATCCCAATTCGGCTCTCTACCTTTCGCTTTTATAAACTGCTCGATTGCTTTTTCGATGGCTTTCATTCGTTTTTCGTAAAGTCGTTTACGGAGACGTTCGGCTTTTTCTCGTTCCGGTATACCCGAATACTTGGAATACCGACCATGTTTGTAGTTAGGATGAGTAAACCAACGGCGGGACTTTCCGCCATGCAAATAACATCTCCCGTTTCGCATCGGAGCGCGTTGGCAAGGCGTTCCGCGCCGCGTTTTGGCACCGCAATTTTTTATTTTTGTTTTTGTTTCCATGGGGTAATGAAGGCTTCATGGGGTATCCAAAAAAGCTAATTCTTGAAGTTCCAATTTTCTTCCTTTTAAGCTATGAATTTTACGCATTTTCTTTGGTTATTATATTCATATTCCAAGCAGTAATTCGCCACAGTTTTGACAGCTCCGATTGTAGCTTTCGACAGTCGCCCCGCAGTTTTCGCAAATTTTTACGGTTTCAGAATGATTAGGCGAATAGCCGTCAGAATCGTCAGAACCATCAGTGGATTTAGCGTAACCGTTTGATTTATAGGAATTAGCAGAATGACCGTTGGCTGATGGTTGACTGACGGTCGCGGCATAAAACTGACGGTTTGAGTATTCATCGTCAGTTTGTTTTCCGCCGTTTTTCTTGCTTTCTGATTGTTCTGACGATTCTGACGGTTGTTTGAGCTTTGTTTGTAATTTGAGCAATCTGCCTTTGTCGGATTTCCCCAAAAACTTGATGTCAATGCCGATGGCTCTCAAATTCGGCGAGTGGCAAGCCTTCGAGCGCGGTTTCGTTCACGTTGTCGCGGTTTCGCGTGTAAGCGTTCAAAAACGAGTTTGCGGACAATTTCAAGCCGTTTTCTGCCGCTACGCTCCACTCGGCAAAATCCGCCATTCGCGGCAAGCAGGGAAGTTTTACATTTTCAACATTTCGCAACGCGGAACTAAGAGCCGAAAGCAAACCGGAAAAGATACTTGCTTTTGCTTGTTCAAATTCGCTCCAGAATTGGCTTTCAGTTTTGCGCTTTTCTTCGGGGATGGTTTCCAGATGAACGAGCAAAGCGCGGTCAAGCAAGTCGCTTCGGTTCGCTAAATCACCGATACCGTTTATTAAAATCGGACGCTTTGCGCTGAAGATTGTTACTTCTTCATTTTCAAAAAGCGTTCGTGTGGCAAATCCGCCGGTGGAGATTCGGCAAAGCGCGTCGCTCAACCAATTCGGAACGCTCGAAAGATTGTCAAAAGCACAAAACCAAGCATTATTGCCGCGATAACCAAATCACGTTCATCACGAGGTTTTAAGTGATTAAAAAGGGAATCAAAAGCTGCATTAATAGCCTTGAAGAAGCCTTACAATGCGAGTATAGTGGATTTCCTTACCCTACCCGCAGTTACCTTCAAAAACATCGTAGAATTGCCCGTAAACGCGGCTTCGGGAATTATGTGGTATCCACACACTTTTTCCTTGCAAGATTCTAACATTAATAACCAGAATAGCTAGAATATTGAGGCACTTGTATTAATGCCGCTTCAACAATATGTTCGACGAAATTAGTTGTAAGCAAAATGAGTAAAGTTGGTATTAGCAAGGA
>MWWH01000003.1_pt1 | contig 44447 bp, 34 predicted proteins | sample 1047231 | NCBI WGS metagenome assembly MWWH01 (sample SAMN06349967, study PRJNA376086) | soil metagenome | isolation source: MG3-2 sample Antarctic (ecotone) soil | place: Antarctica | collected 2015-01-13 | reverse complement strand
CCGCGCGATTGCTCGTGTAATGTCTCCAAAAAGGAAAGCAGCGAAGCTCGAAAGCCCCGCCGCTTCATCTCACAATTTTCATTGTAAGGCGCGCCTGACGTCCTCACCCCGCCCGACGCTGGACGAATACATTAAGCATCCGTCCGAGTGCCACGAATTCTACGCCGCGTCGTGTGAGCAGGTCAATCTTTTGCTCTCCCATCAACCGCCGGGTTCTTGTTTCCGGGCATAGCACATTCCCACTTTCTGGGAATCCGCATTCCTATTTTCTGGGAATCGATTCCTACAATCATTCCCAGAAAATAGGAACGGCTCCGAGTCTCAATTCCGAGAATCTCAGGAAATCTTAATATTTTCGCACTGGCACGCCGGTTGTAAAGGGCACTTCTCTATAAGAGAAGCCGAGGCTTCTATTTATCTGAAGGAGTTTTCCCACTATGACTGCCCTTGATCTTCCAAATCTCTCACGTCTCGAGCTTCATCTTGACGACTTGCTACCACAACTCGCAGACTTCGCCGACAACCAACTACTGGAACTTGCAGCGCACGCGCAGCGGCTCGAAGCGTGCGCCTTCCGGCTGCGCGGGGCCTGCGTCGCGGAGTTGCGCCGTCGTATCACCACGCGGCTTGTAGGCGGTCGCGGCTACCGTGACGCCGACGGCATCGGCATCAAAGCGCAGCTCGCTCAACTGGCTTCGCAGATAGGAATCAGCCCGACCACGCTCAAGACAGACGCACGCATCCACGAAGTATTCTTCGCCGGAGAAAGTAGGCTCGCACGCGAGCCTACTTTACCGCGCGAGTTTTATGTGACCGCTCTCGGCGCGCCCGATCCCCTTGCCACCATCCGAATTGCAGAAGAAAAAGCGGCCAGCAAGACATACACGCGCGAACAATTTCGCCGCGACGTGCGCGCGCTGAAACACCCGAAGCTGATAACTGATAATCCGATAGTTTCTGCCAACCATAGCCCTGAATCTCGTTGCGACATACTTATAAAGATCAGTCTCGACGCTTCTATCGCACTGGCCGAATTGACGAAGCGCAGCGGCCACTCACCCGATGAAATAATCATTGCTGCTCTGCTGGCTTATCATTCATCGCTGACTGCTCTGGCGGTTGCTCCGCAGACTTCTACGATTACTTCACCCAAACACCGCCGCCGGTCTTCGGTCGCTTCATCGTCTGCTCCGGCTGCTGATGCTTCACGCGGCGATGCACAGCCACCTTTGCTGTTGTTCGAATGACCAACCAACCAGCTCGGACAAAACACGAATAAATTAGCTCCGATCTCTTCAGGTGTACCTACTACACCTTTACAAAAGGGAATATCCACAATGGCTTTTGCAATCGCCCGTATCGCCAAACTCAAAGGCGGCAGCGTCGCCGGTGCCGGTCGCCACGTTGACCGCACACGCGAGACGCCCAACGCCGACCGCGCGAAGCTTGATGAAAACAGAATCCTGATCGGAGATGACCGCCCCGTGCGCGAACTCGTGACCGAGAAGATCGACGAGCACGGCGGCAAGCCGCGCTGTGATTCGGTGGAATGCGTGGAATTGCTGCTCGCCGCGTCGCCGGAGTATTTCAATGAAGGGCGCGAGGAAAACAACCCGGAGCGCGTGCATGAGTTCGCAGAGAAAACCGTCGAGTTCTTGCACGAGCAGTACGGAGATCGCTGCGTGAAGGCGACTCTCCATCTGGATGAGAAGACGCCGCACGTGCAGGCCTTCGTCGTCCCCGTTGACGAGCGCGGCAAACTCAACTGCAAATCCTTCTTCGGCTCGCGCGCCAAACTCAGGGCATTCCAGGATGCTTTTGCGGAGAAGATGCAGCCGCTCGGTCTGGAACGCGGTGTGAAGGGCAGCCGTGCGACGCATGAAGACATCCAGCGGTTCTATGGAGCGATCAACCGGGAAGTGCGCGTTCGCGTGCAGCCGGAGAAAGTACCTGATCCGCCGCGCGTGATGGTCACGGAAGCGAGCCGCCGGCAATATAAGCAGCAGGTCATCCATGCCGTGGCCGAGCAGTTCCATGAGCCGGTCAACATCCTGAACAAGCAGGCGAAACTTGCCAGAGAAGAGAAGGGCAAGCGCGAGGCGGCAGAGAAGCGTGCGGCCAAAGCCGAGCAGCGCGAGAAAGAATGGGCTGAAAAGTTCATCGCCGAGCAGAAGGAGAATATTGCTTTCCATCACCAGACGAGAACGCTTCAATCCGAACTCGCCACCGAGCGGCAACAGAAAGGCGAGTTGAATAAACAAATCGAGCAGTTAAGCACTCGGGTGCAAATCCTCGCCGCCCGCGTGCAGGATATTCCGCTCATCACAGTGATGCGCGCGATGGGTTATCGGGGCGAGGAGCGCGGTGCAGATGCTCTCTACCGCGATGCTCATGGCGGAGTTGCGATTATGATCTTAGATAACAAAGTCACGCACGCCGGCCAAGTTGTCGCACACAATGCTGTTGATCTGGTGATCCATATGCGCGAAGCACATCAGCAAATACAGACGACACCACGCGACGCCATCACGTGGCTAGCAGATACCTTCGGTAAGGAGCGCGCGACGGCCGCGAGCCTCGTCTATGCCGAGCAGCGGGCCGGGACAATTATCGGCGAGCACGAGCGCAATCGTGAAGTGGAGCGGCAGCGTGAGATCGAGTCTGGCATTGAGCGCGAACGACATCGCCAGCGTGCGTTCGTGCCGCAGCGCACCGAGTTAATGGAGAGACCACGCGAGGACACTTACGAGCGAGGGCGCGGCCGTGGTCGCTCGCGTTAAGACAGTAAAACGTAAATGATGTTTATAATCGAATCATGAAAAGCCCGGTTCCGGAATGGCTGCCAGTAGGTTGCGCCAGTTGCAAGCATCTCAACCGCGCGGCTCCGCTACTGTGTGCCGCTTACCCGCAAGGCATTCCGGTCTGGATCAGGGGTAATGACGATTCTCACTTGACGCCACAGCCTGGCGACCATGGCATTCAATACGAGCCGTCGGATGAATTCTTAAAGACGCTTGAAGAAGAGAGACTTCTCGCCGCCGCGGCTACATCCGATTCAGAACGGATTGAACAGGAGATTGAGCGGTACACGCGCATCGGGCGCTCGGACGTTCGGCGCGCTCTGGCACTCATCAAGGAAGCCAGCCCGGAGCTGGCAGACATGGTCAGAGCCACAGCGGAGCCAAAGGCCAACATTGAAGATCGAGACGCCGGCGATGTGGCAGATGAATCGAAGATTCAGACAATTAAGTTTCGCGCAACCTATACCGGCATTCTCAAGGTCGAAGGCGACGACCGGCCATGTCTTAGTTATTGTGTGTACGCACGGAATCAACACGGGCAAGTGAGATTGATTAACGGGAGCGTATACGTCACCGAGCCAAGTAACTTAGCGCGCCTTCAAAATGAGTTCGAGGTAGGCGATAGGATCGAGGTTACAGAGGAAATCGATTGGAGTTTGCCAGACCTTCCGGTAAGGCTTATTAGCTTTGAGAAGGTTGCTGCGGCTGCCGAAGATGAGAGTAAAGCCTGATTGATTTGGCCTTTATGTCGCAAACTACTTTAGCTAATAGAGTCCGATAATGGTAATTATGACCGTTCATTACTTCGGTTCAATCGCTAAGTTTCCTTAGCAAGCTATGAGTGATTCCGAGCGTCGCACCATACGCCACATGGTTGACGGCAGCGCGTGCATGGTTCTGCCACGGGAACTTTGTTGGAGAGGGCGACAGCCCCATCAATGGCATCATCACCTCGTCACCGATGAGCCATAATCCCGTTCCGAAGCCCACCCCTTCAGCCGTGCCGACTAAAGGCGCGCGGTCACGCAGCGCGCCGAACAATCCGCCCCACATGATACCGTAGCCCCAGTGAACGACGTTGCCGTATTTCTCCTTCCGCCCTTTGTTCAACTCGACGCCCGCGACTGCTTCTGCAATCTTCTCGGCCATCACTTCCGGCGGGTATTCATTGCCACGCAGATTCTCCTCGAACTTGCGTGTTTTCTCGTCCTCAAGCTCGTAGAGGTAGCCGCTCACCTTATCCATCACAAAGGTGGCCGCTGCTCCGGCGACGAGTCCTAATACGGCATTCATGAGAATACTGCCCGCATCGTTTCTGTTTCTCTGACGATCCTGTTTCATCTTTTCTCCCTCATCTGATCCGTACTTAATTCACTTTGTTTCGGCGATGACCAAGGGCAGGTCGAACAGCGTCGCTGGAAGAACCAGAGGAGTGCGCCCGCCGCCAGCACCACGCCAATGATTGCCATGTATGGCACAGCGTGCGCGAGGAATGCGAGCGGGATAACAGTGCCAGCCGAAATAAGACTAAAGACCAACAACCCTCCGCCGCAGCAGACGACGTGCAGCAGCGCTACCCACTTTAGCGAAGCGTTACTCGCCACAGACCGCCGTTGTTCTTTAATCTCCTGATTTATCTTCATGCCAATTCCTTTCTATTCCGCGCAACACGAGAGCTTTGACGGGTCTTTGTAGCGCGAGATAGCAGCGATCTTTAGCGCCTCGGCCATCGTCGGATAAACGTGCAAGAGGTCAATAAAGTCATGGAGTTTCGCGCGAAATCGGAGGGCCATTGCCGCCTCGTGGATAACTTCGCCCGCGCTGTTGCCGATCATCGTTACGCCTAGGACTTCATCGGTCTTAGCGTCGGCGACCATCTTGACGATGCCTTCTGTATCGCGTATGGCTCCGGCTCTCGGCACAAGTATCATCGGGAGAGTTCTGCACCAGCACGGATGCCCCGCTTTGATGGCCTCTTCTTCGGTCATGCCGACGACGGCGATCTGAGGATCGGTGAAAATCGTGCGCGGGATGACGCGGTGATCGACCGCACGCAAGCCGTCATTAGCCAGTGCGTTTAGCGCGGCGATACCACCGTCATGGCTTCCTACCGGCGTCGCCATCTGGCTGCCGTGCTCGCTTCCGATTACGTCACCGGCGGCGAAGATGTGCGGGACATTGGTCTGGAGATATTCGTCAACGATTATTTGTCCCTGCTTACCGACGGCTACGCTCGCTTTTTCAACCATGATCCGGTCGCTGTTCATGCGGCGTCCGGTAGCGACGAGCAGCTTTTCGGCGCGGAACTCCTGCAGGTCTGCACCAACCTGCACGCTGGCAATTACGCCTTCACCATCATCGCGCTTAACCGAACGAACAATTGCGTTTGTAACGACGCGGAGGCCCTCATCCTCGAATATCTTTCTGATTATCGGCCCCACTTCAGGCTCGTAGCCGCGTGCGAGTAAATCTTTACCGCGCTCAAGAATCGTAACTTGTGCACCAAAGCGGCTGAACATTTGTCCCAATTCGAGAGCGATGTAGCCGCCGCCGACAATGAGAAGAGAGCGCGGGCACTCTGTTAGCTCCATCGGCTCATCGTTGGTCAGAAGATCGCTTGTGAGATACGGAACTTGATCCAGCCCTTCAATGGGCGGCTGTACGGGACGCGCGCCAGTGGCGATGAGCACCTTGTCGCCGGTGAGCCGTTTGCCTTCCACTTCAACGGTATGGTCGTCAACGAATTGAACATGCCCCTTCTCAATGTTGAACTGGCCGCCGAGCAAGCTTTCATACTTCTTCTTGCGATAGCCATGAACTACTTCATCCTTCTGCGCAATGAGCTGCCGAAAGTCAAGCTTCATTTCGGTAGGCGTCAGTCCCGGATAGCGGGGATGCTTCGCGTCGTACAGCAGCTTGGCCGCTTCGATCAAATTCTTGGAAGGCAGGCAGCCTCGATTAACGCATGTGCCACCGGTGATGCGCTCCTCCGTCATAACTGAAGTCTTGCCGAGTTCCTGCGCTCTTAATGCGGCGGCGAAGGCTGTCGAGCCGGAGCCGAGTATCACCAGATCGAAGTGCGTATTATTTGTCATCACTACTCTTTCATATTGAGCATTTGTCTAAAAAGAAAAGTGGTCAGCAACTGCAACAGTTCATCGCCGCCAGAAACATCTAGGTCAAAAGAAGAGGCTTCAGCATTTTTGTGCTCCTTTCCAGAATCTCATTCGAGCAAGCTACGCCATCGTCACTCGCGCCCGTAGAAGCGCTCTCAAAGATTCAACTCTTAAAAGCGTATCGATGGTTATGCTAACCGAGTGCGTGCTGATCGCGCTGTCAAATAATGGACAATCGCTGAAAGTTTATTCAGCGTCCTCCGGCTTACGCTTTGTTCGAGTGCTTTTGCCTCAGCCACCAACCCATGATTGCTACAACTACTCCAAGCGCAGCCAGCGGCAAAAGCACGCTATCCTTCAGGATGAATCCCAGACCAAATGTGACCAGCAACCCGCCGAGGAGCCACGGCGCGATACAGCACAGTAAAGCCAGTGCTGCGCCCGCGCCTCCAACACCGAACAGCACTCCGCCGAGCTTGCGGTTCGTATCCTTCATTTGTCACTCCTTCTCTGGAACGAAAAAAAGAAAGGGCGCGTGCGATTTGTGATAGACCGCAACGCGCCCTGCAAATGATGGCGGCATAGTGCCTGAAAAGTGTTGGTAGTCAGCCGGGAGGACGTTGACTGATCAAGTGCATCTTCATGGATACGACTTCGTACACGCTGAAGTTGTTCATGCCTTTATCGGTTTCACGTCCATTGCCTACCAGTATCTTGGCCGCCATTATCCATCCGGCTTTAGCGAGCGGCATTACCCGTGACGCCCGGCGGGAGTCCGCCGAGTTGCTGAATGGGCGTCAGTGTTCCGTCCGGATGCCTTTCGTAAACATTGAGGGCACCGAAGGTGTTGACCGTGTTGTTGCTGATTACATACAGGTAGCGGCTGTTACTGCTAAATGCCATATCCTCTGCCCCCGGTCCGGGGAAGGTACCGGTTACCGCCGCTACCGGCTCGAATAGCACGGCAGTGCCGTCCGGCTTGATTTTGTAGCTTGAGATTACGCTGTTGCCGGTGTTCGACACGTAGTAATAACGCTGATCTTCGGAAAGCAACGACCAGCACGTAAAATCCTGACCGTTACCGACCATCGGGCTAATTGGTGCGATTGTGCCGGTGTCCTCATCTACCTTGTAAGACGTTATTGAGCCTTGCGCCTTCTCGCCGAAGTGCCCCTCGGCGACATACATATTGCCGCGCTGGTCAAACTCCATCGCGAATGGATTAAGACCGACGGAAGAATTCGGACGCGGGCCGGTTGTCAGCCCCGTGTTTTTGTCAACGAGGAAGGCGTCGAGCGCCTGCGTATTGCGCCCCGACACGAAGAGCACGGTGCCGAATGGATTGAACGTCATGTGGGAGGGGCGAGACGTTGCACCGCCAGTGATTACCCGCGTCGAGCCGGGGATCGGCGTCAATCCGTCGCGTGTTAACCGAAAGCCGCTGATCGCGCCCGTGCGTTCGTTGAGGACGTAGACCAAGTCCTGATAAGTGCTGATGCTGATCGGGCGAGTGCCTCCTGAAGACTCTCTATCAATCAACACCAGCCCGTTCTTTTCAACGCGGAAGACAGAGACCTCATCGCTGAGTGTATTAGTCACTAACAGTAACTGATTGGCAAACGACGCGATACGCGAGTCGGGATCACGCCCGGTCAGGATTACGCTGCCCTGCGAGATATTTCCTCCCCCGCTGCCCTGGCCTCCGGTGGGGAATCTTCCGGCTTCAATTAATGTGCCGTCGGACTGGCGGTAGTAAGCGACTACCTGATTGACGGTTTCATCGGTCTGCACATAGACAGCACCGTTCTTCAGATTGTCATTCCCTTGCGCAGCTGGTGTCTGCGCAGAGGTCGTGTTCCGGTTGAGCATCCCTATGCCAAGTACCGCAAGCATAAGCAGAGATGCCAATAGCGCAATTCTTTTTGTTCTCTTCATCTTTCTTCTCCTACTCTTCAAGGATGACCCGACCTCGTAGATCGCGCTAAGATGGGTGCTGCCTAAGTGATGCACTCTTTCTCTCGCGCGAGATATGCGACGAAGGGTGTGTTGTTGGACAAAGCCCTATCACCATTTACCGATGGTGATGGGGCTACTTTGTGTAAACGCACGAATGAGACGCTGTCATTCGCCCTGCCTTCCGAGCAATTCTGCAAAACGGCTTCTAGTTCCGTAATGAGACGTAGGATGCTGTTGGTTCCAGTAACGAACAGGAAGTGACAAAACGCACTTACAAAAGATCATGTAGTTGCTTTATTTGTATTCTTCAACAGCTCTCATTCCCCTAATTCTACTGTTTATTCCCGATGTCATATGGGTGACATCATTACAGTTACAACGATGTCACCCATATGACAAGGACGGTTAATTTTCCCCTCTGCGCTCCACTGATTATGAATAAAAGGCGTGGGACAACTCGGTAGAATTGTTGGTAGGATTATGACCGTTTGGTTGTTTGGCTGATGTTGGTGAGATGCTTTTAGATATTGAAAGATTGCGCCATTTTCCAACGGTGAACAATGAGATGACCGGCGCTCGGCGATTCGATGAGGCCGCGTTCACGGAAGCGCCCGATTAGTTTAGTTACAACTTGGCGAGAGATGCCGATCAGGTGAGCAAGCTCTTTATGTGTGACCACGGGGCGCAACTGCACGGGATCATCGCTGTCCGGGTTTTGGGCGGCAAGCATTAGAAGCGCACGCGCTAGCCGTTCTTCCGCGCCGTGAAGCACGAAGCTCTCGATCCGGGTACGTGCGGCGGCCAGTCTTCGGCAATAATCACTGAGCAGGCCGAGCAGCGCTTCGGGACGCTCGCGGATTTGCGCTTTGAAATTATCGAACTTCATCACAACGATTTCTGAGGCTTCAACGGCCACCGCGACTTCACGTTCAATACCTTCTTCGCACAGCGGCCACTCACAAAAACACAGTCCTCCGAAGAGAGAGCCTTCCCGGTAATAGTCGATAATAACTTCATCGCCGCTGCCTGAGTATCGCATGGCTTTGACCAGACCACGCCGCACGTAGTAGACGCTGTCCGGCGAATCGCTCGCGGTGGTGGCGCTTTCTCCAGCGGAGACTGTGCGTACGGTGACGCGGTCATCGTCGGGCGGCCACAACTCGGCCAGCGTGCCGGTCAGCACGCAGCAACTGCGCTGTTCAGTGCTCGCCTGCGCGAGAGGCTGATTCATATGAGAAGCCCAGTTCATGTTAAGCGACTCTTCGTTTGCCTGACGTGGTATAAGTCTTGGCGGCTTTAACTATTCCCGCTGCCTTGAAGCCTGTGCTGTTAATGACCTCGCGCAATTTGGCGACGGTCACTTTTTGATCGTCGTACTTAATCACCGCTTCGCCCTTCTCGTAACTGACCTGCGCTTCTTCGACGCCTTCTGTTTTATTTAACGCCTGCTCGACCGAGCGGGCACAGCCGCCTCAAGTCATTCCCGTCACGCGAATAATAACGGTCTTTGTCGCTGCCGAAGCTGTAACGGCGCAGAGTGAAAGCACGAGCGCAAAGATTAAGCCCGCCGTGATCCGATTCTTCCTCATTATTTGTATCTCCATACCTGTGTTGTGTTATTGCAATGTTTGATTTAATTAATGCCTGCACTTCATATCATATAGCTGATGTCTGAAGCACTCGTCGGGTAGGCGTAGATCATTGTCTTCAGATCGTCTGCCTTGAGACCTGAACGAATGGCAAGCGCGAAGATGTTAATGACTTCCTCGGCGTGTGGCCCTAGCAGATGCGCTCCAAGAATCCGCCCGCTGCTTTCTTCTACGAGCGTTTTGTAACCGGAATACTTCGCGCCAACTCTGCGTGAGGCGTACCATTCGGAAGTGTCTTCATGCTTGACTTTGAACTTCAAGCCTTGCTGCTTTGCCGCTTCCTCCCGCAATCCGACTGCCGCAAGAGAGGGCAAAGTAAAGACTACAGTCGGCACTCCCGTCTGGTTCGGCTGGCGGTGATTACCTTTGAGCATATTGCTCGCAGCGACGTGCGCTTCCATGCTGGCGACGGGTGTCAGAGGCAGCCCGCCGCTCGCCGCCGCATCGCCCGCCGCGTAAACTGCCGCGTTCGAGATGCTTTGTAGATATTCGTTGACCAAGACTCCCTTTTTGCCGCGCTCCACGCCTGCCTTTTCAAGATTCATGTCGTCGATGTCCGGGACGCGCCCTGCGCTGTGAACAACCATAGCCGCCTTAAAGATTTGCTTGTCATGTTCCGTAGAAGCATTTACGACGAAACCATCCACATCTTTCTCGATAGACTCCACATCGGTGTTCAATCGAAGGTCTACGCCTAAGTCACGGGTGGCTTGCACGAGGCTGTTCACCAGATCAGGATCGAAGCCTTCCAGCGGGCGAGCGCCCCGGTGAAGAATCTGAACTTCGGCACCGGCACGCGCGGCGATATGAGCAAACTCGAAAGCAATGTAACCGCCGCCGACGAACGCAATCCGTTTAGGAAGTTGCTCCAGTTCTAAAAATTGAGTGCTCGTCGTGAGATGTTCTTCGCCGGAAATGCCAAGCGTGGCTGGCGTGGCTCCGGCGGCTATATGCACGAATCGCCCGGTCAGCGTGTGATTGCCGACGCGAACTGTCGTTCGATCTATAAAACCGGTTCGACCGTGAAACGCAATGATGCCTACTTTGGCATAACCTTTCTCGCTATTCTCTGGAACGGGTTCAGTGAATGTCCGCTTGAACCGCATAAGTTCCGGCCAGTCAATCTTCGTGCTCTTTGAAGAAATTCCTTTGCCTTCCATGCGACGCGTCCAGTCGATCAGCTCCGCCGCGCCGACGAGCACTTTCTTAGGGTCGCATCCACGTAGGGCACAGGTGCCGCCGAAGGGTCTGGAATCAACGATGGCGACATTCCATCCAGCCTTCCGGCATTTGTGAGCTACGGTAGAGCCAGCCGAGCCGGTTCCGATCACTACGAGATCAAACTTTTTCTCCATCTGTATTCGCCTCTTCTTTATTTGGCTCTTTAGTTCGCCGTGATGTTCACTGCGCACAGCAATCGTGCATTGGTGCGTGTGTAGATTCGGCTGCCGTCCTGTGATCTTCGGAGAGACGCTTGACCGCTTTATTGACTTGTCCGAGACAGCACACGCCCGCCGGATTGCGCACTTCGCAGGCGCACATGCCTGCTTTGATTAATTGGCTGATCTGTGCCGGAATCGAACTGTTTCCGGTGCGGGCGATCTCTTCGCGGGCATCACCCTCGTTAAAGCCAAAGCAGTAGCATAGAGGACGCGCGTCTCCGTTCGCTTTAACGGTTACAAGATCACGCAGATCGTCGGTGCTGAAGTGCGTCCCGCCGTCACCGTAGTAAACAAGCGCGCAGTTTGGATCGGGACAGAAGCGGTAGGCTTCGTTTCTCACGCGGTCAAACAGGTCATGGCGAACGTGATGGAGTACGGTCTTGCGTTCAATGCTGCGCCCGGTATTGCCGCACGCGGTGCATCGATTATCAGTTAATAAATGCTCTTTGATCAAAGCAGATGCGTGAGTTTGTGCCTGCACGCTGCAACAGTCGCTCATGCTCATCTCCCCTATTTGGCTTTGTAGCCGGTTGAGTCAATGGCGCGCTTGATCTGATTCATATCTGTTTGCTGTGGGTCAAAGTCGATCTGCGCGTTGCCGCGCTCATAACTCACATCGGCTGAACGCACGCCCGGCGTTTTATTCAGTGCTGCCTTGATCGGCACTTCGCAGCTTTGACAGTCCATCCCCGTTACTTCAACCGTCACCGTCTCAAGTGCGCTTGTCTGTGTCGAGACGGCAGGAGCAGCCATCGGCGCGGGTTGTGCGCTTCGCGTGAATGCGGCGGCGATGTAGCCCACGTAGTACGGAGAAAGCGCGAACGCCAGCACGCCCGCCGCCGCGATCCACAAGACGGCGCGGCTCGCTTGACTCACCGGCTCTGTGGCGCACGCCTCGCCCGGAGCGCACGCCTCGCGCCGGAAGTAGGCGCGATAAAAGCCAAAGGCTAAGGCTAAGACCGCGACCGCCAAGAGGTACGGTCTGAGCGAGAGAAACACGGAGGACGCGCCGAACGCCCCAACTCCTAACAGAGCAAATAAAACGGGTCCGACACAACAAAGACTTGCGGCAAGCGCCGCGAACATTCCACCGCCGAGCACAATATTTTCTTTCTTCATAGCTTTTTCTTCCTTGCTGCTTTAGTGCCAGTAATTTCGACCACCACAGGACAGGCGGCAGCGTCGCCGTGTTGCTGTAGTTCCCGCTCGCAAGCGGCGAGATGGTGAGTGAGCGTGCGCCGGAAGTCCCGCATCTTCTTCATGCGCCCATCAAGTTCTGTGAGCTTTAGTTGCAGGAGATCATGCACCCGTTGACATTCAGTCGCCCCGCCTCCGTTTGTCAGCAAGTCTCTAATTTCATCGAGAGAAAACCCTATCTCTTGCGCTTGCTTGATGAAGTGAATGCGCTCGATTGTCTCCGGCGTAAAGAGTCGAAAGCCGCCACCGGTGCGCGGCGCACGCGCCAAGAGATGCCGCCGTTCGTAATAGCGAACGGTATCAATGCTCACGCCAGCGCGTGAGGCTACGTCTCCAATTTGCAGCGCAGAACGCTCCATAAAAAAGAGTGTACACCCTAGAGCTAAGTCCAGAGTCAAGCGGAAATGTGTAATGGTGAGGCGATGAACATGATGAGGAAGGGGCAGGTCAAAAGGTTAGCCGGAAGTGATGCACAAGGACAGGCGAAGTTTGTCGCTTCGCTGTTCGGGATGGCCGCCCGAGCGAGAGGCACTCGAAGAACTTTCGCGCCTCGAATTAATTCTCGCAACACTACCCCGTCGGCGCACATTTCACCAAACGTCATGCCTCATCCTCAGGACGATTCCTCGTCGTAGGTGATGAAGTTGACGGCGTTCTGGTCGAGATTCTCTCTGCCGTGGTCGTATCTCATCACCGTCTTCGGGTCTTTATGTTTACTCATCATCTGCACCTGCCGGTAGGTCAGACCGGAGTCCAGCGCCCGCGTGATGGCCGTCCTCCTCAAGTCGTGCGGAGAGAGGTCACCGAGGCGCGAGTAGTCCGCCCACCGCGCCACGATCTTCTGCACCATCCTAGTTGAGATGCCTTTGTTGAACTCCAGCGTGCGGTAATTAACATGCGGTTGGAAGAGCGGCGCATCTTCCCCGTCAGAGTGCGAAACCTCACGTCTCTTCCGGTCGAGTCTCAGATAATTGTCAACCACGTCTTTGACCTCCTTCGGCAGCGGCCAGACCTCTTCCCTACCCCCCTTGACTTTGCATCGCAACGTCCACCGCCCGTGACTCCATTTCACAGATGAGGCACGCAAGCCACAGACCTCCGAGACGCGCAAGGAGAGACGCAGCATGACCAGCATCAAGGCATAATCCCTTGCACCTTCCGGCTTCTCCCTATCAGGCCCCGCGAGCAAGTAGCGCACTTCTTTCGCCGAGAGGGCACGTCCCGCCGGTTCAGTCGGCAGTTCCGGCGGCGAGACCAGTTTCGTCGAGGCCGGGTTGAGGGGCACGACGCCTCCGGCTTTGAGATACTCGAAGAAGGAGCGGATGACGGAGAGTTTGAAGGAGATGGTGGCCGGACGTTTCCGCTGAGAGCGCAGCCAATCACGCCAGTTCTGCACGTCGGCGGGAACAACCTCTGTCGGGTGCTTCCCCTGTACAAACCGGAAGAAGTCGGCCACCGCCCGGGTGTAAGCGCGGCGGGTCGCGTCCGAGATCGATTTGTTGATGAAGGGAGCGGCGCTGCGGGGGTCAAACTTCCGCAGGGCGACCTCTCGGCTGACAAGAATTTCCGGACTCAATGCTTCTGTAGGCAAGTAGGAGGAACCTCTGAAAACTGATTTCGAGGGCAACATGAGCCTTATGATGGCTCAAGTGTCATCAAGAGTCAAGAATTTCATTCGCAAAATATCCATTATCGGAATTGCCATTACTGCTACTTAATAGACTAAATTTTCTTGCCTGCCATCAATAATTTGACTTGGTGTGAAACACCGTGAAATGTGGGTTTATATAGCATAATTATTGATATCATGGGACATAAATCAACTCCTTAAACACGTAATAGTCTTATCAGATAGTGATGTGTACTTGTGAATGAGGATTAATTCTGATGCAATGGTTGAAAATTAATCCTTGACTTTAAGATATCAAGTGATTATAAAGCCAGTTTATGGTGGAAGAAATTTCTTTGCTTATTGACGACACTCCGTTCTTCATTTCTCCAAGTCCGACCTCTCTTTATTTAACGTCCTCATTGCAAGCAACACTTGCTAAGGCGAGATTTACTATTAATAAGCGTCAGGGACTAACTACTATATTAGGCGATATAGGACTAGGGAAAAGTTCAGTAATGCGGTTTTTACACGCAGAATATGCCTCCAAGGATACCGTCGTTGCGACCTTCGTTACCCAACCCGCCTTCAGTTCTGATTTCGCCATGTTGAAATCTATTTCGCTGGATTTTGGCCTCCCGCCGCGCCGGTCATTAACGGCTCAACTCGAAGAGTTTCAAGCATTTCTTTTAGATCAATACCTAGCTGGAAAAAATACAATTCTCTTTATAGATGAGGCACAAAAGCTCAAATTCAAGGAACTAGAACTAATTCGTGCTTTCCTCAACTTCGAAACACATCGACACAAGCTCCTCCAGATCGTTCTAGCCGGGCAATTAGAATTGCGTGAACGACTAAAGAATGAGAATCATAAGGCTCTCTTTAGTCGGATTTTTACGAGTTCCCTTCTTTCTCCTCTAACCGTCGCAGAGACATCTGAAATGATTGATTACAGATGTAAATTTGCCACTATTAAGAATCCATTTCCTCCGGGAGTAATTGAGCGTATCTATGAATTGACGGGAGGCGTGCCGAGGGCAGTCCTGACACTTTGTGCGTTAGCCTATGAGATGATGCTAATGGCAAGTGCCGACCAAGTTGATATTGACCTGCTTGATTCAGCCGCTGCCGAAAGCCCGAGTGCCTTATGAGCAGTAACCGCCGAGTAACGTTTGCTGAACTTGTTGCAGCAAAGCTCCCTGAAAAGAAGCCGGAAAACGACTCAATAATAGCGGCTGTCTCAGAGACAGCCGCTATTATTCAACCAGCCCCTATACCTAAGGGTGCCCCTACCCAACAGCCAGCCCCTATTCAAAACAACCCTCAGCCCCTTCCTCGTACCGCCCCTGGCGTACAGGAAGCCCCTGTACAAAGGATGGCCCCAGTACGTCAGACAGGGGGTCATACAAGAGTTACACATGAGGTTGCAGATATAATTCTGCCAACATTGGATGTGTACGCACAAAGTCTACTCCAGCGCATTTTACGACTTAGTTGGGGTTGGTCTCAAGACATATGCAAAGTGGGTCTTCCGCGTCTTGCACAAGCTACTAACATGAGCGAATCAAAGGCACGTCGAGCAGTTCGTATATTGATCTCCAGAGGGTTTATCGAAGTTATTAATCAAGACTTTTCTAATGTCAATCAGGCAGAACGTGGAACTACTTATCGCATATTATTAGCCCCTGCCTCACGTATAGCCCCTAGCTCAAGAACCCCCCCTGCACATCAACCAGCCCCTATCCAGAATACACCCAATAAAGAAAATACATTTAAAGAAACCACACAAACACAGGCCATGCCTGTGGCGGGTGTGCGGGTGGCTTCCAGATTTAGCATTGAAGAATGTCGTAAGTACGCAAAGCATCTGCAAGCGACAGGGCAGGGGATCAACAACCCAGGGGGATATGCGACAACCATTCATCGCACTGGAGAGGCTGATGTGCTGATTAATAGTTTTCTATATCCGGAGACCGGAGACTCATCTTTGAATCGAGATATTAGCCAATGTCCCGATTGTAATGGTACTGGATTTTACTATCCCAAAGGAATTGAGGGTGGAGTTGCTCGATGTAGGCATGAGCAACTCAGGAAAGAAGAGAAGTGAAGGGTAATTTGGGAAACACGAGTGAGGTAAATAACGGTTATCGTAGTTGGTATTGGTAATGCGTCATTTAAATACGCTATCGTCCCAAACATTAATTGCGGAAATGTTAAAGGTGCAAACCTTAGTTGGTTCTTCGAGGTGAGAAACACTCGGCAGAAAAATGAGAGCGAGCTAGAAGGTAGCCTTGAAGAGCAGTCCTCAACCAAAGCTTCTCACACGCGAACAAATATGAATAGGGAAGCAAGTCGTGAAGAAACTAAAACGCTCGTAGAGCGATTCAGCAAGCAACGTTCTGAACTCATTCGCACAGGTCCACACTACAATGAAACAAAGCTGCGAACTGATTTCCTGAATGACTTCCTCCTTGCTCTTGGATGGGATGTTTTTAATAAAGATGAAGCGCCCCAGCATCTTCGTGATGTAGTGCATGAAGACACCATCGAAATAGAGAGTGAAGATGAAGAAGATCGAGGCCCTTCGAAAAAGCCTGACTACGCTTTACGGGTTGGCGGTGTCCGTAAGTTGTTCGTAGAGGCGAAGAAGCCATCCGTGCGAATAGAAAAAGACAGGAAGGCTGCCTTCCAGACGCGGCGCTATGGCTGGAATGCACGCTTGGCAATCTCGGTGCTTATCAATTTCGACAAGTTGGTGATCTACGACTGCCGGCCTCGTCCACTGCCCAGTGATGACGTGCGCGTAGCTAGGCTCAGTGTTTACGAATACACAGAATACGTTACTAAGTTTGATGAAATTTATGATCAGCTTTCATCTGAATCTGTTCATTCAGGCAAGTTCGACGAAATCTTCCATGTTGCTGAAGAACACGCCGTCGCTGAGACATTCGACCAGTATTTTCTCCAACAGATCGAAGGATGGCGACATGCACTTGCAGATGATCTATCGCAGCACAATACCGCGCTGTCTGAGGATGAACTTAACTTTCTCATTCAGCGCCTGATTAATCGGATACTGTTTTTGCGTATATGCGAAGACAGAACGCTGGAGAAATACAAAGCGCTGAAAAAAGTTGAAACATACGATGATCTGAAAAGAGTTTTTCAGCAGGCTGATAAACGATACAACTCCGGGTTATTTGACTTTATTGAGGACAAGCTTTCTCTGACCATCACAGTAGGAAGTGATGTGCTGATCAGCATCTTCAAAGAATTATATTTCCCGGAAAGTCCCTATGATTTTTCAGTAGTCGAAGCCAGCCTACTCGGTGAGATCTACGAGCTTTTCCTAGCCAACACCATCAAGCTTGATAATAGGGAAGTCAGAGTAGTCGAGAAGCCGGAGATCAAGGAATCGGGCGGGGTAGTTCCCACTCCCAAGTATATCGTTGACTCAATTATTCAGCGCACTTTGAAGTCTTTATGTAAGGGTAAAACTCCTGACGAAATCTCTAACCTGCGCGTTGCTGACATAGCCTGCGGTTCCGGAATCTTTCTGATTACGGCCTATGAATATCTTCAGCAATATCATGCCGATTGGTACTCAAGTAATGACCCGGAGAAACATACAGAAAAGATTTACCGGGCCAGCAATAACGAGTGGCGATTAACTCTAGAAGAGAAGAGAAGGATCATGCTGAATAACATCAATGGCGTCGACATTGATATTCAGGCCGTCGAAGTTACTCAGTTCAGCCTGCTGCTCAAGATTCTCGAAGATACATTAGCGAGCGAGGTAGATGCGTATCTCAGTCGGCATAGGACACAAGCATTACCAAAACTCGATAAGAACATCCAGTGGGGTAACAGCCTGGTAGATAGTTCATACTTTAAAACTAAGGAGTCAGACGAAATTGATGAGGAGCAGTTGACGAAAATCAACTCTTTTGACTGGAGTGAAGCATTTGCTGATATCGTCAGTAAAGGTGGGTTTGATCTAATTGTTGGGAACCCGCCGTATATCCGCATTCAGAACATGGTGAAGTATTCGCCGAGGGAAGTGAAGTATTATCAAAGTAAGGAATCCCCTTACACGACGGCCAAAAGCGATAACTTCGATAAATACAATCTTTTCATCGAACGGGCACTGACTCTACTGAAACCGGAAGGCTATCTCGGTTATATTGTCCCGAATAAATTTTTCACCGTCCGGGCAGGGAAAGCGCTACGCACGCTAATTTCGGAGGGGAGACATTTAGTCGAAGTCGTACACTTCGGTGTGGAACAGGTCTTCGGTAAACGTGCAACGACTTACGTTTGTATCCTCAAACTGAGCAGGAAGGGCTCGAAGCAGTTTACAGTCGAGCAGGTAACTGACCTCAGTAAATGGCGCTACGGACAATCAGGTGCCGTTACGGGACACGAGTTTTCGGAACTTGGTGCGGAGAGTTGGTCATTTGCTAGTGATCAAGTGAAGCTGGTTGTTGAGCGTCTCCGAGCCGGAAAGGTCGAGCGCCTCGATGAAGTCGCCGATATTTTCGTCGGCCTGCAAACCAGTGCTGACAAGGTATACATCATCCGTCCCAAAATGGAAGATGAAGAGTTCATCTCCTTTGAAGATCGCCGCGGCAGGGCCTATACGATTGAGCGCGGAATATTACGCCCTTGTTTGTATAAAGTTCATTTCTCCGACTACTGCCCTCCGGAGGCCAACACGTATATGATCTTTCCATACAAGGTCGAGGATGATGAAATTAAACTCTACTCCTTGGAAGAGATGGAAACACATTTCCCTCGTTGCTTGAATTACCTTCAAGACTATAAAAAGAGTCTCGATGCACGCGCGAGCGTTCAGGGTCGAACTGAAAATACTTGGCACCGGTTTGGCCGGTCACAAAGCTTGACCAAATTTAATGGTGACCCGAAGCTGATTTGGTCTACGCTGCTGCTTGAACCGAGATACGTCTATGATGATAAGGACATAGTGTTCACAGGCGGTGGTAACGGTCCCTACTATGGTCTTAGAATGAAGGAAAACTCACCGCTATCCATTTTCTATGTACAAGCAATTCTCCATCATCGGGTCGTTGACGCGATGGTGCGCCATATGGCAAGCCAGTTTCGGGGCGGATATGCTTCTCACGGCAAGCAATTCGTCGCAGACCTGCCGATTAAAACAATTGACTTTGATAATTCTCAAGAAGCGCGACTGTACAAAAAGATAGTGAAACAGGCCAAGTCGCTTAATGTCGTAGCTGTAGCATCTTCAAACGCCACGGTTCCACACATAAAGACGCTTTTCTCCAGAAAATCGGCCTCGCTGAAACGAGAACTCTTCGATTCAGTGAATGAACTCTATGGCATTACAGGTTCTGATCTGGAAGCATTTAGTGAGATAAATGAGTAAATATACTGAAGGTCTTAAGTGAAGCCAGTAACTACATACCAGAAACTTCGAGGCGGTTACTACACGCCTGATCTCATCAGCAATTTCCTCACCAATTGGGCCATTCAGACTCTCGGTGATACCGTCCTTGAACCGAGCTGTGGTGACGGTAATTTGCTAGCATCTGCCGCCTCAACGTTATTAACGCTCGGCGCGAAACCAGCGACCGTCGCCAGAAATATACATGGTGTTGAGATCGACCGAGTTGAGGCGCAAAGTGCTGCTGAGCGTCTGAGAACACTCGGCGTTCCGCATCATCTTGGACAGATTGAGATTGGAGACTTCTTTGCTTACTGCGTGACGCACCTGAATGACCGGCGTTTTTTCGACGCAATTATCGGTAACCCACCATTTATCAGGTATCAGAATTTTCTGGAAGAACATCGCGTTCCGGCCTTCGAGCTAATGGCGAAGGTCGGGCTCAAGCCGAATAGATTGACGAATGCGTGGTTACCTTTCCTGCTGGCCTCTTCGCTACTCTTAAATGAGCATGGGCGACTTGCCATGGTTATCCCCGCAGAGTTGCTTCAAGTGAAATACGCAGCTAGCTTGCGGCAATTTATCAGTAATTACTTTAGCCAAGTCACTCTTATCACTTTCAAAAAACTTGTCTTCGCCGATATCCAGCAGGAGGTAGTGTTGCTGCTCGCCGAAAGAAATGCAGCGGAGCCCAAGGGTATAAGAACTATTGAACTCAATGATACCGATGAACTTGCCGCTTATGATCACGATGAGGTCGCAAATGCTGAGGTCAAGTCGATGGATCATACGACTGAGAAATGGACTCAATATTTTCTACACACACCCGAAATTGAACTCTTGAGAGAATTGAGAAGTAATCCGAAACTCACGTTATCGGGGGAGATTCTGGATGTTGATGTTGGCGTGGTGACAGGCCAAAATAAATTCTTTGTATTAAGCGAACAACAGATTCAAGAAGGTGCCCTAAATGAATATGCTGAGCGGATAGTCGGTCGCTCAGGTCATTTGAAAGGCGTTATTTTCAAGGACTCCGATTGGAAAGCAAATGCCGCGAATCAGCAGCCTTCATACCTCTTGCGGCCACCCAATGTACCTTTCGAGGATTTACCGAACTCGCTCAAAGAGTACGTCAAGAGAGGCGAGGACGAGGGCTTCAATAAAGGATACAAATGTAGCATTCGGAATCGATGGTATATCGTCCCGTCCGTCTGGACTCCGTATGCCTTCATGCTGCGGCAAGTTCACGGCTATCCAAAAATCATTTTGAATGAAGCCGGTGTGACATGTACGGACACTATTCATCGTGTGAAGTTACGTAACGGCGCAGATGGCCGAATGGTGGCTGCGGCGTTCGTCAACTCTCTGACCTTCGCCTTTGCTGAAGTTACTGGGCGAAGTTATGGCGGTGGGGTACTCGAACTGGAGCCAAACGAGGCAGAAGAGCTTCCCATACCGCTGAGAGGTGCAGAGAACCTCAATCTTAACCAAATACATGATTTGCTGCTGAAGAATGATATAGAAGCTGTTCTGACCATTACGGATCAGGTCTTGTTAGTAGATGGTCTTGGTTTGAGCCGGAAGAAAGTAAAGATGGTTCGAAAGATTTGGCAAAGATTGAGAGATCGAAGAATTAACAGGAAACATTAGACCTCTTGCAAAAGTAGGTTTCGTCAAAGACAGCAACCGCTAAATCACTGACTTCTGCATTCGGTCAAGAGGACTTTTGCAAGAGGTCTATTTAAGTGAATCATGTTTAGCACGCCCTAGGTTGAGCTTTTTCGCCACGCTGGAATGGGAGTTGATCGAGCAAAGCGATTGGCACACCAGAGACGAGGCTCGTCTGGCCATCTTCGAGTACGTTGAATGTTGGTACAATCAGAAGCGTCGGCATTCTTCGTTGGGTTACTTGAGCCCAGCGGAGTATGAGCAGAAATTATTGAGTCAAGCAGCGTAAACTTCGTGTCCACTAAATCGGGTGAGGTTCACTACTCAGAGGTTATCTATATGCTGAAGTCATGAATCCGTGTTCATTTGTGGCTCGATCTTTTGATCTATTGCGTGCATCATAATATTCTTTCAACAGCTCATCGAGCAGTTCGGGCCTAATCGGTGGCATAATCTTGTCGACCTCTCGAGACCGACAAGTGGATTGTTGCCCCTTACATAGAATCTAAACAGCGTTCGTTTATACGTATGCCGGGCCAAGAATCTTACAAGCCCCTGATCTTCATCAGCCACAGCGCGAAAGATGTTTCGGCGCGCGCAATCCTGTCAATACTCTACACCACGCTCTATAAAGATTACGAAGTCCTGCTCGACAGAAAGCGCCTGCATCCGAGCGACCCGTGGCGCAAGGAACTGCATACATGGATGGGTCTGTGCCATGGTGCAATTGTCCTCCTCTCAGAGCACGCTCTCCATTCGAACTGGGTCAAAAAAGAGACGACTATACTCCGCTACCGCAGCGAGATGGATGACAACTTTGTCTTCATTCCCATACTCATCCCGCCCGTCGAGACAGAAATGCTTAAGCATGAAGAATTTGGGCCGCTCGAACTTGGCGCGATACAGATGGCTGTTGGCGAGACGCCGGAGGCAATAGTTGAGCAGATTCTCGGGCGACTGAAGCCGCTCAAGGAGAGGCTGGGCCGGAGAACACCGCTTCAGGAAGTCGAGTACGTCATTGCGATCATCCTATCAAAGCTTGAGGAGGGGAAGTACCCGAGGCCACTGATTGATGCGTCTGCTATGTTGCGGAAGAGAATGGGATGGAGGCCTGACAGGGGCTATGGTGCGCAACTAGCGCGTGATCTATTGAGTGCTGACCTCGAACAGGTGGTCGATGTGCTTGTCTTCCTCGCGAAATATTTTGAAGAGAAGGAGAAGACGGTGGTACGCATTCTTAACCTGCTGGGTTCCTTTTGGGTAGACCCCGATGCGGTCGAGGAGTTGGGAAAGATGAACAAGCGACCACGCGGTCAGCGGGCAGTTAGCATGAGCGGCATTCAGTATCCCTTCACTGGGAGTTGTTACATTCAACGCGCCTGCGCCGGCACTTACGATTGGGTGTCGGCCAAAATCAGCAGTCTGAAAGGCTATGAAGAGATAAAGCCTGAGGAGAGGGTGAAACTGATCGAAAGGGAGATCAAAGAGCAGGTGCTGTCACAGCTCGGCTTCGACGAAGAAGATGAGTTCAGCACGGAGGATATCGAGCGGCGGCTGACCAATATGGAGAAGAAGGAGCCGCTCTTCGTCCTTATCCCGAAGGGCTTCGATGAGGAGTTGACCGCCCTGCTCCGCGAACGCCTCAAATCTTTTACGTTTTTCATGCTCGAGGGCAACTGTGTGCCGAACGCGCCAAAGCTGAAAGATTGGCAGATCGTGCTCTTGAAGCCCGACCTGACGCCTGGCAGAGACCAAGCGGTTTATGACCTGCTCGGGGATACAAGGGGCAAGATAAGACGGACGCTGTAGAAAGAATGGAAGTGCGATGATGGACTATCAGAAATATTTTGACATTGTGAACGGCGAGCCGCAAAAACAGGTTCCATGGCCAGAAGTTAAGGAGCCCGTTGAAATTGACAAGGGCAATGAGGAAGAGGACATGGGGCCAGCCGTACAGTCCGGCGACAGGCGTGACGGCTTGGTTTACATCTACAACGATAAGATTGAGTTAGCCGTTAACGTGGCGCTGGCGACGCGGCGTCCGATGCTTGTGCGCGGTCCGTCAGGCGGCGGGAAGTCGTCGCTCGCGCGTAACATTGCGCGACGGATGAAGTGGCGTTACTACGAACAGGTCATTACCTCGCGCACGCAGGCGCGGGACATGCTGTGGACCTTCGACTCGTTGCAGCGGTTGAGCGATGCACAGGCTAGTCGGCTTCATGAGCAGGGGGCCTACTATGTTGAGCCGGGCGTTCTCTGGTGGGCATTCGACCCCGTCAGTGCCGAGCGCCGCGGCCTGCCCGTGGGGGAGAGCATCATGAACCCAGCCATCGACCCCAGCGCCGGGCCGAAGGGATCAGGTGCTGTCGTGCTCTTGGATGAGATAGACAAGGCAGATCCGGACGTTCCAAACAACCTGCTTGTCCCGATTGGATCGTTCGAGTTTAGGGTCAGGGACACTAACACGCAGGTCGTGGCTCGGTGCCCGATCTTGTTGCTCATCACAACGAACGACGAGCGTGTGCTCCCGTCCGCCTTCATGCGTCGTTGCGTCATTCTAGAACTCGACCCGCCAGATGAAGACCTTTTAGTCGCAATTGCCGAGGCGCACTACGGGCCGGACGTGCTGAACATTTATCGCACTATCGCTAAGAGAGTCGTAGAAATGTCATCAGGGGCCACGGGATTTAATAACGGCCCGGCTGGGAAGGTGGTAGGTCAGCCTAATCCGAGCACTGCTGAATATCTCGACACAGTACGCGCCTTTATTGACTTAGGTCTTAGCCCTGAGCAGGAGGCAGAGTGGCAAGTCATCACCAGCGCGACGCTTTATAAGCGGCGGACGCCAGCTTGAGAGGTGACAGATGAGCGGAAAAAGTCCTGCAATTTTCCTCGGTGACTTAGCACTCGCCATCCACGACCTAGGCATAGCCGACCCCGTAGCCATCCAGCTTATCGCGGAGATGCTCGGCCTATCTGTAGAGACTTATAAAGAAGCGACTAAGCAGACGCGCGCGGTTGCCGCGCAGGAGGTCAGCGATGAGCTGCGGGCTGATCAACGCCGAGACAAAGTCAATGGCACGGGGTCGTTGACGAAGTCCGCTCCTGGCAGTCGCGCCCGCTTGATGCCGTCTATCCGATTCTTTATCTCGATGCCTTACAAGTGAAAGTCAAAGACCAGGGGAGAGTCTCGAACAAGGCGATTTACCTCGCCATCGGAGTGAATATGTCAGGCATTAAAGAAGTTCTTGGAATGTGGGCGTCAGAGAATGAAGGCGCGCGCGTTCTGGCTCTCGATCATCACGGAGTTGAAGGCGCGCGGCGTCAAAGATATTTTCATCGCCTGCGTGGACGGACTCAAAGGCTTCCCGGAAGCCATCGAGACGATCTACCCGAAGACGCAAGTCCAGCTTTGTCTGGTGCATCTGATGCGCTTTTCTCTGGCCTATGTTTCGTTCAAAGATCGGAAGTCGGTCGCCGCCGACCTGAAAGCGATTTATCGCGCGGCCACCTCAACCGAAGCTGAACAGCAACTTGAAGCATTCGCGGAAAAGTGGGATGCGCGCTTCCCCTCGATTGCGAAATCGTGGCGCGCCAACTGGGCGAGAGTCATTCCGATGTTCGGCTTCCCGGATGATATTCGCCGGGCGGTCTATACGACCAATGCCATCGAGTCGCTGAATATGAGCCTGCGGAAAGTCATCAAGACCAGAGCCTCGTTTCCGAATGAGGATGCTGCTTTCAAGTTGCTCTATTTAGCCTTGCGGAACATCGCGAAAAAGTGGACGATGCCGAGACCGCATTGGAGTCAGGCGATGCAAGCTTTCTCCATCATCTTTGAAGGCAGAGTGCCAACGTTGGATGGACAATCGTTTACACAATTCATCTGACACCCTCAGAACGATGGCAGCAGCGACAATTACGGCAAGAATAATGAAGCCGACGAGCCACCCGCGCATCATTCCACCGCCATTCATCATTCCACCGCCATTCATCATTCCGCCGCTCATCATCGAACCGCACGAGCCACACATCAGCAACATACCGAGCCAAGCGACGATGGCGATTGCGCCGATCACGGCCAGTATGACAACGATTGTGTTCGTCCCTTTATTCATTTCGGCTCCTTTGTCCGAGCAAAAAACCGGCTCCTACGGCGATGGCGACAAGACCTACCAATTTCAAGGCCATGCCGCTCATCATCCGCAGCTTATGCTCGGCACCTTCCGCGCATTTATCGCAGCAGTAAATTTCCCCGTGTCGTTTAATGCCGGGTCCGGGAAAACGCCCACAGCACATCGCACATTCATGCATAATCATTTCACCCCGAGTCCGGTTAAGCACACAACGGCTCTTCCTCAATTGCTGATCTGCTTCTGTTGCTTCATTGCTCTTACTCGCTAATCTTGCACAGTAAGTTATGTGTAAGACCGAGAGTTACGCCGTATGCCATGTGGTTGCCGAAGGCACGCGCATGGTTCTGCCAGGGGAACTTGCTTGAAGGCGGAGACAGTTTCATCAGCGGCATCATCATCTCATCGCCGATCAACCATAACCCTGTGCCGAAGCCCAAACCGTTAGCGGTATCAACTAAAGGCGCGCGACCTCGCAATGCTCCGTACAGCCCGCCCCACATGATGCCGTAGCCCCAGTGAACGACGTTGCCGTATTTCTCCTTCCGCCCTTTGTTCAACTCGACGCCCGCGACTGCTTCTGCAATCTTCTCGGCCATCACTTCCGGCGGGTATTCATTGCCACGCAGATTCTCCTCGAACTTGCGTGTTTTCTCGTCCTCAAGCTCGTAGAGGTAGCCGCTCACCTTATCCATCACAAAGGTGGCCGCTGCTCCGGCGACGAGTCCTAATACGGCATTCATGAGAATACTGCCCGCATCGTTTCTGTTTCTCTGACGATCCTGTTTCATCTTTTCTCCCTCATCTGATCCGTACTTAATTCACTTTGTTTCGGCGATGACCAAGGGCAGGTCGAACAGCGTCGCTGGAAGAACCAGAGGAGTGCGCCCGCCGCCAGCACCACGCCAATGATTGCCATGTATGGCACAGCGTGCGCGAGGAATGCGAGCGGGATAACAGTGCCAGCCGAAATAAGACTAAAGACCAACAACCCTCCGCCGCAGCAGACGACGTGCAGCAGCGCTACCCACTTTAGCGAAGCGTTACTCGCCACAGACCGCCGTTGTTCTTTAATCTCCTGATTTATCTTCATGCCAATTCCTTTCTATTCCGCGCAACACGAGAGCTTTGACGGGTCTTTGTAGCGCGAGATAGCAGCGATCTTTAGCGCCTCGGCCATCGTCGGATAAACGTGCAAGAGGTCAATAAAGTCATGGAGTTTCGCGCGAAATCGGAGGGCCATTGCCGCCTCGTGGATAACTTCGCCCGCGCTGTTGCCGATCATCGTTACGCCTAGGACTTCATCGGTCTTAGCGTCGGCGACCATCTTGACGATGCCTTCTGTATCGCGTATGGCTCCGGCTCTCGGCACAAGTATCATCGGGAGAGTTCTGCACCAGCACGGATGCCCCGCTTTGATGGCCTCTTCTTCGGTCATGCCGACGACGGCGATCTGAGGATCGGTGAAAATCGTGCGCGGGATGACGCGGTGATCGACCGCACGCAAGCCGTCATTAGCCAGTGCGTTTAGCGCGGCGATACCACCGTCATGGCTTCCTACCGGCGTCGCCATCTGGCTGCCGTGCTCGCTTCCGATTACGTCACCGGCGGCGAAGATGTGCGGGACATTGGTCTGGAGATATTCGTCAACGATTATTTGTCCCTGCTTACCGACGGCTACGCTCGCTTTTTCAACCATGATCCGGTCGCTGTTCATGCGGCGTCCGGTAGCGACGAGCAGCTTTTCGGCGCGGAACTCCTGCAGGTCTGCACCAACCTGCACGCTGGCAATTACGCCTTCACCATCATCGCGCTTAACCGAACGAACAATTGCGTTTGTAACGACGCGGAGGCCCTCATCCTCGAATATCTTTCTGATTATCGGCCCCACTTCAGGCTCGTAGCCGCGTGCGAGTAAATCTTTACCGCGCTCAAGAATCGTAACTTGTGCACCAAAGCGGCTGAACATTTGTCCCAATTCGAGAGCGATGTAGCCGCCGCCGACAATGAGAAGAGAGCGCGGGCACTCTGTTAGCTCCATCGGCTCATCGTTGGTCAGAAGATCGCTTGTGAGATACGGAACTTGATCCAGCCCTTCAATGGGCGGCTGTACGGGACGCGCGCCAGTGGCGATGAGCACCTTGTCGCCGGTGAGCCGTTTGCCTTCCACTTCAACGGTATGGTCGTCAACGAATTGAACATGCCCCTTCTCAATGTTGAACTGGCCGCCGAGCAAGCTTTCATACTTCTTCTTGCGATAGCCATGAACTACTTCATCCTTCTGCGCAATGAGCTGCCGAAAGTCAAGCTTCATTTCGGTAGGCGTCAGTCCCGGATAGCGGGGATGCTTCGCGTCGTACAGCAGCTTGGCCGCTTCGATCAAATTCTTGGAAGGCAGGCAGCCTCGATTAACGCATGTGCCACCGGTGATGCGCTCCTCCGTCATAACTGAAGTCTTGCCGAGTTCCTGCGCTCTTAATGCGGCGGCGAAGGCTGTCGAGCCGGAGCCGAGTATCACCAGATCGAAGTGCGTATTATTTGTCATCACTACTCTTTCATATTGAGCATTTGTCTAAAAAGAAAAGTGGTCAGCAACTGCAACAGTTCATCGCCGCCAGAAACATCTAGGTCAAAAGAAGAGGCTTCAGCATTTTTGTGCTCCTTTCCAGAATCTCATTCGAGCAAGCTACGCCATCGTCACTCGCGCCCGTAGAAGCGCTCTCAAAGATTCAACTCTTAAAAGCGTATCGATGGTTATGCTAACCGAGTGCGTGCTGATCGCGCTGTCAAATAATGGACAATCGCTGAAAGTTTATTCAGCGTCCTCCGGCTTACGCTTTGTTCGAGTGCTTTTGCCTCAGCCACCAACCCATGATTGCTACAACTACTCCAAGCGCAGCCAGCGGCAAAAGCACGCTATCCTTCAGGATGAATCCCAGACCAAATGTGACCAGCAACCCGCCGAGGAGCCACGGCGCGATACAGCACAGTAAAGCCAGTGCTGCGCCCGCGCCTCCAACACCGAACAGCACTCCGCCGAGCTTGCGGTTCGTATCCTTCATTTGTCACTCCTTCTCTGGAACGAAAAAAAGAAAGGGCGCGTGCGATTTGTGATAGACCGCAACGCGCCCTGCAAATGATGGCGGCATAGTGCCTGAAAAGTGTTGGTAGTCAGCCGGGAGGACGTTGACTGATCAAGTGCATCTTCATGGATACGACTTCGTACACGCTGAAGTTGTTCATGCCTTTATCGGTTTCACGTCCATTGCCTACCAGTATCTTGGCCGCCATTATCCATCCGGCTTTAGCGAGCGGCATTACCCGTGACGCCCGGCGGGAGTCCGCCGAGTTGCTGAATGGGCGTCAGTGTTCCGTCCGGATGCCTTTCGTAAACATTGAGGGCACCGAAGGTGTTGACCGTGTTGTTGCTGATTACATACAGGTAGCGGCTGTTACTGCTAAATGCCATATCCTCTGCCCCCGGTCCGGGGAAGGTACCGGTTACCGCCGCTACCGGCTCGAATAGCACGGCAGTGCCGTCCGGCTTGATTTTGTAGCTTGAGATTACGCTGTTGCCGGTGTTCGACACGTAGTAATAACGCTGATCTTCGGAAAGCAACGACCAGCACGTAAAATCCTGACCGTTACCGACCATCGGGCTAATTGGTGCGATTGTGCCGGTGTCCTCATCTACCTTGTAAGACGTTATTGAGCCTTGCGCCTTCTCGCCGAAGTGCCCCTCGGCGACATACATATTGCCGCGCTGGTCAAACTCCATCGCGAATGGATTAAGACCGACGGAAGAATTCGGACGCGGGCCGGTTGTCAGCCCCGTGTTTTTGTCAACGAGGAAGGCGTCGAGCGCCTGCGTATTGCGCCCCGACACGAAGAGCACGGTGCCGAATGGATTGAACGTCATGTGGGAGGGGCGAGACGTTGCACCGCCAGTGATTACCCGCGTCGAGCCGGGGATCGGCGTCAATCCGTCGCGTGTTAACCGAAAGCCGCTGATCGCGCCCGTGCGTTCGTTGAGGACGTAGACCAAGTCCTGATAAGTGCTGATGCTGATCGGGCGAGTGCCTCCTGAAGACTCTCTATCAATCAACACCAGCCCGTTCTTTTCAACGCGGAAGACAGAGACCTCATCGCTGAGTGTATTAGTCACTAACAGTAACTGATTGGCAAACGACGCGATACGCGAGTCGGGATCACGCCCGGTCAGGATTACGCTGCCCTGCGAGATATTTCCTCCCCCGCTGCCCTGGCCTCCGGTGGGGAATCTTCCGGCTTCAATTAATGTGCCGTCGGACTGGCGGTAGTAAGCGACTACCTGATTGACGGTTTCATCGGTCTGCACATAGACAGCACCGTTCTTCAGATTGTCATTCCCTTGCGCAGCTGGTGTCTGCGCAGAGGTCGTGTTCCGGTTGAGCATCCCTATGCCAAGTACCGCAAGCATAAGCAGAGATGCCAATAGCGCAATTCTTTTTGTTCTCTTCATCTTTCTTCTCCTACTCTTCAAGGATGACCCGACCTCGTAGATCGCGCTAAGATGGGTGCTGCCTAAGTGATGCACTCTTTCTCTCGCGCGAGATATGCGACGAAGGGTGTGTTGTTGGACAAAGCCCTATCACCATTTACCGATGGTGATGGGGCTACTTTGTGTAAACGCACGAATGAGACGCTGTCATTCGCCCTGCCTTCCGAGCAATTCTGCAAAACGGCTTCTAGTTCCGTAATGAGACGTAGGATGCTGTTGGTTCCAGTAACGAACAGGAAGTGACAAAACGCACTTACAAAAGATCATGTAGTTGCTTTATTTGTATTCTTCAACAGCTCTCATTCCCCTAATTCTACTGTTTATTCCCGATGTCATATGGGTGACATCATTACAGTTACAACGATGTCACCCATATGACAAGGACGGTTAATTTTCCCCTCTGCGCTCCACTGATTATGAATAAAAGGCGTGGGACAACTCGGTAGAATTGTTGGTAGGATTATGACCGTTTGGTTGTTTGGCTGATGTTGGTGAGATGCTTTTAGATATTGAAAGATTGCGCCATTTTCCAACGGTGAACAATGAGATGACCGGCGCTCGGCGATTCGATGAGGCCGCGTTCACGGAAGCGCCCGATTAGTTTAGTTACAACTTGGCGAGAGATGCCGATCAGGTGAGCAAGCTCTTTATGTGTGACCACGGGGCGCAACTGCACGGGATCATCGCTGTCCGGGTTTTGGGCGGCAAGCATTAGAAGCGCACGCGCTAGCCGTTCTTCCGCGCCGTGAAGCACGAAGCTCTCGATCCGGGTACGTGCGGCGGCCAGTCTTCGGCAATAATCACTGAGCAGGCCGAGCAGCGCTTCGGGACGCTCGCGGATTTGCGCTTTGAAATTATCGAACTTCATCACAACGATTTCTGAGGCTTCAACGGCCACCGCGACTTCACGTTCAATACCTTCTTCGCACAGCGGCCACTCACAAAAACACAGTCCTCCGAAGAGAGAGCCTTCCCGGTAATAGTCGATAATAACTTCATCGCCGCTGCCTGAGTATCGCATGGCTTTGACCAGACCACGCCGCACGTAGTAGACGCTGTCCGGCGAATCGCTCGCGGTGGTGGCGCTTTCTCCAGCGGAGACTGTGCGTACGGTGACGCGGTCATCGTCGGGCGGCCACAACTCGGCCAGCGTGCCGGTCAGCACGCAGCAACTGCGCTGTTCAGTGCTCGCCTGCGCGAGAGGCTGATTCATATGAGAAGCCCAGTTCATGTTAAGCGACTCTTCGTTTGCCTGACGTGGTATAAGTCTTGGCGGCTTTAACTATTCCCGCTGCCTTGAAGCCTGTGCTGTTAATGACCTCGCGCAATTTGGCGACGGTCACTTTTTGATCGTCGTACTTAATCACCGCTTCGCCCTTCTCGTAACTGACCTGCGCTTCTTCGACGCCTTCTGTTTTATTTAACGCCTGCTCGACCGAGCGGGCACAGCCGCCTCAAGTCATTCCCGTCACGCGAATAATAACGGTCTTTGTCGCTGCCGAAGCTGTAACGGCGCAGAGTGAAAGCACGAGCGCAAAGATTAAGCCCGCCGTGATCCGATTCTTCCTCATTATTTGTATCTCCATACCTGTGTTGTGTTATTGCAATGTTTGATTTAATTAATGCCTGCACTTCATATCATATAGCTGATGTCTGAAGCACTCGTCGGGTAGGCGTAGATCATTGTCTTCAGATCGTCTGCCTTGAGACCTGAACGAATGGCAAGCGCGAAGATGTTAATGACTTCCTCGGCGTGTGGCCCTAGCAGATGCGCTCCAAGAATCCGCCCGCTGCTTTCTTCTACGAGCGTTTTGTAACCGGAATACTTCGCGCCAACTCTGCGTGAGGCGTACCATTCGGAAGTGTCTTCATGCTTGACTTTGAACTTCAAGCCTTGCTGCTTTGCCGCTTCCTCCCGCAATCCGACTGCCGCAAGAGAGGGCAAAGTAAAGACTACAGTCGGCACTCCCGTCTGGTTCGGCTGGCGGTGATTACCTTTGAGCATATTGCTCGCAGCGACGTGCGCTTCCATGCTGGCGACGGGTGTCAGAGGCAGCCCGCCGCTCGCCGCCGCATCGCCCGCCGCGTAAACTGCCGCGTTCGAGATGCTTTGTAGATATTCGTTGACCAAGACTCCCTTTTTGCCGCGCTCCACGCCTGCCTTTTCAAGATTCATGTCGTCGATGTCCGGGACGCGCCCTGCGCTGTGAACAACCATAGCCGCCTTAAAGATTTGCTTGTCATGTTCCGTAGAAGCATTTACGACGAAACCATCCACATCTTTCTCGATAGACTCCACATCGGTGTTCAATCGAAGGTCTACGCCTAAGTCACGGGTGGCTTGCACGAGGCTGTTCACCAGATCAGGATCGAAGCCTTCCAGCGGGCGAGCGCCCCGGTGAAGAATCTGAACTTCGGCACCGGCACGCGCGGCGATATGAGCAAACTCGAAAGCAATGTAACCGCCGCCGACGAACGCAATCCGTTTAGGAAGTTGCTCCAGTTCTAAAAATTGAGTGCTCGTCGTGAGATGTTCTTCGCCGGAAATGCCAAGCGTGGCTGGCGTGGCTCCGGCGGCTATATGCACGAATCGCCCGGTCAGCGTGTGATTGCCGACGCGAACTGTCGTTCGATCTATAAAACCGGTTCGACCGTGAAACGCAATGATGCCTACTTTGGCATAACCTTTCTCGCTATTCTCTGGAACGGGTTCAGTGAATGTCCGCTTGAACCGCATAAGTTCCGGCCAGTCAATCTTCGTGCTCTTTGAAGAAATTCCTTTGCCTTCCATGCGACGCGTCCAGTCGATCAGCTCCGCCGCGCCGACGAGCACTTTCTTAGGGTCGCATCCACGTAGGGCACAGGTGCCGCCGAAGGGTCTGGAATCAACGATGGCGACATTCCATCCAGCCTTCCGGCATTTGTGAGCTACGGTAGAGCCAGCCGAGCCGGTTCCGATCACTACGAGATCAAACTTTTTCTCCATCTGTATTCGCCTCTTCTTTATTTGGCTCTTTAGTTCGCCGTGATGTTCACTGCGCACAGCAATCGTGCATTGGTGCGTGTGTAGATTCGGCTGCCGTCCTGTGATCTTCGGAGAGACGCTTGACCGCTTTATTGACTTGTCCGAGACAGCACACGCCCGCCGGATTGCGCACTTCGCAGGCGCACATGCCTGCTTTGATTAATTGGCTGATCTGTGCCGGAATCGAACTGTTTCCGGTGCGGGCGATCTCTTCGCGGGCATCACCCTCGTTAAAGCCAAAGCAGTAGCATAGAGGACGCGCGTCTCCGTTCGCTTTAACGGTTACAAGATCACGCAGATCGTCGGTGCTGAAGTGCGTCCCGCCGTCACCGTAGTAAACAAGCGCGCAGTTTGGATCGGGACAGAAGCGGTAGGCTTCGTTTCTCACGCGGTCAAACAGGTCATGGCGAACGTGATGGAGTACGGTCTTGCGTTCAATGCTGCGCCCGGTATTGCCGCACGCGGTGCATCGATTATCAGTTAATAAATGCTCTTTGATCAAAGCAGATGCGTGAGTTTGTGCCTGCACGCTGCAACAGTCGCTCATGCTCATCTCCCCTATTTGGCTTTGTAGCCGGTTGAGTCAATGGCGCGCTTGATCTGATTCATATCTGTTTGCTGTGGGTCAAAGTCGATCTGCGCGTTGCCGCGCTCATAACTCACATCGGCTGAACGCACGCCCGGCGTTTTATTCAGTGCTGCCTTGATCGGCACTTCGCAGCTTTGACAGTCCATCCCCGTTACTTCAACCGTCACCGTCTCAAGTGCGCTTGTCTGTGTCGAGACGGCAGGAGCAGCCATCGGCGCGGGTTGTGCGCTTCGCGTGAATGCGGCGGCGATGTAGCCCACGTAGTACGGAGAAAGCGCGAACGCCAGCACGCCCGCCGCCGCGATCCACAAGACGGCGCGGCTCGCTTGACTCACCGGCTCTGTGGCGCACGCCTCGCCCGGAGCGCACGCCTCGCGCCGGAAGTAGGCGCGATAAAAGCCAAAGGCTAAGGCTAAGACCGCGACCGCCAAGAGGTACGGTCTGAGCGAGAGAAACACGGAGGACGCGCCGAACGCCCCAACTCCTAACAGAGCAAATAAAACGGGTCCGACACAACAAAGACTTGCGGCAAGCGCCGCGAACATTCCACCGCCGAGCACAATATTTTCTTTCTTCATAGCTTTTTCTTCCTTGCTGCTTTAGTGCCAGTAATTTCGACCACCACAGGACAGGCGGCAGCGTCGCCGTGTTGCTGTAGTTCCCGCTCGCAAGCGGCGAGATGGTGAGTGAGCGTGCGCCGGAAGTCCCGCATCTTCTTCATGCGCCCATCAAGTTCTGTGAGCTTTAGTTGCAGGAGATCATGCACCCGTTGACATTCAGTCGCCCCGCCTCCGTTTGTCAGCAAGTCTCTAATTTCATCGAGAGAAAACCCTATCTCTTGCGCTTGCTTGATGAAGTGAATGCGCTCGATTGTCTCCGGCGTAAAGAGTCGAAAGCCGCCACCGGTGCGCGGCGCACGCGCCAAGAGATGCCGCCGTTCGTAATAGCGAACGGTATCAATGCTCACGCCAGCGCGTGAGGCTACGTCTCCAATTTGCAGCGCAGAACGTTCCATAAAAAGAGTGTACACCCTAGAGCTAAGTCCAGAGTCAAGCGGAAATGTGTAATGGTGAGGCGAGGTCAAATGAATTGATGCGTAACTATACAGGTACTTGACGAGGATTAGCCGAGGTTTTCTGCGGAGGGTTGAAAGATGAGCGGCTTGCCGTTGAAGGCGCGCTCCAGCGAAGAGAGAAGTGAGTGTCCCTGCTTGCGCGCTGTTGAAAGATAACTTCTGACACGGCAGAAGCAGCGCGCACCATCAGAGGTTCTGAAGCAGCCGGAGATTTTCTGCTGGAGTTTGACCATCCGCAGGTCTCGCTCCGAGCCATTATTGTCGAACGGCACAGTGATGTCCGACATGAAGCGTAGGACTTCATCGCGGCGTCTTTGTAATCGATTGATCAAGCGGCGTGGGGTGAGTTGCGTTGACGACTTCTGTGCCGCGTCGCCCACGTCTTTTCTGACGAGTGGCGGTGGGTTGAGACGATCAGCTTTCTTGACCAGTCTATCGTAGCGGCGGAGGAAATCGATTTTCGCCTGCGCGCTCAACTGAGTGCCGGTCATCACCTCTCCTTGAGCGACCGTGGCCTTGATCTTGAGCAGTAGTTTAGAGAGCGGAGTAGTCCAGACCTGCTGCTCAGGACTGCTTTCCTCGACGAAGACGAGGTCACGCAGGAGATGAGCATTACAGAGGCTATGGCGACATTGCCCGTACCATTGATAAGAGGAGAAGCCATCCCCGGACCAACGTGCCGGTGAACTGCGGGAGGATGCCGATCTCGTCCATCGCCGCTTTGCCCCGGCGTGCGTCGTAAGCGTAATGCGTGAGTTCTTCGGTTCTGGCGACGTGAATGTAACCACCGTTACCTGCGACCCGCAGACCGGTCTCATCCACGCCGATGACAGCGGAATCACGGATGGCGGCTTTGATCCGTTGCTCGGTATTGACGAGTTTTCCTGAAGAAATGCGGCTGGCGCGTTGAATAGTGGCCGCCGAGATGGAGCAACCGAAGAGGTCGCGCATGGTCTCTGAGGTGCGTGCGACGGGGAGGAGTTGATAGAGATGAAGATAGGTTGAGCGTGAGAGCACGCCCGTCCCATATTGGACGGGAGCGCGCACGCCAAGCGGGAAATTAGCTTTGGTGACGATGGCACAAGCCGCGCAACGACGAGCCTCAGCTTGATGTTCGGTGACTTTGACGCGCCCGTCTGAGATGTCGAAGACTTGTCGCCGGATGCTGGTCGTTGCCTCATCGTGGGGTAGTGAAGTTGCGCAGCTCGTGCAGGCCAAGGGGGCATGGATGATGATCTCATCAGGTTGGGTGACTTGCTTGAGAGTGGTGCCGCGATGGCCGAACTGACCACCGAGCCTGCGTCCGGTTTTCTTTCTGAGGCTTCTGGTGCGAGGGACTTTCTGCCACGGCGGATCGAGTGATGGAGGCAAGGAGGAGTTATGCGAGTCGCGCTGAACAGGTTTTAGGTCGCCACGTTCAACCTCGCGCTCCAGTTCACGCAGGCGACGCAGGAGTTGATGGTTGAGTTGGCGTTCTCGAATCAGTTCAGCAGTTTTACGAGCGAGCGTGCTTTTAACTTTGGTGAGTTCCTTGGAGAGCGCGGCGATGACGGGTTGGGGTGAGCGGATGAGTACCGCTTGCAAATCCTCGATGTTGTCCACAAGGCGGTGGACGAGGCGGACAATAGCACGTTCACCTTGCGCGTAAATCCTGGAGATGTGAGCCTGGCTATAAAGGTTCATTACCTAAGCCGGAGTCGGAAGTCGTGGAACGAGCGGAAGGTAAGGAGCAGACGTGGCGCGGGAATGGCAGTTCTATGAACTTTGTTTGCTACTGTTTAGTCGGATAGGTGAATAGTTACCTTTAGCTAATAGAGTCCGATAATTCTTAATTATGTTAATCTATCACTTTCCGGTAAAAGATTTGGGTAGCTAAACGTAGGAGCAGGAGAATAAATTATGGAGCCGATTACCATGACTGCGCTTGCTGTCTTTCTTGCGCCTTATTTGCAAAAAGGCGGTGAAAAGGTTGTTGAAAAGACTGTTGAGGCGTTATTTGATGCGCGCAAAGACCTGGCGCACAAGTTCACCGATCTTTTCAAAGACGAAATTATTTCGCTTGATTTAGACTCTTCTGCCTCAACTGCCGAGATAACTAAACAACTGGAAGCAAAGCCCGCAGTCAAAGCCGAAGTCGGCCAGAAGGTGGCGGCGCATCAAGATTTGTTAAATGAAATGGTGGTGGCTGCTAAGCAATTGCCGCAAGCGGATTTCGCCGGCATAACCGTTAATGCGAAAAATATCGGCGCGGTGATAAACAATTCAACTGGCCCCATCACCCTCAACAACACATTCTCCTGAAGTTATGTCAGATACCAACGCTAACAACATTGGTGCAGTAATAAATGTAAATAATAATTTCGGCGGCGGCCCCCCTCGGCAGGCGGCGATTGTTTCCAACTTACCAAATTTGCGCGTTGAAGTTTACGACCGCGCTGATGAAACGGCGGAAGTGCTGCGCGCGTTGCGTGATGATAACGAGCAATTTCATCTTGTGGTCGCGCCGAGCGGTTTTGGCAAAACGTTCCTGCTGACGAAAGTTCTGCAAGCCGTAACAGACGGTACGATGATCTTGCCCGCTTATGCAGAGGCGGTGCAGCGGATCGCGCTCTTCGATTGCCGCGCGACGAAGACGCTAGCGAAAGTCGTCGGTGATTTTGCGGCTTTGCTCGGCGACAAACTCGAATACGCGCCGCAAGCGGACGAACAGCCGCAAGAGTGGCTGAACAAAAATCTATTCGCGGCGCTCAGGCGCGCCGGCACTGTCTGGCTTGTGCTGGAAAACTTTGAGGCGTGGCTTGACCCGGCAAAAGGGTTCATGGTCAAAGAGCCAGAAGTGCGCGTTTTCCTCAACGCGCTGTTTGCAGGCAATCACAATGTGCGCGTGCTGTGTTTCTCGCAAGCCGAACCCGCGTCTGACATTAAGAGGCGGTTCAAACAGCCGCCGAAAGTTGGCGCGGAACTCTATAAAGGTTTGCCCGAACCCGATGCCTTGCATTATCTGCGCACCGAAGGCGCAAGCGTCGGGCTTGCCCGTGCCGACGAAGAAACGCTCAAAGACTTTCTGCGTCGCGTCGCCCGCATTCCACAAGCCCTTAGCTCGCTCATCGGTTATCTCGAAACAATCGAAGATTACAGCTTCGCCGAATTTATGGCCGACACTGCTTTGTGGACGGGCTTTGACGACTACGAACATGAAGGCGACGAGCAGGATGAGGGCAAGCGGCGGACAAAAGCGCTGGTGGCGACACAGATTTCGGCGCAGTCGGAAGATGTCAAACGGCTGTTGCGGGCGTTGGCGTTTTTCGGCAAACCGCTCCCACGCGAAGCGCTGGAAATCCTGTTCGATAGCAAGCCGCAAGCGGCACAGGCGATCAGCCGTTTGGGCGCGCATCGTTTGGCGATGATGACGGAAGACGCCCGCCGCACAAAATACTACGAGTTGCACGCTTACTTTCGCGAGCAAGCACGGAAAGTGCTTGCGCCTTTTGAAAATCTTGACGAGACCGCGTTGGAGCAGTACGCGGCTAACTTAGCATTTACCAAAGGAAATGAAGCCTACAATAAAGCTTACTTCCGCCGCGCCGGTGACCTGTACGAATGCGCTGAGAAAATCTACTGCTTTTTGTGCGAGCGAAAAGGACGCGCCGACCTCGAAAACAACTTGGCAGCTGCGTACCTGAACAAAGGCGTCGCGCTGCAGAGTTCAGGCCATCTGGCGGAGGCGCTCACGGTGTTCGACAAAGCTATCTTGATTCGTGAGCGGCTGGTCAATGACGAGAGACGTGGCGAGTTGGCGAATGACTTGGCAATGGCGTACATGAACAAAGCTCTGGTGTTGGAGAATAAGCCGGATTGGGAAAACGCTCTCGCCTGTTACAAAGAAGCCATACGACTACGAATAAAATGCATTGATGAATTTGGAAGAATCGAGATTCTCCCGGATTTGATGCAGGTCGTTACTTACAGATTCGATACATTATTCAAGCTTTCAAGATTGAACGAGGCAGCGCAGGACGGAGCGACAGCAATCCGATTACTACAAGATTACCTTGAACATCCTGAACTCTCCGAGCATTTCAAAGAACAGACTCTTGGATATTTCGGCAGGATTATTGGTCTTTTGCGACAAGCCTCAGACGCAAACCGTGAGGAAATTTATCAAGCGGGGGGCGAGTACGGCGAGGTTTTGCGGCAACTGGTTGAAGGGCCGTAATTGAACTTCTCCTATAATGCACCGAAGCAATAAGTCTCCAGCAGAGCGCCGCCTAGATGAATCATGAGAGTAGGCTTTATTCCTTGAAGAAGTTGGGGCGGTTTCCAGCACTTTTTAAGTCATAAATCCCCTGCCATGTTTATGTCGTGTCGGATAAGGGTCATTATGACTTTTCCGATGCGGCGGAGCAGTGATAACGGACATTATGGAATTTAGCAGCTAGGAGTTGCCATACCTCACGGCGCACACTGTTGATCGTTCCTTGTGCGTACTGAACTAAATCTATCCTGATACTCTGCCGATGTGATAAAGGCGCAAACCATACTTCGGAAATTACCGGGCACTCTATTGTTCAAGACATCGAGCCAGAACAGATAGCCGCCTTGATCCGGGTCTCTCTTCAAATATCCAAAATACTGCATCAACACAAAGGCACGGTTGTATTCAGCCGCTTGGAACGCTGCCGTATCCACGACGCTTCTGCTGACCTGCCCGCGCGTTCCGCCCGCACTTAACTGATTGATGTAGGTCTGCCGCTGACTTGTCAGGTCAACGCCGCTTGTTTGCTTTACTGTCTGAAGCAGCGCGTCTACAAAGTCACTTGGCGAGAGCGTCGTCGGGTACTTCGTTGTAAATTCTGTTCGCTGCGTCCAACTTTCGGCAAATGCTTGTTTGCTCGCTTCGAGGTTTGCTCCGCCGATAACTTTGCTTCTGTCCGACACAAACTCCGCGTATGCCGGTTGGCGGCCAAGACTGCCCTTATAAAAGCGATAGACAAAGCTGCCCGTGTCTTGGAATTCCTGCTCTATGAAGAATGCAGCAGAGACAGCGATGCGTTGCGCGTTGATGCACTTTGTGTCCGTTGCTGTGCACTTTGTAATCAAATTTGTCCAGAAATCCCACCCGCCTTGATCCGGCTCGCGATTCAGGAAGTCCAAGTATTGCATTCGCACGAAGAATCGCGCATCGTCAATCGGATTAGAGGACGGAGAAGTGGTATCGTTGTCGGTGATCGTCAACGTCGCTGTGCTTGCGCCGCCAAGCGTGGCGTTCTGCGGATTACTTAACGTGAGCAGCACCGTCTTATCGCCTTCGACATACGCGTTATCAATGACGGGAACAGTAATTACTTTGCTGGCTTCTCCGGCGGCAAAGCGAAACGTACCGGAAACCGCTGTGTAGTTGGAGCGTGGCGAGGCCGTGCCGTCCGCTGTCGCATAGTCAACACTTGCTTCACCGGAAAGGTCTCCGAGACGAGTCACGGTGATCGGGTCGCCGCCGCCTTCAGGGACACGGTAGCGCAGCGCGTCGAATTGCAGCGTCGGAGCTGCCGGAGGAAGTACTACCTTCGGCGTCAGCGATTGCCAATCCGAAACGAAGTCCGCGCCGGAGTTGGTGAGCCGCGTCTGATTAGTTCCATCGGTATTCATCGTGTAAATATTGAATAAGTGGCTGGCAACGCCATCACGGTCACTGGTGAAAGCGATGCGGCTTCCGTCGGGTGACCAAACAGGGCGAAAGTCGTTTGCTTGAGTGCTCGTCAATCGCGTTGGAGTACCGCCACCGGCACTCACGATGTAAAGATTGGAGATGGTATTTATCGCGCCCGGATTTTGTACCTGAGCGTAAACGAGCTTTGTGCCATCGGGCGACCATGCCGGGCCGCTGTCATTCTTTAGATTCTCGGCTACTATTGTTTTTCCGCTTCCATCGGCATTGATGATATATGCGTAAGATCCAAGTTGATCTTGGAGGGTTGTGCCAACGAATGCGAGTCGTGTTCCATCGGGCGACCATGCTAAATCTTTATAGTACGCGCCTTCTCTGATAATGTTTTGATTGCTGCCATCGGCATTCATGACAAATATGCGTGAAATTACACCCTGCCGCGTAACGATGAAAGCTATCTTCTTACCGTCGGGAGACCACATCGGTTCATTTAATTCAAGATCAAATTGGGCGGCGTTAGAGGTAAGCTGCGTGACGTTACTTCCATCGGCGTTCATCACAAAGATGTTGCCGCCGACATTATTGACATATCTTGCGAAAACGATCTTCGTGCCGTCGGGCGACCACGCCGGAGAGGAATCACGATTCGGTTCATTGGTGATGTTCACCTGATTGCTGCCATCAGGGTTCATCACAAAGATGTCGGCATTAGCGTCCGATAGATACCTCGTAAAAACGATCTTGCCATTAGAACCGGGCGCAGGCGTTGGCGAAAGCATTGGATTGAACATTTTAGACGCTGCGTATCGTTTGCTGCTATCGCTTACGCGCACTCGCTTAATGCCCACTAGAGTGGTCAATTCGCTCGTTTGCGACCGAACCGATGAAATGAATCCGCAAAGGCAGATGAGCAGCATCAAGAATAACTGAAAATGAGCGACAACCCCGTGGGTCGTTGCGCTGGAGTTTCTACAACTCTTCATAATCTAACTCCTTATGATATGCCCAGACGCTCAGAGTAAGTGGGAACTTTATCCCGGTTCTTATCTCGAAGAAAAAGCAGCATCAGTCTTCGGTCAGTCTGCTTGGCAACCGAAGACTGATGCTGGAAATTAAGACCGCGATTGCGCAATCGATTGACCACTTAATCGCACTTCTCCATTAAGCATGGGGAACAAATCTCCGTCGATATTCATACGAAGTGATAAACGCACGGGCTACACCCCGATAATCAGAATTGGGTATCTGACTGTTCAAGATGTTAACCCAGAATGCCTTACCACCTGGGTCCGGTAACCTCTGTAAATAGCCTTGATTTATTGAGCCTTGATACTCATAGCACAACTGCACGAAGGCATCATTATAGGTTGGCGTATTCGGACTGCTAAACGCCGGATTAGTGTTGTAGTCTTCCGACGCATAGAAGAAAGCTAGTGAGACATCAACACGCTTGTTATCAATGCAGGCAGTATTATTGCCGCATTGTGTAATTTGGCCCGTCCAGTAGTCCTCTCCAGCCGGGTCTGTATACCCTAGAAAGTCCAGATAATGCTGATGCACAAAGAACCGCGCGTCATCGATTGGATTCGATACGCCAGCGGCGGCCCAAGCCGTCGAAGTCGAGTTCCACTGCGGGCTGTACGCGCCATAAAGGTCTTCAGCCGCACTCATACATCCTTCACGAATATCGTAAAAATTAGCACTGGGAGGGATTTTCGTAGTCAATGTGCGATAGAAAATCGCCTCCGCTGCATTGTGCCCGATTCCGGGAACATAGACTCCGCTGGTAGGATGATTTCCGCCTTCGGACATCAGGTAGTACACCACGTTCTGGATGCCGCTACTGTAATGGACATCAATGCCGGGATAGTATTGATCAAGGCTATCAATGTTGAAACGAAACGAGCGCGGGTTGGACATACTGCGTAACGTGCCCACATCCTCTCCAACTTGATAATCAGGGGGACGGACGCCAGCGTAGAATTCAACCGCTGTGCCGAAAATGTCGGAGAAAGACTCATTGGCTCCCCCGGACTGACCCGAATAGATCAGATTGGCAGTAAATTGTGTTAAGCCGTGAGTGGTCTCGTGACTGACGATCTCGACGGGAGTAAACGGCTTTGTGCCGTCGCCGTCGCCGAAATTCACTTTTGAACCGTCCCAAAAAGCATTAAAACTTCCTTGGTCGCTATTGTGAGTGCTGATTGGCATCCGGTAGCCTTGCCCGTTAATACCCGCGCGGTTGTAGTTATTGAGATAGTAATCCCAAGTCTTTTCGGAGGCGAAGAAAGAGTCCACTCCGGCTGTTGCGGGATCACTGCTGGCAAAGTTGCCAAACACGTTGCTGGAAGATGTGTAGATCCGACCATTACGATAATCGTAAGCGTACATACCGCCGCGATCAGGGTCCAGCATATTGTATCCATCAGTATTGATGGATACCTGCCCGCTGTATTCACTGTTACCAATGCCAGCGATATGCTCCAGCGCATCATAATGCCAGACGATAGTACCGTCTTTGGCATTCACGAAATACATATGGCGCGCCGTCGCGGACGTGCCATCCTCGATCAGCAACTCAACTTGATAGCATAGCGTTGCGCCGGAGTTGAGCGCGGACGTTTCGTCTTTGATGTGGTTCGGGAGGATGACAAGCGTGGCCTCCGGTCGTTTGGCGAACGTACCAGCATAGCCGAGCACTGCTTTTGCCGCTTTGATTGCTTGCGCAGCAGATAGATTAGGTTTGGTGTCAACGTCACGCGCATCGCTGAAGCCGTGACCGAAAATGTGCTTTACAGACGTAGCATCGAGTTGCGTAATAACTTGACCGCCGAAGACCGGCACGCCGTTATGCACTTGATCCATGCGAACGTGGGTATAACCTAAATCGTCCTCTTCCGCGCTGAGATACTGAAGTTCCGACTCGGGATCGAGGATGCCTACTGACCAGCCATTGCCAGCCTCTTTGAGGTGAGCCTTGCCGCGATTGAAATCTCGATCAGCCCAATCAGGTCGTCCATTGTTCTGATCTTGGCGGTGGCTTCGCACGAGTTTGCCGGTGCCCTTTGGTTGTTGAGCGTTAGGGTTGTCTTTATTTTGCCCGTGCGCAGCAGGGAGTAACGGAAGCGCCAGAACGTACAGCGCGATTGCGACGAGCAGTGCGGTGATTCTTTTCATCGTGAGTTCTCCTTTGGGGTTGAACCGCCGTTGCACTTCACGCTAAGATGTACGTTGCCTAGACGCGGCATCTTTGACGCGATATGCGGCAGAGGTGGCGTTGTCAATATGCTCCGTTACTATCCAGAAATAGTAGCGGAGCTTTTCTCTTTAGTTATTCCAAGCAAACGGATGAACAGTAAAATCTCCTCCGGGCGCTGATTCGCTACGCACTGGACGATGACGTTCTCCAGCACACAAAGAAATACAGCGCGAGGATGACATATTACTCATTATTGATTGTTTGGATTAGCTGATCTATGAAGCTTTCAATTAGGATAATGAGTAGTGAAGTAACTAAGTCAAAGCCTAAACTGTAAAGCTCCTGAACGAGACTGAGATTATCGCAAGAATGCTTGCAATTCAAGAGCGTTTAAGAAGCGAAAATGGCTATTTGGGAGCAGATTCGGCTATTTTTTGCATATTGCGGCGTGATTAGTATTAATGTCGCTGGCTAAATAGTTGCTAGGCGTAACACCGTAAGTCTTCTTGAAATCTCTGGCGAAATGCGTCTTATTCTTCATCCCAACCCGATGTATAATTTCTTTCACGCTCAAAAATGTTGTCGCCATCATTTCCCTTGCTCTTTGCATTCTGAGAGATTTGAGATACTGGGCAGGAGTCACGCCGATTTCTTCTTTGAAGAGATGCCGCAGACGTGAAGGCGAGAGACGCACAGTCTCAGCCATCTCATCGAGCAGCAATTCTCTGTGAAACTGATCTTCCATGAGGACGATCACTCTTTTTATCCGCCGATCCATCACAACTTCTTCCTGTGAAAATTCGCTGGAGGGACACCACTACCTTGTGAGTGCTGGTTGGCTCACAGTGCTAGAATCCTTGAATTGATTTACCGTCTGCCGACCAATACGTTCGACGGGAGTAGCCGAATATGTGGGAGTCAGTTCCGCGGTGGCATCGCGAGAAGACTTCGACAGATAGAAAGAGTATAAACCTGTTTTGAGTGAAAGTAATGGACTCTCGCAACAGCGCATGGGTACCCGGAGAATTACGTATGCCCGATTAGCTTATCAAAAGCTGTCCAGATTTCCTCTATCACTTCACTTGAGACCGTCCCCAAGTTGTTAGTGGTAAAGTAATGATCTACGGCAGCGAGTTGAAAGACGAATGCGACAGAGGCGCGGCGCAACCCGTTGTTTGAATCGGCCTCGACAAGCACCGTACCGGCAAAGCGGAGCGCGTCAAGCTGTGAAGTGAAAGGAACAATCAGAGTAGTCAAAAGGCTCGGAGGGTGTCAGATAAATTGTGTAAGTGAGTTATCGCTGCCGAGCATCGGCAAGCGACCGTCGTAGAGAATAGCGAACTGATTCATCGCGCGAC
>MWWH01000002.1_pt1 | contig 48526 bp, 54 predicted proteins | sample 1047231 | NCBI WGS metagenome assembly MWWH01 (sample SAMN06349967, study PRJNA376086) | soil metagenome | isolation source: MG3-2 sample Antarctic (ecotone) soil | place: Antarctica | collected 2015-01-13 | reverse complement strand
TCAGGAGGCAGACTTCCAGATTAGCTTTCCTACTTTCTTCTCACGCACATTTTACCTTGATTAGGTACGCCTGGACCGGCGCTAGAAGCCAAGGGCGGGCATGATACTCTTACCTGCATAGACACTCTTGATCGTTTCCATCACACTGTGACCTTGCTTCTTCATCGTCGAGACGTAGCTCCGCAGCCGACAGAACTCTGCCGCTCCTTTCTCTGTTCTGAAGCATCCACTAATCTTTTGCTTGACCTTCAACATCCGCAGATCACGCTCCGCCTGATTGTTATCGAAGGGGACTTTGAAGTCTCTCATGAAAAGCAGTATCTTATCTCGCTTACTGAGTAATCTATGTATGAGTCTCCTAGCTGCGGCTTTGATCGGCGACTCCTTTTTCCGCCGAGTTTTGGTCCTCCCTTTCTTCCTCTGCAATGGCTCATAGAGCTTTCCTGCCTCAGCTACTATCCGGTCGTATTGGCCCAGGAACTCTTTCTTCTGCCTCACAGCCAATCGCTTCTTTCCGGCCTCGCCCGCCGTGCTCACTGCCGCTTTGATCTCGAGCAGCAACTTCTTCATCTCTGTCGCCCATGAGGGTTTGCTCGTCTCGATGACGTAGTTCAACTCCCGCAGGATGTGCGCGTTGCACAGGCTATGCCGACATTGACGGTACTGGTCATATGCCGTGAACCCATCATGCACACAGACTCCCTTATAGCCTGAGAGTATGCCAATCTGCTCGATGGCCGCTGTGCCTCTCCTTTTGTCATGTACCAAGAGCGTCAGTTTGTCCGTTGATGAGACGTGAACCCATTCCTGCTGTTGATTGACTCGCAGATTCGTTTCATCCACTCCCAGCACCTCAGACTTACTCAAACCCTCTTTGATCAGCAGCAAAGGTTCGGTCAGTTCGCTAGAGCACTCTTTGAAGATGGTTGACAATGTACCCACTGAGAGACGGCAGTCGAAGAGATCATTCATTGCCTCTGCGCAACGGTCGTAAGGAAGTAACTGATAGCCCATCAGGTAAGCGGCAACCCCTCTGACTCCTGCCCCATATTGCGCTGGAGCATTACAGCCCGATGGGAACTGGGCTTTATTCTTCATCCCGCATCGGCCACAGACTTTTGTCTGCACTTGATGTTCGATGACTTCCACCTTCTGCCGAGGAAGATCATGAACTTGGCGGCGCTCGCTGCCTGCTATGTCGTTGGCGCTCAAAAATGAGCCGCACATCTGACAAGCCTCAGGCGTGTGGATCACGAGATGATCAGGCTTTGCAACGAAGCTTAAGGTCGCGCCCCTGTGTCCGACTTGACCACCGACTCTCTTTCCGCTCTTCTCACGTAAGCTCCTCGTCCTCTTGCGAGGGTCTGTCGAAGGGGGACAACTGGAGTTCTGCGAGTCCTTGATCACCGTCGCTAGGTGTGCTTCACGAGCGAGACGCGTTTGCTTGTGGGCTTCCTTGAGTTGTTTATTGAGATCCTTGACCGTCAGGTTGAGCTGATGAACCTGCCGCATCCTGCTTGCTAGTTCTGTTTCAAGCCTGACAATGCGAAGGTTGAGTTGTTCGATCTTTCCGAGGTGCGCCGCCGTCGCCGAGGCCACGAGCCGATGCACGCGCTCATCTTCGACTTCGATCATTTCGTAGAGGCGGCGGATCATCTGTGTGACGGCCTCGACCCCTTCTTCATAGATGACTCTGATCTCTGCCTGCCTTAACATTGGACCACCGGGTTGTGAGAAGTAATGATAAAATCAGACGTAAGGTAGCGGTTGCCAATAGAAGAAGTATCCCTTTTTCGTGCTCTTTATTTAGCAAGGGCGCGCGCATCCATTCCGCTTGACGACCCTTATCGACTACACTTTGATCATCGAGCAGTTGCGTGCTGGCACTCCTCCACATTCACACATCTCTTGTTCGTCCGGCAAGGTTTGCCACCACCGTCACCAACTCGATTGGTTCGACGGGCTTCGGGATGTGTATCTGAAACCCTGAGTTGAGCACCTTCAGGCGATCTTCTACCCGGGCGTAGGCCGTCAGTGCCGCCGCCGGCGTCTGCCCTCCATCTTCTGCGGAAAGCGCTCGCACCTTCTTGATTAAAGAGTAGCCGTCTTCCTCCGGCATCCCGAGATCGCTGACCAACACATCGGGTCTCGACTGCTTCAGCGCAGCCAACGCCTCTTGGGCCGACGAAACGGCCGTTACGGAAGCGCCGCACCTCTCCAGCACCATCCTCAGTAGCACGCGCGTGTCTTCTTCATCGTCAACCACGAGCACGCGCAAGCCGTCGAGTTCCGGCGGGCAGTTGAATGGCATGTCGCCGCTCGCCGTCGGATGCACCCGCTCGGCATCGCGGGCGCGACGGATATCGAGAGAACGCACCACCATATGCGGCAGCTTCACCGTGAAGGTCGCTCCCTGCCCTGCCCCGCCACTTTCCGCCTCGACCGTGCCGCCGTGCATCTCTACCAAGTGACGCACGATGGCGAGCCCCAGCCCCAATCCGCTATGCGCTCTTGTCGTCGTCGAGTCGGCCTGCCGGAAGCGCTCGAAGATAAAGGGTAGGATATCGGGACTGACGCCTTGCCCGGTGTCGGTCACGATGATCTCCACGTGGGAGTTGATGCGCTCCAAGCGAATCTGCACTCTCCCGCCCTTCGGCGTGAACTTGATCGCATTCGATAACAGGTTCCAGACTATCTGCTGCAAGCGCGCCGGATCGCCCGAGACCAGGCCAGCGCCCGAGTCGAGCACGCGCTGGAGACGAATGCCTTTAGCGTCAGCCGCGGGCAGCACGCCGTCCGCCGCCGATTCGATCACTGCGGCGAGGTCTACGGGCTGGACCTCAAGTCTGAGCTTGCCCGTGATGACGCGCGACACGTCGAGGATGTCTTCGATCAGTTGTGATTGAGCCTTGGCATTGCGCTCGATGGTTTCAAGCGCCCGCGCCGTATTCGTTGCATCAAGTTGCCCGGCGCTCAACATCCGCGCCCAGCCGAGGATTGCTGTCAAGGGCGTCCGCAGCTCATGCGAGAGCATGGCAAGGAACTCATCTTTGGCGCGACTGGCTGCCTCCGCTACATTCAATGCGCGCTCTAGCTCAGACCGCGTGGTATCGAGTGTTTCGGCGAGAGCTTCAGCCTGCGCCGCCGCCGCGCGCGCCACGGCTGTTTGCCCTTCCGCGTTGATGACCGCACGTTCGCCACGAAATGCTGCGCCGAGGAGAGGCAGCAGCAAACAGATGTCGGCCACCTCATCGAGCCGCGGACTACCGCCGATGAGCGCCAGCACCGTTCCATCCTCTCCCCTGACGGCTGTGACTGGTTTTATCGTTTCCGCAGTCGGGAAGGCTGCTTCAGCCGTACAGCGACCGGCTTTGACACAGCCGTCGAGGAGCGCCCGCCACGAGCGGCCTGACGGCAGCGTTTGTTGAAATCCGGGGGCTGGAAGGAGAGCGCCGATCTCAGGATCAGATACGAAGATGATTAAGTCCTCAGCGCCGACAGATGTTGCCAGCCGACGCGCAGCTTCGCGTCGCTGCATTGGCTCTGCTAAAGCTGCTATTAAAGATAGACTTTGCGTAGGATGTGGCATACTCTCGTCTTATTCAGGGATGATGCAGACGACCGCCGTGCAGTTGTGGAATCCGCTGAACTGTCTTTCGGCCCGCGCAATCTGACCATACGTATTGCAACCGGCATACTGCGCCGTGCCCAGCACATCCTTGAGCGCGCCCATCTCCAGTGCAAACTCTTGCCCCATCCGCAAACGCGTCGCCACGCAGTCGAAGAAGAGCGCAACCTGCGGTTGATAACCGTTCAATTGTTGGAGCGCCGCTCGCGCTGCCGAGCCGGCCGCCTCCGTCGAAGAAGTTCCCGTCGCGCTCATGATACGGACGGTTGCGCCGGTCGGGATATCCGCGGCGCAGGAAACCGACCCGTCCGCGTTGACCGCGAGCGGCACGCGCAGCTTGTATCCGTTGCCGGTATCAATGCCGATAATGTTATGCAGAAAAAATGAGATCGGATCAGCCGGATCGAAAGCTTGTCCGGTCGCTTCCGCATGATCTTGGAAAATCTCCGCCGCCGGTACGGCATTCAGGCTCACGAGCAGCATCCCGTCGGCTTCGGTCACGCGCATCGGAGAACTGGCCGGTTGCCAGCCGTGACTGACGCCGATGCCGAGTGGTTTGTTGGATAAAATCTCAAGCGCTACGGCAGCATCAGGAATCGCCTCCGTATCATAGAAGACGTGTGTGCGACTGAACTGCGCATCATCGCCCGCCCCGCCGCCGAAGAGCTTGTATGTTCCTGCCGTCAGTGAATTCAGTTGCTCTATTAAATCATCAGCGTACCCAGCCAGCGCATCCGTCAGCACGAGAGCCGAGCGAAACAGATACTTGTGCGTCCCTAAACCCGCGAACGAAGAGACGATCTCCTTTGCCGCTGCCGCCCGATCACTACGCAGACCCTGACCTATCCCCGCTGCGAATTGCATCTCGGAAGAGCGAAGAGCAACTGCACTGGCCGAGCCTTCTCCCTGTGCACGGCTGGTGAACTCGCCGGCCGAAGAACAGCCGACAATGAGGCGGGGGCGGCAAGCCGCTTTGAGCGCCTTGAGTAATTGTGAATAGTTATATTTTGGTGAGGCGAAAACGATCACGGCATCAGGCGAGCGCCCATTGAAACCCTCGGCAATCTTTGCACCCAGAAAAGCTCCTGCTTCCTCGCTCTCCGGTAAGTCAGTATAAACAACAGTAGAGTTAGTCATTAATCGTTATCCTCTCCGGTGACACCTCTTTATTATGGTCGTCTGAAATTTACTTTATACTGGCTATGATTGTGAAATCAAAGTTCTGTGAGGTCAACAGGAGAATATAGAAGTAATCTACTTGATGATGCGTTCAAAAATATTATAAGGGGTTATTATGCTTTATTGAATTTAATTCAGTAGCTGAATAGTAACAAGAATAGTTATAACTTGGTGCCTAACTGTTTAGTCCCATAGAGTGATGGTGCGGATTTAGCCTAAAGCGTTCCGGCTCCTTTTGCCAACACTTGCTGATGTGCTCGTAGGGCGTCAGCCCTCGAAGCATCTTGAGCCGCTTGGCAAAGTTATAGGCGGCGAGGAACTGCGCGAGATATTCTTTTAGCTGTTCGTGCGTTTCATAGTGATAACGCTTGACGGTCGCTTCCTTAATGGTGCGATTCATCCGCTCGACTTGCCCGTTCGTCCACGGATGATTGACCTTCGTCAGCCGATGCTCAATGCCGTGTTCTGCACAAACGCGGTCGAACAGATGCTTGAACGCCCATTTATCCTTACAGGCGGCTCGTAAACTGGATGCCGTTGTCCGTCAGAACGATATGAATGCGGTAAGGCACGGCGGCAATCAACCGGCGTAGGAACTGGCACGCGGTGTCACGGGTCTGGTCAGGATGCAGCTCGGCGTAAGCAAACTTCGACGTGCGGTCGATAGCGACTAACCATCGGCTCGTTTCCTTGAATCATCACGATGACGTCGGCCTCAACGCGCTCGGCGGCCTCTGCTACACGGTCGCTGGCACGCTCGTGAGCTGCCGATGTCATGATGACGGGGCCGCCGAATCCCTCGACGAGCGTTCGGATTTCCTCATCACACGTCGCGACATAAACCGCGGCGAGATGACGACACATCGCGGTGCGGCGGACGACGTGCTCGATCATCGATCGCCCGCGCAGGGATGCCAGGGGCTTTCCCGGGAAACGAGACGAACCCATCCGCGCCGGTATTATTGCGATGATCCTAGCCGTGGTCTTACCCAGCATACTCGTGTCTTGTGATACGTGGATGTGCAAAGGCTTTCGGTGGAGCTACGAATATAATACCTACACTTTCAGGGAGCGCGTACCTGAAAAAGTAAACATCCGGGGTATTAAGTATTTTTGCCGCCCCTTCTGCTTTTACATCTGCCATGGTCCGACCAGACAAGAATTTGCTAGGGGTGGGGGCGAGTGGTTTCTGTCGCCAACAAAAAAGCCCGCCTCGCGCGAGCATGAAAAAAACGCAGGTCTTTTAGTTCCCTGCGCTCACTTCTGATGTCCATAAAAAAGTGAAAGGGTATGCCAGCCTTAGAGGCGGCATACCCTTTCAGATAAGATACAGAGACCAGCGTGGTTCTCAAACCCGCTCCACTCTACGCGACATCGTTCTGATCGCCCTCTTCGAGGACGAAAGTGATCATCAAATTAACCTGATACTCGGCGATCTTGCCGTTCTCGATCTTGACCTGCTGTTCCTTGACCCAGGCGCTACGAACGTTTCGAAGCGTTTTGGTCGCGCGCTCTACGCCGCTCTGTAAAGCATCCTCGAAACTCTCGACGGACGTGGAACTGATTTCGGTAACGCGTGCAATGGACATTCTTTTGCTCCCTTCAGATTATAAAGCTGGTTATACTTTTCGCCTGCGATGAGACGGATCGCCGACACTTATCGGCTCGTTTGCTGCCGCTGGGCGATTTTTGAGAGGGCGATGGACAGCGCCCCGGCGCCACTGTATTGCGCCAACGGACTGCCGAGTTGATTCATCCAATCCATCTGTTTTGACTTCCAATATTAAGGCTTCAATAATTTCGGAAGAGTGAAATTAGCTTGAAGACGTAGGGCGGGTGGGTGCATTCGGTATCCACCCGCCCCGGTAACCTTCGAGCGCCCGTTCCTGACGTCAGAGCTTTAGGACTTAACGTCGGGGATGATCAACTGCTGGCCGACCTGTATCTTATCCGGGTCGTTCAATTTATCGCGGTTGGCGTAGAAGATTCGCATGTACTCAGTCGGGCTCCCGTACTTCTCCCTGCTGATCTTTGAGAGCGTGTCGCCCGATTTGACGGTATAAGTAACAGCCGTGGCGTTGCCGCCGCCCACCATCGCCGCCGCCGCTTGTGTCTCGCGGATGTCGATCTCGGCGACGACGTCACTCTCGGCCGCGTCGACGAGTTTGAGTTGCTCGCCGAACTTGTTCCTTGCCTCGAGCGTTGGGGCGATGCCCCTGATGTGAAGTTTGTTGTCCTGAACGTGAAGGTTGTAAAACTCTATCTGTTCGCGGTCGGCCACGTTCAGCGCCGTCAGATACTTCTGCTTTAGCTCGTCGAAACGCTTTTGCGCGACCTGCTCTTCCGAAGCGCCGGTGCCGAACATCTTATCCCATAATCCCATGTTGATTTCTCCTCTGGTTGTTTTAGCTGTTGGCTTTCAGATGGTCTGGGTGATTCCAGAGAAGCTGAGAAGGGAGTTGAGCTATGTCTCTATTCAGCGTCCAACATATCATGTCCGGCTAGGTTAGCCTATCGCCCGACTGCCCCGCGCGCAAGATTAGGAGTGATTATTAATAGATGAAGGCAGGCCAAGCTTACGTCATCAAATATGCGGGAGAGCCTTCTCGCTTTGTCGTTATCTTACACATTTTCAACTTCGAGCCTTTTTGAATATCAATACCCATCTATGCGCTATCTATAAACATTTACTTTATTATCGAACTCTATGGATACGATAAAAAACTCTTATCGTTGCTTACGGCGCATCTAGTCAACCACACGGGCTAACTAGATGCGCCGTACGTCGATCCCTTATTCTTTCTTGACTGTCGGGCCATTCATCCTTCGCCAGTCACCCGACTGGATGAAGGCCGCCCAGTAGTACGGATGTCTGAAGCCCTCCGCGCCGCCGGGCTTTAATACGAGTCCCCGCTGCTGCGCGCCCGCATTAAGGCTGCTACCTGCGAGCATTTCCAACTGCACCTGACGTAGAGCTTCCGTGCGCCCCTCGCCCGCGAGCAGCCGCTTGTAGTACGAGACCATCAGATCGCGCGTAGCATCGTCCGCAACCTGCCACAGACTCATCACCTGACTTTCGCTCCCAGCGAGTACCAGAGCACGCCTGAGACCGTAAACGCCTTCGCCGCTTTTAACTTCCCCCACCCCGGTCTCACACGCTGAGAGCACTACGAGCTTTGTGCCCCAGAGATCGAGTCCCGCGGCTTCTAAGGCTGTCAGGATGCCGTCCTCTCCGTTCGCGCCCTGCCGATTGTTCGCGCCTTCGAGCGCTAACCCTGAACGCAGCAGCGGGTTCTCGACCCGCGCACTCGCGGTCGTCTCGTCGCCGCTGACTAATTTGATTCCGCGCGTCTCGGCAGTCGTCTCTTCCCGTGGTTGGTCGGGTAGGAAGAACCCGTGCGTGGCGACGTGCAGCACGCGCGGGCCACTGACCCCCTTGAGCGCTGTCTCGGTCGCCTGCGCCTGTGTGAGCACCCGCACGCCCGGCAGCGCCCCGGCCAGCGCTTTCGCCTCCGCAGCCGTGCCCGGCAGCGAGACGAAGATCATCCTCTGCATGTCGCCGGAACGTCTCGCCTGCGCTCCCCCGGCCACGCGCGCGGGGGCCGTGGGCGACTTGGCCGCGTCGAACGACGGGTCAGCCACGACTAGAGGCGGCTGTCGACTCTCCGAGCCTAGTTGCAGCCGCAGCAGGTCGCGCCCCGAAGTCAGGTAGGTGAGCGAGTAGCTTTCGACGAGATACTTGCCTCCTTCGTCAACGAGCGCGGCGAAGGGCATTAGGTTGAGCGCGCCATCAGGCGAGACGAATACCTGTCGCGTTTCTCCCAGGAGCTTTCGCACCGGGCGCATCACGCGCTCGTCCACGGCACGTGCCAGCCTCTTGACCTCCGCGACAGGAGGGCATTTCCTGATGTCGTCAACCGTCTGCGGGCACTTCATAGCCGCCAGCAGTCGCGCGATGTCGGCGTCAACACTCGCCGCCTCTCCCAGATCAACCCATAGTGGCTCGCCCTCTTTCCTCAGCACGTAGGCAACATAACGCGCCGGGCCGAACCGCTCGTCAATCGCCTTTGCCTTCGCGTCAAACGGTCGGTAAGAAAAGAACTCTGCGAGCGCGGCACCGGGGGGGAGCGCCTGCCGCACCTGCTCGATAGCAACGGGTTGTGTCCGCACGCGGAACTCGGCGCTGCGACGGCTGACGTCATCTTGCAGGCGCTCGACTTCGGCTTCGAGCCGCGAGACCGCTACCTTTTGCTCCGTAGGGGGAGTCTGTCCCGGCCCTCCGAGGACGAGCGCCGAGAGTTGCGACTGCGTGGCGGAGAGTTGGTCGAGCAGGACGCGGTCCTGCGGGTCGAGTCTTCTGCGGAGCGAGGAGACTTGATCGGACATGGCGTCGAGGGCGCGGCCCTTGCGGCGCAACACGGTCGTCAGGGCGAGCCGGAGCGCCTGCGGGTCGGAGGGCGCGGAGCGGGCGTGCAGCGAGACGGATGCATACGTATTGCCGGAGAGGGTGGCGAGGTAGGCGAGCTTCTGTCTCTCGGAGCCGGTGGCAAGAATTAGGGCGAGGTTACGCTCATTCACCTCATTACCGCGGGACTGAAACTGCACCGCACGAACATAGTCACCCTTCGCCTCATACAGCCCTGCGAGGTTGATGAGTATGGTGGCAACGCCGGGGTGGTCTCGCCCGAGCGCCTTCTCATTTATGGCGAGCGACCGCAAGTAGAGTTGCTCGGCCTTTGCGTAGTCGCCTTTAGCCTTATACAGCCCTGCGAGATTGTTGAGTGTGCTGGCAACCTCCGGGTGATCTAGACCGAGCGCCTTCTCATTTATGGCGAGCGAGCGCAAGTAGAGCAGCTCGGCCTTTGCATCGTCACCTTTATCTTCATACAGAGATGCAAGGTTGTTGAGTGTGGTGGCGACCTCTGGATGATCTGAGCCCAGTGCCTTCTCCGTAATCGCTAAGTCTCGAAGGTAAAGCGGCTCGGCCTTTGCATAATCGCCCTTCGTCTTATACAGCAACGCGAGGTTGTTGAGTGTGCTGGCGAGTTCCGGATGATCTGGGCCCAGTGCCTTCTCTGTAATCGCCAAGTCTCGAAGGTAAAGCGGCTCGGCCTTTGCGTAGTCACCCTTCGTCGCATACAACGCTGCGAGGTTGTTGAGTGTGGCGGCAAGGTCGGGGTGATCTTGCCCGAGCGCCTTCTCCGTAATTGCCAAGTCTCGAAGGTAAAGCGCCTCGGCTTTTGTGTAGTCGCCCTTGGCCGCATACAACGCTGCGAGGTTGTTGAGTGTGGCGGCGAGCTCCGGGTGGTCAGGGCCTAGTGCCTTCTCGAATACGGCGAGCGCGCGCAGATAGAACGACTCAGCCTTTTCGTAGTCACCCTTCGCCACGTACAGCCCTGCCAAGGTGTCGAGCGTAACGGCGAGCTGCGGATGATCCGAGCCTAGTGCCTTCTCGTAGATGGCAAGGGCACGCTCGGCCAGCGGGATGGCCGCATCATACTTACCCTCATCGTATAACTTGTTGGCCTGCCCGCTCAGCCGGCTGGCCTCTGCCACACCCTTCGGCTGGGTCGCCCTCTCCTGCCCGGCAACGCCCCACGGGACTGCACAACACAACACCAGCATGAAGCACAGGCCGAAGACCGACATCCTTCGCCATATTGATCTTAGCGAATCTCTCGCCGTCATCTTCATCGCGATGGCTCCTCGGGTAAAATCCCGCTTGTGTTTATAAAAAAAGCGAAGGAGAAACTGGCTGCGGCGAATGCCTCATCCCGAAGCAAGCACCCCATGTGGTGAGACCCTGAGATTCTTCCGTCCCTTTCTTCAGCGGCTTGAAGGTAGTGGCGCGCCACGCGCATGTCAAAGAGGAAGGGGGTAGAGTCTGAGATTGAAAACGTCCTGCTGTAGAAGATTGTGCCAGTCTTAGCTTCTCATCGGCTGCTTGTTCGCTGGGGTTCAAACGGTTGAAAGTGTGGTGGTCTAATTTAACCGGACATGATCCTCTCGCTAAAATAGAGGGATGAGGAAATACGACGACGAGTTCAAGCGCGAGGCCGTTCGCAAGATTCACGATGGGCAGTCGGTGGCATCCGTGGCGCACGAGTTAGGCTGCGCCAGAGCCTGCTTCACCGCTGGAAGCGTGATGCTTTCGAGGTGAGTTCCGACGCGGCGAGCGAGGTCCTGGCTTTACGAAAGCGAGTCCGCGAGTTGGAGATCGAGCGCGACATTTTAAAAAAAGCCGCCCTCATCTTCGGTCGGAACGCTTAGCGCGCTACCGGCTCATTGACGGAGAGCGGGCGCGTTACCCGCTGTGGCTGCTCTGCCGCGTGATGCGGGTGTCGAAGAGTGCGTATCACGACTACCGCAGTGGTAGAAGTCACGTCGTCAGTTCTGAGAAGGCTGCCATCGGCGCGCGGATTAAAGCCATCTTTTTCGATCACCGACGACGCTACGGGGCGCGGAGGATCGCGGCGGAGTTGAAAGCTGAGGGCGTCGGCGCGGGCCGCCATCTGGTGCGTTCGCAGATGAAGCGGCAAGGCTTGAGAGCCATCCAACCGCGTCGTTTCGTGCCGCGCACCACCGATTCGCGCCACGGCGTGGCGGCCAGCCCGAATCTATTGCTCGGCGAAGCGAATGCGCCGCGGCAGCCCCGCGAAGTGATCGTGGGCGACATCACATACCTGCCGCTGCTGACGGGCAAGTGGGGCTACCTGGCGAGTTGGCAAGATAAGTTCACCAAGCGCGTTGTGGGCTGGGCGGTCGAAGAGCGAATGACCGAGGAGTTGGTGACAAAAGCGTTACGCAAGGCGGTCGCGGCAGGTCACGTGCAAGCCGAGACGATAGTGCATACGGATCGCGGGGGCCAATACGTATCGAATGGCTTTCGCGCGCTGCTTGCAGCCAACGGGTGTCGGCAAAGCATGAGCCGACGGGCGAACTGCTACGACAACGCGCAGGCTGAGAGCTTCTTTTCCAGGTACAAAGCCGAGTTGTTAGAGGGCGGCGCGTTCGCCGACGTGCGCCAAGCGAGGAGCGAAACCTTCAGCTACATCGAAGGCTATTACAATCGGATGCGACGGCATTCGGCGTTGGGCTACAAAAGCCCGGAAGAGTTCGAGCGAGAAATCAAAATCAACAAGAAGGAGGAAAGTAGCGAGCGGGTCGTGTCCGGAAAAACTTGACCATCTCAACTCGTCGCGGCCTGCGCGACATGGATGCGAGTCTCGGTCTCTTATGATGGCTTCGCTAGAGTTCAAATAACCAGCTTCGTATGCGGCGAGCGCTACCCACGCACGGGCTGTGCGGGCCTAATGCCCTCTTTCAAGCAACCACAACCACTTGTATGGTACGCCAAACGTTCGCCTATTACAAGTAGTGTCTACTATAGTTATTCACGGCAGGGCATTCAAGCTTTAAGCAACTACAACCATTTGCCGGAAGCTACCGCGCGTTGAATGCCCTGCTATCTATTTCTCACCATCCGTAATCATTTTTACGTGCTTACATTTCACGACGCCGCCGGTCGTGCCATTGGGGTAATAGAAGCCTGTACCGAGACAGTCCGGGCATTGGCTGGCATCGAGCTTCTTGGATGGTTCCAATGGTTCAAGGAACGCAGCGATCAAAGCATCTGCTTCGCCGGTGCGATAAATCGTTGTTGCATAGCCGCCCGGATTAGTAATTCCCTGTCCGGTTGAGCTGAGATGTGCGGCGTATTTTTTGCACTCTTCAATTGTGAACTTAGAACCCACACTCACACCACGTGTAACTAATTCCTTTTTATCTGACTCTGTACTGAGAGTCGCTGTGTGTGTGTTTATTTGTGTATTCTTTATTATATTGGGGGCCATATTGGGCTGGCTGCTCATATTGGGCTGCTTGTTCATATTGGGCTGGCTGCCCATATTGAATACCCTGTATTCAACCCCTTGCTCTTTTGCAAAGCCGTTAGTGTGACCTGTTTTTTCTACTAAGCCCTTATTGATGAGTCCTGCGACGGCACGCTTCATTGAGGATAGAGGCACGTTCGATCTCTCAGAAAGTCGTGGATTGCTAATAAAACAAGTCTCTTTGTTCCAACCCCAGGATAATCTGTAAAGTTGCAGGAAGACCGCCTGCTCATCTGGCTTAAGCACACGGCAAAGATGATCCGTATAGCGATGAGGCACACGTGCCTCACCTCTCACTTCTGGAATAGAGGCTAAAAGCTTCAAAGGGGGAGACATTAGGTGGCCCATATTGGGCTGCTTGTCCAATATGGGCTGCTTGTCCGTATTGGGCTGGTTGCCCACTGGGCCAGCAGCTGGTTGCCCACTGGGCTGGCTGCTCACATTGGACAACCTTTCAGGCTTTTGATCTTCTGACTCTAAAACTTGCTCATCCTCGGCCTTCCGACGCTTTTCCTGCTCAATGCGGCGCACGTCGCTCATGCTCACGTTTGGCGTCGCAGGCTTTGGCTCAGAGGTTGAGTCGGAAGCCGGTAACGATTTGAGCCATCTACTGCTGGGCATTTTCTTGCTCCGTAGCCAGTACGGCCTCGCCGGCGGCCTCCGCGATTAAATCCGGTGTGATCTTGTGTCCGTCGGCCTCACTAAACTTCCAAGCCACCGCAGCTACTTTCAGTATTTCGCGTGGTACGCCGCCCGTGATGGTATAGAGGGACTCGACCACTTCTTTGGTGAAGGCGTTGCGAACACCTGCCTGCTTACATCGGAAATCAACCATCTCTTCTGTCTCGTTTAATGAGAGAGGGGCCAGCATGGAAGGCGCGAAAATGCGGCTTCGTAGAGCTTTTTTGCTGGCATCCATGAGTTTCACCCGGAGTTCCAGTTGGGCCGAGAGGACGACTTGGATGAGTTTTGTCTCGTCCGTCTCAAAGTTTAGGAGCGTGCGGACGAGTTCAAGTTGCCGACCGGGGAGGCGCTGTGCCTCGTCAATAAAGACGACGCAAACCTTGTCCTGCGCGTAGAGGTCAAGAAGGAATTTACGCAGTTCGTTCTCTTGATCTCCCATAGAGCGGCGAGCGGGCAGGCCGAAGTCGGCGCAAATCTTCTTGAGAAAAGCGAACTCTGAAGGGAAGTTGGGGGAGGGAATCATCGTCGCCGCAACGTCTTCACGGGCGTCATACTCGTTGAAGAGATAGCGAATGACGGTAGATTTGCCTAGCCCCACATCGCCTAAGATCGCCGTGAGTCCCTGACGCGAGTCCACTACGAAGCGTACTTTCTCAAGTGTGACTTGTAGAGCCGGCGTGAGATAGAGCAGAAGGGGATTTGGGCTAATCGAAAAGGGCTGCTTTGCCATATCCGGTGCTTATAACACAGTAAAATCCCGGTATCAATGATTATTTAGGGAGGGGGGTACGAGAATCAGAGCGCTTGTGTGATAACTTTTGATTCTGCTGATATATATTCTGAAGGTCGTTTGAGCAGCGAGCGCACCGCCGCGCGCAGGAGCTGTTGGCCGTCCTCTTCTGCCCGGCTTGTAAGAGAGAATATAATCGGCGCGCTTGCGCTTCTGACTTCGCGCCGCCATCTGTCCGCGCACAATGGATCCGCCCGTCGGTAAATGTGAACTCTCGGCGCACCTGCAAGGCGAAATTCCAGCCTGCTCGCTCCAGCGCCTTACTTAGTAAACTGGTCGCTGATGTCGCTCTCGCTGAGGCTCTTTTTGTTCAGCTCTTCCAAGGCGTCTTTCCTGCTTCGGTTTCGCGGGTAGTGAGGAAAAGAAGCTCAGTTAAAAAAACTCCTCGCCGCTCTTGATCTTCAGCTTCTTGTAATAGTACCGGATTGCTTCAAAGTCCGTGTCGTTCGTCACGACCGTCACGCCTTCACGCGCGGCGCTGACGGCGATCAGCACGTCCATTGCCATCTCTTGCTTTGCTGTCGGGGTGCGGCGCGGAGACTTGCCCCGCGTTTTCTTCTTGCGATCCTGTGCAAGCAAATGAAGGATGCGCACGACGGTCGGCCAGTCATCAACAGTCGGCACGATCAGCGTGCCGTCCCGTTCATGGAAGCGCCACACAGTTTGATAAAGTTTGAACTCTTCAGCGTCGGCGGCGGCCATCAACTCCGTCAACACGACGGCAGAAACATACTCGCGCGGGGAGACAGAGAGCGCCCGCCGCTCGGCAACGATGTTGGTGTCGAGCAGATAGATTGTCTGCGCCATCCCCTAATCCCGCACCTTGCGCTTGCCGTGAACACGGTCGTACGTCATGCGGTAGGCGAGCAGCGTCACCTCTTCCTTCGTCATCGCCTCCAGCTCTTTCTTCGTGTAGCGACGATTGGTATCAACGTCTCTGGCTGCGCCGTTCGTGCCATTACCCGCGGCACGCTTGCCGTTACGCGCCGGCAATGTTTTCGTCTTGGTCTTCATTTCTTCCCCTTCGCCGGTGCATCGCTATGCCCGTTCGCGCCACTCTTCGGCGGTCTGCCGGGCTTGCGATCCTCCACAAGCTTCAAGTCCGCCTCGCGGATCAAGTAATCACGTCCTAGTTTCTGCGCCGGCAGCCGCTCCGCTGTAATCAGCGCACGCACGCGCGTCACATGCACGCCCAACCGCTCCGCCACTTCGTTCGTTGTCAGCATCCTCATGCGCCATTTATACACCGGGCAAAACTATATTGCAAGAGCGACATTTATATTGACAAACTATCTCTCATACAATATAGTTTCATGTGTCGGTAGCCCTATCCGAAAGGAACAAAAGCTGATGACGACCGCCAAAGCCAAAGCCCTCCAGCTAATAGAAACGGAACTCCGCTTCATCTCGCGCAGCGCGAACAATGTTGAGACTTCCGGCCACGAAGCGATCCACGAAATAAGCCTCGCGATCAACTCGGCTCTACGCGCGATTCACGAGCTAAAGCTTGAGCAGGAGCCGACGGGCGAGGGCATTCCGTCGGGCGTCTCTTATCCGGCGGCGGCGTAACCACGAAAGGGAAGGGAAGCGATGATACAGATTCAAGGCAGAGAGCAATTCACGAAGGCCGCGGAGAGATTAACCCACGAGCCGCAAAGCATCCGCCGTCACGAGCCGGGCCTGTTTGAAGTGACGAACAAGGCCAAAGGCCACACGTACCACGTCCGCGTCGAGGGCCTCGGCGGTCGCACCTTCGGCACATGCACCTGTGAAGCGGGCACGCCGCATCACGGCCAGAGAGTCCCGCAAGTCTGTAAGCAACTCGCCGCGGTCGTCATATTCCTTCGCGCTGTGCGAGAGATGAGGCTGCGTGCGTCGCACTAACGCACGCCGGGGCGCGCAGCTACGGAGCGGGAGCCTGAAAGCCGCGCGCGCCTTTTTACCCTCACACTTTTGTGTGACTGTACGAAATCCTGCGACAAAACCCGCCACGCTCTTTTTACGTCGCACCCATTTTGACGCGTCACCCTGCAAGAATCTTAGGTTTTCTTAAGAGTGGCGCGTCATAGTATGGGCGAATAGTCGGCGAGCCTTTAAGACCCCGCCACGTTCGCGCCTTGCCGCCTTCCTTGAGCCGGGAAGAAAAAAGCGGGCGCAGGCCACGCGAAAAAGGAAAAGCGATTGTAGGGCATTTAAACGCGAAGTTTTGAGAGATGGGCTTTCATCGGGGCTGATGGGCGTGATATACCGTCCGCACATCGTTAAGGAGTTTAGACGCTGACGCTGTTTACCAGACCACACGGCTTTATGCGTCAATAGTGATACACAATAGGCGTTAGGCATCAAGTGTATCGCATGGACAAAACGTGGATTCAAGTTGTAAGTGCAACAAGTGGTAGTTTGAAGAACACCTCATTCGGCGACTTGTAGCCGAGTGTTTTGCGCGGACGATTGTTGAGCTTCCCAACTACTTTGTCGAGCTGACGGTCAGTGATCTTTGAGAAGTCGCTCTTCTTGGGGAAGTATTGCCTGACCAGCCCGTTGGTGTTCTCATTCAAGCCACGCTCCCAACTCGCATAGGGATGCGCGAAGTAGAAGTCGGCCTTGAGGCGTTGCGCGACCTGTTGATGATGAGCGAACTCTCGCCCGTTGTCACTAGTGACGGTCTTGACCGTGAGCGACTCTAAGCGCGCCGTCATCACTCGCCCCACGGCGTCGGCGGTGTTGCGAGTGACCCGACCCAGGCGCGTCAACTTCGATTTGCGCTCGACCAGTGAGACGATGGCCCCGCGGTGATTGCCGCCGATGATGGTATCAGCTTCCCAGTCGCCGAGCCGCTGCTTTGAGTCCACTATCTTGGGGCGCTCGTCAATCGAGCGCCGGGCCGGAATTTGCCCCCTGCGGTCACGCCCACCGTAGCGCTTGCGTCGTACTTTCTGACAGCGCAAGCAAAGATGAAGCGTGCCGCCCGCGCGCTTATCGGCATAGATGTATTGATAAATGCGCTCATGACTGACGCCCTTCTTCCGCTCCAGAGTGAGCCGCCCGCTGACCTGTTCGGGGCTCCACTGCTGGAGTAACAGAAACTCGACGCTCGACCATGTCGCCGGCTCAATGCGTGGCCGGTGCGCCGACTGCTTTCGCGCCACCGCCAACTCCTGCGCCTGCTTGGGGCGATAGCCGCGCCGCCCGCCGTTGCGAGAGAGTTCGCGCGAGATGGTGGACTTGTGGCAGCCGATGATTGATGCCATCTCGGGCTGGCTGTGGTTAGCTTTCTTCAAGGCGTAAATCTGGTATCTTTGCTCGCGGGTAAGCTGCTGGTAGCTCATTCGTGCTTCTTTGACTTGGCGGTTTGAGAAAGCACGCTACGCTACCGCAGCTTGCCTCTCAATCGCTAATCTCAAAGTTGCACTTCAAAGTTGAATCCACGAAATGTTTCAGCTCTTAGAAATAGGATTATCATCTCTGATATTTACTGCCATCGGAGTTTTATCCTTATGGCTTTCTTTCTATTTCCGGCGTCGGACAAAGAGATTTATTGGCGAATCTATACAAACTTATGGGGATGTGGTTGGCTTGCACGAAGTTCATGACGAAGGCAGCATCACATACGCGCCGGTAATCAGGTTCAGCACCTTCAATGGGATAGTGAAGGAGTTCACTGATTCTACGTCAAGCAGACCTGCCAGCTACAATATTGGTGATAGAATCAAGATTCTGTATCATCGGCAAAACCCTAGAGACGTGAGGATTGCGACCACTGTAAGATTATATTTATCATCAATCATATTGGGGATAATTGGTCTGGTATTCCTCAGCGCCGGAGTAGCTATAACGATTTGGCATCTGTTTTTCCAAGGATGATACCTAACAACCCATCTGAGGGCGACGAGTCAAGCAAAACTTTCAACTCAGGCCGGATTGCTCGCCGCATAGGTGAGGAGTGATGACCCCTTCCGGCGCAGGCTCTCCAAGTATTTCACCTCATCGTAAGCAGTTCTACTCTTCCAACATTTGTAGATGATTCTGATCCATTTGAAAGCCAAGGCTCTGACTGCGGCCTGATGGCTCTTCCCCTTCGCCCGCTGCTGTTCATAATAGGCTCGGGCCCAAAACGAATGCTTGACAGACTCGCCCGCATACTCGTGGAAGCTCTGGCGCAGGAACTTTGGACAGAAGTACCGCCACCTGACCCGGCAACTCTTCCCGCTCCGTTCGATCAGTGGCGCGATGCCCGAGAGTTGCGCCACTTCATCGGCTGAGTGCCACCGCTGGCGGTCGTTTCCCAAAGCGACGACCAGGCGCGATGCATAAACTGAACCGGCGCCGGGCAGCGACTTGAAGAGCGCAAAGTCTTGATGCACCGAGCAGATTATTTCGATCTCGCGGTCGAACTCTTTGATGGCTGAAAGGGTTGTCTTCATCTGTGCGGCGAGTGCTTTGGTCATCACCATTGAAGAGCGGAGCACAGCCTGGTCTGTCACGAGCGGCAGCGCTTCTTTGATCGAGGCGAGCCGCTTCTCAAGCGTCTCTTTCCGCACCGAGTGATGGTCCCGAAAGAACTTCTCGAGCGTCGTGCGCCGCACGCCTTTGAGAGACTCAAGGCTCGGCCATCTGCGCAGCAAGTCACAGACCAGATCAGTGCGGATGTCCGGGAACCATTCCAGAACATGAGGAAAATAGAGCTTTAAGAGCGAGGTCAAGCGATTGCTGAGGCGCGTCCGGTCATCAACCAACCTTCGACGATGCTCAACCAGGTAACGCAAACAGCGCGTCTGCTCCGAGTCGGGTTGCCAGGCGCGTAAATGCTCACGGTGATGTAGCAGTAACTCGGCCAAGTAAGCCGCATCACTGGCATCGTCTTTGTGTCGCGAGGGCGAGAACGCTTCACGATATTTGGCGAGTGTGGAGGGGTTGACGGGATAGAGCGTGAGAAAGTCATACTTCATCAGGGCGAAGATGAGCGGGCCTCGCGACTGCTCCAAACAGACGGCGACGGGCTGACCATTAAAGCGCACCCGTAAGGACGTCGCCCACTCGTCAATGGACTTGGAAGAATGGCGCAGGATGGAAGCCTCGCGCTGCTCCGTCTCAGGGTTGATGAGACAGATGTCATGCTTTGAATCAGCCCAGTCAATGCCGATCAGTGCGGCGTATTGAGTCATCATAGTCCTCGACAAAAGGGTGAGCGAACGGGTTCGGAGAACATGCTGGCAATAGCCCTGCCAGATAGTTATAGTAGAGTCCGCCCGTGCGGGACCTCATCTGAGTAATCGTTGTCGACCTAAAGCGGCGGGCGGGCGGGCGAAGGTGTTGTTAGAGGCGTCGAGAAGCGTCTTTCATTCAATGTTCGTCACACTCGCCCGGCATGTTCTTTCTGCAATTCAAGTCTAGTGAATTGAACCGGAGAAATGAACCTCGTCAACCTATAACTCATTCAACCGGAGCGCCAATAGCGCGGCTTTCATCCGCGAGAAATCCGCCTTCAGTTCAGCGAATAACAGAGAACTTGTACCCAAGCGCCGGGACTGATAACGAACACGCTGCATTATCCACCGCAGGATAACCATAATTGACACATCCCCAAAAAACTGGACACAAAGAATGTTAGGATTTCTGCTTCCACGAGCGGTTCTCAGACCAGAGGAGGAAGCATGAAGAAGAACTTCACGAACGAGCAGATCATCTACACTTTGCGGCAAGTCGAAGGCGGCACATCGGTCGCCGAAGTCTGCCGCAAGACGGGCATCACCGAGCAGACCTTCTACCGTTGGAAGAAGAAGTTCGCCGGGATGGGCGTGGCCGAGTTGGCCCGACTTCGACAACTCGAAGATGAGAACAAGAAGTTGAAGTCGCTGGTCGCCGATCTGACGCTCGACAAGCACATGCTCCAGGAGGTGCTCAGAAAAAAGTTCTAAAGCCGGTGCAGAAACGAGCACTGGCGGAGTTTCTCTGTACAGGCTTTGCAGTGCCGCGGCGTCGTGCCTGTCAGGTACTGGCCTTCGCACGTTCCTGTTACTACTATCGCCATCATGCCGATCCGCAAGTTGAACTCAGGATCAGATTGAAAGACCTGGCTGGCACTCGTGTTCGCTATGGCTATCGACGACTTCATGTCTTGCTGATGAGAGAAGGCTGGAAGATCAACCACAAGCGAGTCTACCGGCTCTACAAGCAGGAAGGCCTGTCTTTAAGGCTCAAGACGAAAAAGAAGCGCGTCAGCCAGGCGCGAGTTCCGCTCTGTGCGCCGCGTGGGCCGAACGAGTGTTGGAGCATGGATTTCGTGGCGGATCGGCTTTCAGATGGGCGACCATTTCGACTCTTGACGTTAGTGGATAACTTTAGTCGAGTGAGTCCGGCTATCGAGGTTGATTTCTCATTGAATGGCAAGCGCGTCGTCGAAGTCATGGAGAGGCTGAAGATGAGTTTCGGCTTGCCGAAAACAATCAAGGTGGACAACGGGAGTGAGTTCATTTCGAAGGCGATGGACGAATGGGCGCATCACAATGGAGTGAAACTAGATTTCAGCCGACCGGGCAAGCCAACGGACAATGCATTCATCGAGAGTTTCAATGGGAGACTGCGGCAAGAATGCTTGAATCAGAACTGGTTCACTTCACTTATGGATGCACGACAGATCGTCGAGGCGTGGCGAGAAGACTACAATGAACTGCGTCCGCATAGCTCGCTAGACCATCGAACGCCAGGCGAGTATGTAAGACGCTGGCAACAAATCCGAGCCGCACAGCAAGCGGAAATTTTAACTCTCGAAATTGTCCAGTAATTGGGTGCAGGTCATTTGCAAGGATACCACCCTAACTACCTGTCTCATTTATGGGGGGCAGTCCACCGTGTATGTCAATGATCTCATTATCTACAATGTAGAAGCCTGGCTCTCGCTGGTCGGATAACTGATCGGAGGATTGCGTTTCGGTCTGTCTATCTGGTTTCATAGCGCGTCCTCGAACACCCGCTCGCCGTCGAAAGAGAACGGGTTTCAAAGAAAAGATGAAGCCCCGCAACGACTGGTCGCTCTCCAGCGTTGCGGGGCTTCATCGGCCTGCGGCGGCGAGCCGGCACGCCGCAAGATTTTGCACAGGAGCGAACTGTGACTTGATCTGTCAATATGCGATAAGCATGCGCATCATTCTGGCATATACAGAGCGCCGGTAGGGTGTGCTAGATGTGCCACTATGCTAGATGTGTCACACGCAGGTCGTCGCGGAAATAGAAACGCCTCGCTTGGATATTCCAAAGATGGAATATCCAAGCGAGGCGCATCACCTTTCGCATTTGCACGGCCCAGCCGGGTCGCTACTGCCAAATTTTCAGACCCACCGCTCGTGGTATGTGAACTTGCTTAAGGTTCCCATCCGCGATGAGCAATAACAGATAGAGTTTATCACGAATCAATCTGTCGAGAAATAAAAATCTCAAATGGTCATAATCAATCCGAGCATCATGGGAAGCACATTGAAGCTGGCTTTCCGAAAGCCGGCCACGGGAAAGCCAGCCACGGGAAAGCCAGCCACCGGGTGGCTACCCACACCCATAAACTAGAGGAGACAACCATCCGAATCCTTGCCTTTGAAGGCGCTGAGATTTCATTAATCGTATTTGAGGTAAAACTCCGCGGCCACCGTCAACGGTGCCATCGTGCGGGTAGTCGTAAATTGTAGATAGTAAGTGCCCGGCGCGAGCGGTTGTCTCAATCGAGCTGAAGTTGAATTTTCTTTCGCCGCCTGTTGATGCTGTGAAGCATCTACGATGTAACAATTCACCGCCGAGCCGGAAGTAACCTTGTAGCCGCCAACAAGCCGCGCATTCTTCGCCGACGCAGGCACGATGATCTCAAAAGATGCTGGCTTATCACCTGTCACGTCGAAAGATGTGTTGACGATTGTCTGAGCGTTCGCCGCTTGCTCCGCGGCCTGTGAACTCCCTCCGATGCGACGATAGAGATAGACTCCGCAGGAAAGAAACAGAACTAGCGCGAGCGCGGCCCCACCGATGACGACCGCGCGACCTACCTTCTCGAAAAGAATTTCGAGCTTGCCGGCCAGCGTCTTTGAGTGCTTCGAGAAGGGGAAGCGTGCATCACACTGCGGGCACTTCGTGTTGTCGGGAGACATCCAGTGCCGGCAGTGGTGGCATTGAATCTTATTCCCCTTCGATGTATTGCACTTCGGGCAGAGGCTTTGCATGTTCTCAACAGTGGTGGGCCCGCCGAGGTCGAAAGGAAATTTGTGATCGTAGTGGATGAACTCGGTATGTACGCCGCAGTTCTGACAGACATGATGATCGCGCGCGTTGGCAGCGCGCTTGATGTGCTCAGGGATATTGCGGCTAGGCTTCGATGATTTTGTCTGTCGGCTCATGGTGAGGACTTCCCTCTATCAGATTCACTTCCCTTTCTTCGGCGCGACCTGCGCCAGCGTCGCACCACGAATCAACTCCCAATCCTCCGCGTGAAAGCTCCCACCGAACTGCGCCTCAGCCTGCTCCATCGTGTAACCGCCTTCGATCACCTCAGCGATGACGCGCGCCTGTTCGGCGATCTCTTCGGGCGTGAGTCTGCGATTAGGGTCTGGAGGGGGCGCAGAAGCTAGACCTACGTCCGGCTTCTGGTTGCCTTCCCTTTTGCGCGCCACGGGCTTGGGTGCAAGTTTCCGGCGCAGATGTGCATTCAGGAACGCTGGCACGCTGGAGACTGATTCTGCGCGCGAGGCGGCGTCATTCAATTCTTCAACGAGCGTGCGAGCAAGTTCCGCCCACTGTTCACGCTCTGAAGCACGCGGCGCACGACCTGTCAGCTTCTGTGCGGCTTCGATGAAGATGGAATTGAGGTCTGATAACGCTACTGCTTCATCATCAGTATTAATCTTTGTCTTAATAAGAGTCTTGGGATCGGCGGAAGTGTCTTTGTTTTCAGTCGGATTACCCGACCCAACCCAGACCATTTTTTGGTTCTGGTCTGAGACCAATTCTCGGTCTGGGTCTGGTACGGGACTGGTCTGGGTCTGGTCTGGGTTGGCTTCCTCCGGGAGGAACACTTCGTAGACGGAGCCTTCGTGCTCGCCCATGAGCTTCGTGTGGCCGAGTAGCCCCGCGGCGCGTAGCCTTCTGAGATGAACGTTGACCGTCTTGATGTTCTTTATTCCCGACCACACCATCAGCTCACGTCGCGTCGCTTGGATCGAGCGCGCCGGGGTCATGGCCCCGCGTGTGCGGAGATAAAGCGCGTCATACAGCCGCTTGCTCGCGCCGGGAAAGAGACCCTGTGGAAGAGCCTCGCGCTCGATGCTGTTCGCGCGACGGTTGAAGTCCCGCTCCGGTGCAACCGCCACGCGCGGCTTCGACCCCACAGCGGGCGAGGGAATTGGTCTAGGTTTGGTCTTGGTCTGGTCTACCTTTGGTCTGGGTTGGGTCTGGTCTGGGACAGGTTGTGGCTCGTCGTCATACTCGCCGAGCTGAGAGGCCAGCGCGGGTTTGCGGCGTGCAGGTGGTGCAAGCGCCCTATCGAGCGTCTCTGAGAGCAGCTTCCGCTCTGACTTCTTCATCGCCTAAGACCTCACGAATTTCTTTGACGAGCTTTCTGAAAGCGAAACTTGCCGGCGATTCGGGGTGCGCCTCGCCGACCGACTTGAGCATTGCGGTTGATTCCTCGACGGCCACGAGGCGGGGAATCGTCGTCTCCAAAACATAATCCTCGCCGAAGCGCGCGATCACTCGCTCGCGCACCTCGCGGTCGAGCTTCTGCCGGGCGGTGAACTTCGTCGAGAGCGCCATGACCTGCATGTCCGGCGAGAACTTACGGCTGATGCGCGTGACCTTTCTCAGTAGCTGCTTGATACCGAGCAGCGCGAAGAGACCGGTGTCAATCGGCACAATGGTCAAATCAGATAGCGCCAGCGCGTTCAAGGTCGGTATGCCGAGCGACGGCGGCGTGTCCACGACGCAGTAGTCGTAGTGCGGGCGCGCGGGATCGAGCCTGTCTTTCAAAAGCAGCTCGCGCGAGTCCGAGGCCGTGATGATCGCCTCGGCGTCGTCGTCAAGCGAGCAGGGAATCAGGTCGAGCCTTGGCCGGACGCGTGTCGCGTACTCTGAGAAATCGCCCTGGTCGTTGAGCATCAGCCGGAGCGTTGTGCGCCTCGTCTCTTCGAGTTCTTCGAGGTCAACGCCGAAGGCCGCGGAGAGATTGCCCTGTTGGTCGAGATCAACGACGAGCACGCGCGCGCCGCCCGACGCGAGCGCGACGGCGATGTTAAAGGCCGTCGTGGTCTTCGCGCATCCCCCTTTGTGGTTAGCCAGGACGATAGTTTTCACGTCGTTTCCTCAGGCTTCAATGGTTGTTCGGGTCGTCCGTCGTCAGTCCTTCGGCAGCACCGGCGATGAGCAAGTCCTTATCGGCGGTGATAAGACTCAAGGGAGGCAAGCTTCTCACCTCCCTACGCCGCTGCGTGTGAAGCGCCGCCGCCAGTTGCACCGCATCGTAGCCGCGCAGCGCGTGCGCCTCGGCGAGACTCATTGCGCTATCTACGAGCGCCGACGTGACCTCGACGGCGCGGAACCGGCGTGCGAAGTCCGCGCGGAAGAGCGCGGCGATGGCTGTCGCGTCCGCCGCGGAAATCTTCAGCTCGCGTTTCTTACGCATGATGGCCGAGATCATCTCGGCCCCGGTGATGCGCGCGACGAAGACGTGATTGCGCGCAGCGGGGTCGAGAAGCGCAGTCACCCACGCGGTGCCGGTCTCGGTCGCGTAGCGCTTCACCAGAGCGCTCGTGTCGAAGAAGTAGGCGGCCACGCTTTAGCGACGCTCCTCGATAATCATTTCGGAGAGCGGCTGCCCCTCGACCGTGATCGGCTTGTAGGCGCGGTACTGGCGTATCTCTTCGTCGGTCGCCGTCAGCGGCTCCACTTCGCCGATGAACCCTTCCGCGGCCAGCTCCCGCTCGAAAGCCTCTTCGAGATCGTCCGCCGTCGTGGGGATGATTGTGTTCAACTGCTCGATCAATTGACGCTGCTCCTCCGGCGGGAGGGCGCGAACCTCTTCAATGATTTTGTCCAGTGTGGCGCTCATTTCTTCCCACCCTTCTTCTTAGCCCCACCGTTGGCTTTCGGCGGACGGCCAGGTTGGGGCGGCTTGAAGCCCTTCAGGTCGCCCTCTGGAATTGTCCAGTAAGACCCTGCCGGGGTTTCATGCCGCGTGGCGTTCGGGAACAACCCTCGGTTGCACCATGCCCTGACCGTCGAGTGCGCCACGTCTAGCCGCCCAGCTACTTGCGATGAAGTCATTTCCTTAGACATGCGCGAAATCCTAGCACGCTGCTTTCGTTTTGCCAACAAAATATATATAGCACCCCGACAGAAAATAAACAAGAGAAAATATAGCACCCTGCTAGAATTTCTCTTGACAGAATTCTAGCACCCTGCTAGAATTCTTTTCAGGTTAGGACATCAACGAAGGAGACAACCACCATGACCGCCGAAGCCAAAGCCCTCCAGCTAATCGAAAACGAGTTGAGATTCATCGCCCGCCACTCGCAGCAGATCGAGGGCAGCTTCGAGGTCGTTGATGACATAAACCACGCCGTCAACTCCGCGCTTCGCGCCCTGCACGAGCTTCAGCTCGAACGGCAAGAGGCGACCGAAGAGATGCCCGCAGGTGTCATTTACTCCGCGGCGGCGTAAAGGCGAAAGGGAAGGGAAGAGATGATTCAGATTCAGCGACCGGAACAATTCACGAAGGCGGGCGAGCGGCTCCGCAGAGAGCGGCAATCAATCCGCCGACACGAGCCGGGCCTTTACGAAGTCACCAACAAGGCCAAAGGCCACACGTACCACGTCCGCGTCGAAGCCCGCGACGGCCTGACGTTCGGCACATGCACATGCGAAGCGGGCACGCCGCATCACGGCCAGAGAGTCCCGCAAGTATGCAAGCACCTCTGCGCGGTCGTGATCTACCTGCGCGCGCTCCGGGCCATGCGCCGGGCCGCGTAGATAGGCGCGGCGCGCGTGAAGGGCGCGGGCCGCGCCTCTGACAACCACTCCAAACAAAGAAGGGAACAATCAAATGTCGAACGCAAAAACTACAGGGCACACGTGTGCCCAAACGACGGGGCGGGAGTTGCCGGACGACGATCCGCACACACCCGTCTACGGCAAATACTACGCCCTGCTGCTTGAGCGGGAGGACGTGGCTGAGAATTTCAAAGCCGCCCTCCGCGGGATACTCAACCTGATGGCTTACTACGCCGGCGATGAGGCAGCGATGCCGGTCACGCCGGAGCAAGTGCGAGCCAGCTACGTTGCCTGGCACGCTCGGCTGGGCGTGAGAGAGAGAAGGTTCATTGCTGATTGCTTTTTCGCCACCGCCGACATGCTAAATGACGCGGGCGATGATATCGGATCGTTGTGGCTTGAGCTGCTAAAGGAGTTCGACCTCTACGTCGCGAGCGAGTGGGAGTAGGCGACGGGCAGGCTCTCTATTGCGACGGCGGCGTCCGTGATCGGACTTGAATGTCGCGAGCGCCGCCGTCGCCGTCGCCTCTGGCCCAACGCCGGCATGACAGGAGGGGAACTGCGCTTTGAGCGGTCGCGCCGGAATGAGGAAAGGCGATGCGCGTTTTGACGGCATCGCCTTTCCACTTCTGGCGACCCGTGCGCGTGTCCTTCCAGCCTATGTCACTTGCGAGCTTTGCCGCCCTCCTTGAGCAGCGAAGAAAAATACGGGGCGCACTACGCGAAAAGGGAAAAGCGATTGTAGGGCATTTAAACGCGAAGTTTTTCCATCCCCGACAAATGCTCCCCCTCTCATCGAAAAGATACAGACAAGAGAGGCCGGTTTTTTTATCACCGCCAAAACCTAACCTGCCGCGCTGTCATCATTTAGACGTGCACATTTGTCTGAGACTTATGGAGACACGTCTCGATCACGGCCTAACTCCTTACATTCGCCATCTTACACGTGCACAACAGTCAAGTTTTTGATAGCCACGCGAGGCACATTTGTGGTTAGATGTTGATAGGCTGACCTTCACCCTTCGGCAGCCCACCACCCGCCAGCACAACCCTTCGCAAAGGAATTCCAAGCAATGCCTGAGTATTTGAAGAAACGACGTATCTCGAAGCGCACCGCCACCACACGGCTATTCATAGACGACGAGAGGGAAGTCCAGCGCCGGGCCACCAACGAGGGCAAGGAGCGCTCCGAGATCATTCGGCAGGCCGTCTCCAACGCCTTCCGCACCGAGCGGCTCGCGCTGTCCCGCAAGGACGAGACGATGCAGCCTGTGATAGACACCTACCGTAAGTTCATGGAGGAGGCCACTGGGGGATTGAGAAATCAGCTCATACATCTGACGAGCGTCGTCGAGCAGCTTCGGGATTCATTGCGCGGGCAGTTAGCGACAACGAACGAGCATTTGGAAACCATCGGCTGCTCTGCGCGCTACAACACCGAGCAATCAATCGTCATCCGGTCGCTGATGCAGCTCTACATCTTCGACGTGTATCACCAACTGGAGATGCAGTGCGGGCTAGACCCGGCGTTGATGGGGCAGGCGCTTAGGGAGCGGATCAACGAGTTCCGGCACGAGGCGGGTAACGAGATGGCACGCATCATGGAGGACAGCGCAAGCTCTGCCAATCAGGGCGTCGCTGAACGGCTTGTAGATAAGCTTTACCGACACCTCGTCTCGCCGTTGACGGAAGAGGCACGGGAACCCCGCTGGTGATTTAGGTGTTGCGGAGGGGTGTCCGAGTCCTATCTAGTCCACGCAGAGCCTTGTATCCCCTCCGAACTCGTTAGTGTTTCGGCAAACGTAACGAGCCGACGTGACGTACTATATTCAGGAACGAGATTGATTTTTGGAGGAGTGTTTCCCGTGGACGCAACCATCATTGATTGGGTGATAAAGCTTCTTGGTGCTGCCGGCGGGATCATCGGCACCGCGTTCGGTATTTATAACTTTAGGGTAGCGCGTAAGAAGGAAAGGCAGGAGGCACAGACACAGCTTCAAGAGGAGAAGGATCGGCAGATGTATACGGCATTGCGAGCTGAGCTTGAGCGCACCGGCGGGAACGCTTTGACGGCTGACCCTAAGTCTGACCCGGAGCTGTTCTGGTGGGCAGAGAGGATGGTCACGAAGGGATTACTCGAACGTGGCCTCGGCTCTCATTACTACCAGCTCCCGCATGGGCGATGGTAAGCATCAACCTTCACGGTATCAGACGTAGCCGCATTCGAGGCTTGCCTTGCGAGGTACATTAGTAGAGAGAATTTATTCCGGCTTCAGCCATTCAAAGTAAAACGTCTCGTCTTTAAAATCCACCAGTTCATAGTGGGCTTCCTCGCCGGCACATAAGATCGGCTTCGGTGCATCACGTTTTGGCAGCCTATTGAGGAAGGCGAAAAAGTCCTCCCGCGACAGATGCCGATTTTCCAGTCTGCCATCATTAGGCCCGCCCAGATGGTGGAAGATGTAGCTTTTACCCATTCGATGAAGATAGCAAAACCTTGACTCCACGACACTCCCGCATTATCTTCGCGCGCATGAACAACGATAAATATACGAAGGCGATGCTGACCGTGATGGCCGTCTGCCTCGTTCTCATTTGCCTGAAGGTGATGAGCATGAAGCAGGGCGCGCGCGGGAGTGAGATCGCGGGGGCCGTGTCGGATTCCGTGATGGGGGCCTTCGCGGCAGCCGCTTCGGAGGCGCGCTCTCACGCGCAAGCCGAAACTCGCCGGACAATGGCCGAGCAGGTGAGAAGAATAGAGGCGTTTAATATGGGATTCCAAAGGGAACGGTGTTCCCTTTGGTCAAGGGCGGGGTAAATACCCCGACCGCGAAGTCGGCGGGCGGCGCGACTGAGCGACGCCGCCGAAAATTTATTAATCGGCGGCGCGCTGGCTTTACTGCGTGAAGGCCGGACGTGGGAACGATTGTGTAGCTGATCCCCGTCTGCAAAAAAGAATTCGTTATCCGACGCGCTGAACGGATGATCTATTATCAGCCGTGATAATGAAACGGGAGAGCGAAAAGAAGCCCCGACCACAATTAGTTGTGCCGGGGCTTTGTCACGCAAAGTAGAATCCGAGGCCGAAGCGTTTCCGAAGGTGACGCTTTTTCAATAACGTCTCAAAGGCGCGTCCGACCACAATTAGTAGTGGCTCCAACGCCCACCTAAACAAACAAATATTAGATGGGTGTCTGATGTTCTTCTTACCGCCTCATACCTAAACCTTCCTGCTGAGCCTGCCTGACGGAGCCGCTCTTGAGCGATTCGGCGTTGGCGCGCCCGATGACTTCGGGCGCGTCCGCGGCAGCGACGCTCAGCACATCCTTCGGAGACATCGAACGAAGCTTCGAGCGTAGCTCGCCGATGATCTCGTTGCTCTGCTGCACCGCGCCGACCATCGCGGCCACGAGCGCCGGCGATACATCGCTACGCCTCTGTGCGCCGCCGCCGCCGTCACCTGAAGGAGACAACTCGGAGGAAGAAGCCGCGTTGCGACGGAGCCGGTCGAGCATCTTGCGGCGCTGGTAGCGAAGCGGCATTCGCTCCGCCAGGCCGCGCAGCAGGTCGTCATTCACGCGCGGCTCGATGTGGCCGCTCTCGCGCGGCACGAACATCTCTGCCCTTCTCTCACCGACGATGTAAGGCATGCCGCGCGTGACGGGGCCGCCGAACATTCTGGCCGCGAAGTTATTGCGCGGGTCTCCGGCGTCGGCGAGCTGCTTGTTAGCGATAAGTGATGAAGCGGTCTGCCCGGTGCGCTCGGCGTAAGAAGAGATCATCTCCTTCACGGCATCGAGGCGGACGGTCTCCTGAAGATGCTTACCGACTTGCCCTTTGCCGTAGACCTGCTCGCCGAGCGCCTTGATCTCTTTGAGCGCCGACATCTCGCGCACGTCCACTTGATACGCCGATTTGATTTCCTTGCGCAGTGCCTTCTCCGTGCGGTGAGAGAAGTGCTTCCAGAGGGCGAAGGCTCCGAGGGCCGCGCCGGCGACGACGGCCGTCCACGGGTTCGAGAAGAGCGCACCCATCGAGCCGAGCATCGAGCCGCCTCCAGCAGCAGCTCCGCCCGCTGCCGCGCCGCCCCCACCCGCTCCTGCTCCGACACCCGCGCCGATGCCCGCGCCCGCGCCAACGCCGCCGAACAACGAGCCGGTGAAGACGCCGCCTGTCGCTGCTGCCGACGATCCGATCCCTGCCGCCGCGCTGCCTGCCGCCGCGCTACCCGCTCCTGTTGCCGCCGATGAGCCGAAGCCGAAGAGCCTCTTCAATCCCGCCTTGATTCCACCTTGACGGAAGGTGTTGATGATTCCGCCTCCGGAGCCACCGCCGCCGCCTGTCAGGTTGCTCACGAAGGGGGGCGTGCCACCGCCGCCGCCAGACGATGAGCCGCCGCCGATGCCGAGAAGTTTGCCGAGAGAGAAACCACCACCCGACGATGCCCCACCCGCGCCGGCTTTGCCTGCTGGGGAGAGAGCGTTCAATAGACCTTTGAAGGCTGCGTTCAATAGCTGGTGGACTAAGGTCTTCAACATCTCGTTGAGGAACGAGAGCTTGCCTGTGATCTTATCCAGACGGCTGTCAATGAGTGATGTGACCTGATCGTATGCGCCGGTGATGGTGTCCGCCCACGCCTCGGTCGCGGTCTTCTGTGACGCGAGGTGTTCGAGGACTTTCGCGCGCACCTGCTCGCCGTGGACGTTCGTCGCATCGGCGAGGCGTACTTGTGAGCGCACCTGACTCTCGACCGCTTCCACGTCAGCGCGGCGCATGGCGACCATCTCTTCGGCGGCTGCGACCTGAGCGCGCAAGCCCGTGTTTGCGCTCGCGGTCGCATAATCATCTTCGAGATTGATTAGCCGCTGCGTCAGATCAACCTGTTCGTTCTTTGCCATCGCCGTGCGACGGTTGAGGACTGATTCGCCGTTCGACTGCTCGACGCGCATCTGGTGCAACGTCGCCTCGGCGCTGCCTATCTGGACGACGTAATCCATTTCCCTGTTCTGGCGTTCGATGAGCGCTCGCCTTGATTGATCGGCGACCTCTTTGTCGAGATTCATGCGACGGTCGTAAAGGGCTTGAATCTGCTCTCCGAACTGATCGTCGGCAGCTTTGCGCGCTGCCTCGTAGGTCGTGAGATTCTTAGTGACCGTGCCCGCGAGCGTTCCGCCGCCGGTCGCGAGCGGAGCGTTAGCATTCGCTTCCATAGAGCGCTTCACGATTTGATCGTGCTGCGCCTTCTTCGCGGCTTCTAACGTTTTATCCGAGACGCCTTCGCCGATGGCGAGGTCAAACAAACGCCTTGCTTGCGGCAACCTCTTGTCATAGCGACCTGGGAAGGCCGAACGCTGGACGCGCTGTGCCAGTTGTCCGACAGTACCGCCCTGCGCCACGTCGAGCGCGCCGTTGTTAGTGCCCGCGCCGCGGTAGAATCTGCTTGCCGCCTCGCCTACGTTGAGCAGCGTCGCCGCATTGCCCCACCCCTGCGACGGCCTCTGCTGGAAAATGCCGACGGAATCGCGGTCGCCCTTGCCGGGCGCGACGTTGCGAAGGTTCGACTCGACGAGCGCCGCCGCGAGCGCTGCTAATACCTGTCGCTCGTTCGCGCCGAGGCCGAGGCCCGTCTCGACAATCTCGCGGGCGAAGCGGAGTTGATCGCCTGTGAACTCCGCCTTGACCTTTTTCGCCTTCTCGCCCGCGCCGCCGCCGCCCTGCTCGCCAGCAAGTGCACGGGCCTGCTCGACCCGGCGTACGCCTTCGGCATCGCGTAGCGCACGTTTGATTTCGCTGTCTCCTCTCCTCTCCTCGCCCCTGTTGAAGGCTTCAACGACGCTCCTCGATGCATCGTAGGCTTCGTTATCGAGTTTCCTGATGGACTTGACTATCTCCTCCATGCTGCGTGCGCTTTCGACGAACCCCTTCAATAACCCATCCCCGCCGAAATCCGCACGCTCGGTCTGGAAGGGCTCGAACTGCCGGAGCTTGATGCCGGTCAACTCCTCCAGCTTCTGGGTAATCCCCAGCCCATCGGCGACGCTGTGAATCTTATTGATGGAGTCGATCAGAAGGTTGGGGATGGCGGTGGCGGCGTTACGTGCAATCGTGTACGCCTCCTCGACCATGTAGACTATGCCGCCGAGCGCGCCCTGAACCATGGTCTTCACGTTGAGCGCGACGAGTCCGACGAACTGGATCATCATGGCCGAAACCGGAATCGTGATAGCCTTGATCTGCGACCACCCGGCGACGGCCCGACGGGCGAACCTTACGGTCTCGCTGCCGGAATCTTTGAGCGCGTCCGTGTAGCCGTTCACCTGCTCGGTCTGAAGTCGGACGGCCTCAAGATATGCTGGTGAGTTGATGACGATATCGCCCAGGGAACGCTGGAGGTTCTGTTCCGCCATGTCAAGTGAAGCGACCCTGCCGCTGTAGCCTTCCATCAACTTGTCAGCGTTACCGAGTTGCGAGGTGGTCTCTGAGAGGATGCCCTGATACAGAGCTTCACGCGCCGCGAGACCTTTCGTCTTGCTGTCGAGGTCTTCTAGTTGGAAACCCCTCTCTCGCATGATGACGGATAGGTTTTTCGTCAAACCGACGTTATCAACCATCCTCGAATTAGAATTTTTGATACCTTCAGCCGCGCCGCGTATGGCATCGCCATAATCAAGCGCCTGCTGCTTACCGAACGCCGCCGCATCTGAGAATCTCTCCATGATCTCGACTGCCTGCGGCAATGAGAACTTCGACTGGAGTAAGTTCTTTAGCGCCGTAGAAGCATCTGCGACGGAGATGACTCCGCCGCGCACAAGCCTGAGATTTTTGACTGCGTTCGTCGCGTCCTCGTCGCTGAAGCCGCGGAAAGCAGCCTCCGCGCGCAGACCTTTGAGCGCATTCTGAAAGTCTGCCGCGAGCTGGACGCCCTTCGTGACGAATTCGCTTGCCTTATTGTAGAAGGCGCTGACGGCGCGCATCGCGAGGGTCGCGAAGAAAGCCCCGCTCAGGTACCGCTCGAAGACGGATGACGACGAGCGTGCAGTGTTCGCCGCCCCCGTGTTCATTTCCTTCATCGAGCCGAGGAAGGCAGTAGCCCCTCGCTTGGCTTCGCGCGTCTGCACGTCAGCGAGTTGCTTGGCCGCCCGTTCTCTTACTCTCGCCTGAGCATTCGCCTGCCGCGCTGTTTCGCGCTCGATCCGCTGCACCTCCCGCGACGAGCGCGCCGCTTCTTTTTCGAGCAGCCTGTACTCTCTAATATGTGCGTCCATCATGCGCGACGATCCGCTACGCGCGCCGACGCCGGACATCTGGCGCATGATGTGCTCGGCCTGCTTCGCCATGCCGCTGGACATCCCTGCGAACCCCTTGTTTATGTCCGCAATGACGCGCCGCGCACGGGCCCCGATGGCGTCGAAGGATTTGCTGATTGTCGCGACGGCGGGGCGTCCGTCAGCCGTTAAAACTATCGGGATATAACGTGTTTTTCCGCTCGCCATTTAGACCTCCACTGCTGTGGCCGGCTCCGGGACTGACTTGGCTTCAAGGCTCAAGTGTTGTTTCGGGCATTGACACTGACTTCCTCTTACCACCTTGCCGTCAAACACCCCCTGCATCCCATTCGTGCAGACGCCGGCATTGCTCAAACAGAGCAGTAAGCAATCAACTGCTCTCGCCGATGCTGCATCGAACGTGATGTGCCGATCACAGGTGGGGCAGTTGATTTCGGCAATGGTCGCTCCCGCCACAGGCTTGTAAACCAACATCGGCGCGCAGACTTTACATACGCCTAGATTCTTCAGCCGCTGTTTGAGGTGGCGCTTTTTCATTAAAACCTCACGTCAAGTTGCGGAAAAGAATCTCCGCAGTTTGGGCAAGACCCAACGTCGAGCCTCGTCTCTGTGTCGGATGAAAGGCCGGCCTCGCCTACGAGCAAGCCCGTGCCATTACACATCTCGCACGGCTCGCCGATGTCAGAGAGTGTTGCGCCTGACTCACTGGATTCTGCATTGTCGTCAAACTCCATCGTAACCACCTCCAAATATTTTCAAAATGAATATCGCCAAAGGACATGCGAAAACGTTCATGGGGTAACCTCGCGTGCATGGGGTAATCACTTACATGCCGGATGCCTACCGATGAGCAAGTCCGCGCAGTCCTTTTCGTGACACGAAAATCGTTCATCACATTTGCCACAGAGGTGTATGTGTTCCGGTTTCGTCACCTCATCCACTTTCTCGCACCAGCGTAGGCCGCGCATGGATTGCTCGATGATGGTTTTCGCGGCGGCGATCCGGGCCATGGCCGGAGCCTCTTTATCTTCGGCGATCTCGCGCAGCGTGTTTACGGCCACGTCGGCGGCGCTTTGCAAGCGTGCGATGGCCGTCTCGACCAGATTGAGCCGTGAATCGCGGTAGCGCGTGATGAAGGCAGGCTCCTGCAAATAGCGGAACAGCGTCGCCTCGGAGAGCTGGCAGGCCGCGGCGGCTTCCTTGACGGTTCCGAATTGAAGAAGCGCGGTGAGCGCAGCCTCTTGCTTGCGGCTCAGTTTCTGCTCGGTAGAATCTGCGTCTTTCATCTCAAAACCTCTCAAAAGCTCTCAACTTGTTTGCTGTGCGCGCCGCCGCTGCCCATTGAAGCTGGCCGCTCTAATATAGCTGGCAGCTTTCACGTAGCTGGCTGCTATATGAAAGCAGCCAGCTCTCTGGGAGCCGACTCGTGCGCGCCGCCGTCGCCGCAAAAAGAATTCTTGAGAGTAAGGACGCCGAAGACGCGGGCAGTGAATCCCGCCGCGACACCCCAGAACGTCGCGTAAACGCCCTTACTCTCTTCTCTGCCGCCTTCGCCCTAGGCAGCAGATCTTTTTTGCGCGACCTTCGCCACCGGCGTCAGGATCGCGTAAATAAGGTGTTCGAGGCGCGCGACTTCTGCGGCCTCCCTACTTCGAGCTTCGCGCTCGTTGCGGGCGAGTGGACGATTTAGGTCACCTATCGCGTTGACCTCGCGCACCAGACGACTGTAGACGGCGTAGGCCGAGCGGAAGGTGTGCGTAGCCTGATCGAACCTCTCGCGAGCAGGCAACGCCTTCTGGGTGACGGCGCGCAGATTCCTCTTGTAAAAATCCACCTCAGCCAGCGCGCTGACGAACTCGTGCGGGGAGGTCGCGGTTTCAGCGTCGTAGCTATCGAGAGCCTTTTGAGCCGCATCAAGTTTGGCACGTAGCTCAGAGCATTCTTGACTGAGCGTTTCGTGGAGGGGCCGCAGCTCGTTCATAGCGTCCCATGCTTCTCTGATTCGAGTGCCGGGAGCGAAGGCGGAATGCTCCAACCTCACGTGCCGAAGGCATCTGACCTTCGAGCCGAGTGCAGCCCAACGCGCCGCGGTTTCGCTTTCGTACTCATCAATCGCATTTTTTCGATGGGTATGTTTTTTCGTTAGGTACGATTGAAGCGTCTGCCGGGTGTGTGGATCAACCTTCATCCTGCCAGCTTGCACCTCAGCTATTTGCCGCTCATAGGCTTCGTTGTAGGTTTTGGTGTCTTCCCAATCCTCCACTTTCACGTTTTTCTCCTCCAGAGTTTCATGTCGCCTCTTCGTGAATTTGTGACCGCCCACATTCCTGCTCCTTCCACTCCGTCCTGCTAATCGAAGAAAAGTTTTCTTCGGCGGCGGCGACGACGGCGCTCGCCTTACTCAACGTTGGGTGGTAATGCGCGCCGCCGTCGCCGCCGCCGAAGGTGCGCTACGCGCGGTGATGGCGTGGGTATGGTTCAAGTGAGTCTTGTTAATTGAGTCTTGTTCGAGTGCATATTCTGCACTACCCCGGTGCAGGCTCTGCACTACAGGTGGTGCATATTCTGCACTACCCCTCTGCTCCGGCTGTGGCGGGCTTTTGACAGGTAGGATGATGTAATTATTCGAGGTCGGATCACCCTTACTATCGGTGCGAGCTTCTTTCCTGACGAGGCCGCGCTTGACGAGAATCTCCACACCTTTGATGGCCGTGTTGCGACTGATCCCGAGCAAGCCTGCAATTGTTTGGTAGGAGGGAAAGCAAGACACGCCAGCCTTGTTCGCATACTTCACCAGTACATTGTAGACGGCGACTCCAAGCAGACCGATGTGTTCACCGTGACACATCCCCAAAAAACTGGACACAAAGAATGTTAGGATTTCTGCTTCCACGAGCGGTTCTCAGACCAGAGGAGGAAGCATGAAGAAGAACTTCACGAACGAGCAGATCATCTACACTTTGCGGCAAGTCGAAGGCGGCACATCGGTCGCCGAAGTCTGCCGCAAGACGGGCATCACCGAGCAGACCTTCTACCGTTGGAAGAAGAAGTTCGCCGGGATGGGCGTGGCCGAGTTGGCCCGACTTCGACAACTCGAAGATGAGAACAAGAAGTTGAAGTCGCTGGTCGCCGATCTGACGCTCGACAAGCACATGCTCCAGGAGGTGCTCAGAAAAAAGTTCTAAAGCCGGTGCAGAAACGAGCACTGGCGGAGTTTCTCTGTACAGGCTTTGCAGTGCCGCGGCGTCGTGCCTGTCAGGTACTGGCCTTCGCACGTTCCTGTTACTACTATCGCCATCATGCCGATCCGCAAGTTGAACTCAGGATCAGATTGAAAGACCTGGCTGGCACTCGTGTTCGCTATGGCTATCGACGACTTCATGTCTTGCTGATGAGAGAAGGCTGGAAGATCAACCACAAGCGAGTCTACCGGCTCTACAAGCAGGAAGGCCTGTCTTTAAGGCTCAAGACGAAAAAGAAGCGCGTCAGCCAGGCGCGAGTTCCGCTCTGTGCGCCGCGTGGGCCGAACGAGTGTTGGAGCATGGATTTCGTGGCGGATCGGCTTTCAGATGGGCGACCATTTCGACTCTTGACGTTAGTGGATAACTTTAGTCGAGTGAGTCCGGCTATCGAGGTTGATTTCTCATTGAATGGCAAGCGCGTCGTCGAAGTCATGGAGAGGCTGAAGATGAGTTTCGGCTTGCCGAAAACAATCAAGGTGGACAACGGGAGTGAGTTCATTTCGAAGGCGATGGACGAATGGGCGCATCACAATGGAGTGAAACTAGATTTCAGCCGACCGGGCAAGCCAACGGACAATGCATTCATCGAGAGTTTCAATGGGAGACTGCGGCAAGAATGCTTGAATCAGAACTGGTTCACTTCACTTATGGATGCACGACAGATCGTCGAGGCGTGGCGAGAAGACTACAATGAACTGCGTCCGCATAGCTCGCTAGACCATCGAACGCCAGGCGAGTATGTAAGACGCTGGCAACAAATCCGAGCCGCACAGCAAGCGGAAATTTTAACTCTCGAAATTGTCCAGTAATTGGGTGCAGGTCACAAGCGGAAATTTTAACTCTCGAAATTGTCCAGTAATTGGGTGCAGGTCAAAATTACCGTTTGCAGACTCAAAAGCGTGCCCACATAAGGGGGGCACGCTTTTGAGTCTGCAAATTTAGAGCAATGTTCTTTGAACGGGACGTTATAACTGTATTGTGTGTAGGTTCATTGTCGTAGTGCGACAGCAATGCGCGGACTATGATCCTTACGCTGTCGACGCTTAATCTGTCAGCAAGGTTTAGGTTAATAATGAAGGGTGTGATAGAGTCTGCTCTAATCGAGCGCGAGTTCACTCCTTTCCCAGTTTCTCTAGAATTATCCAGACCACCTGAAGCCCATACCTCATCATCCAGAGTTTATAGGGTCTTTACACAGTAAGACAGCAAAATCACCGGTATTGACCCTTCACGTCATTGACACCAAGGTGTCAATGAGAACCATGCAAGGCAGTGGTTCCTACACCATAGAAGGAGCCGATACGGACGAGCCCCGCGTCGCGATGACGCTAAGCATGACCGGGCACTCGCCGTTCGATTTCCCGTTCCGGCAGCGGCCCCGTGTACACCGACCTCATCCCGCTCGAAAAAAATGAGTGCAACTAGCGCTGCGTCGGGAGCCGAGCGCAGTGTGATCGGAAGGGTTATTCCACAAATGGATTTTGCTTAAAAGAAGGAGTTAATTGTTATGACCAAATTTTTTTATAGATTGAGTTTTAGTTTATTCGTTTTGACGGCTTTGGGTTTGCTAACGCCGCAGACGGTTGTTTGCCAGACGGAGAAAATGGGCATTGTGCAGTACACCCCGCCCAAAGGTATGGATAAAACGCCGAAGGAAAACGTCGTGGCATTTAGCGAGCTAAACCAAACCACTGGCGCATATTGCATTATTACGCTTTATGGTGCGACGCCCGGCACCGGAAATCCGCAGAGGGATTTTAACAACGAGTGGAATAATCTGGTCGTCAAAACAATGAAGGCGGAAGCAAATCCGAAAACTGACGAGCAAAAGAGCGATGGTTGGACGGCGATCTCGGGCGGGTCACAGGTCGAATCGGATATCGGCAAAGCATTAGGATTTTTGACCGTTATCAGCGGCTTTGGGAAAACAGTCAGTATCCTCTCCGTTTTTAACGATCCTGTCTGTGGGAAACAGGTGGAGGCTTTTATCGGCGCGATAGAAATGGACAAACCCGTCGCACCCGCAAATAATACGACCGCGACCACCCCGGCGACCATCGATAGCGACGGCAATCTCGTCATCCCACAGCCCACGCGCCAGCTCACCATTGCCGATCTGGTGGGTGAGTGGGGGGATAATCCCGGGCGCATCTCGACGACATATGTCAACCGCTCCACCGGTTCATACGCCGGAACCGATTCGCTCCACTTCACTAGCAAGTGGACGATCGACAACAATGGGAGATACACCAATGATTTCTTCGAGGTAAGAAATGGTCAGAAGCTCAGGGATGTTACGACCGGCACCATCACAATAGTTGGACGCCTTATTTCCATCAAGCACAAAGGCACCGCGAAGTATGTCGTGCGTGGGTGGCTCGAACTGCCCGACATAACCATTTTGAAGGTCGCCGGCCCCTGGTATGACGACCAGGAAATTCCCGAGAAGTTCTTCACCGACTTCGGCGAGGACAGCCGCTTCTTTCTCACCACGAAATGGGTTCGCAAGAAATGAGAGAGGGCCGCCATTAGTTTCCGCAATTCTGATACGCAGAGACGATTACTCTGTAAGTGCTCTCCGGTAGCTTTCTTTCAACATCTCCGTTGTTGAGTCGGCATAGATTTGCGTCGTCTCCAATTTCGAGTGACCCAGAAACTTCTGTATCTGCTCGATTGGCATTCCACGCTCTAACAAGGTGGTGGCTACCGAATGCCTGAGTAGATGTGGGTAGACTCTCTTCGTGATCTTGGCTTTCTCCGCCGTCGCCTTGACGATCTGTTGTATTCGTCGTGGCGAGTACGGCAGGTGCCGGTTCGTCTCAAACAGATAGCCCGTCTCACGCTCTCCTAAATGAGTCTGTAGCTCCTGCGCCAGTTCTGCGCGGATCGGCACGTAGCGACTCTTTCCGCCCTTCCCCTTATTGATCAGAATCATCAACTCGTCGAAGAACAGGTCTTCGACACTAATCCCCGCAAACTCGGAGACGCGCGCTCCTGTTTGAAAGAGCGTCTTGATTAACAGACCATGCGCGCCTTTGTCTTTATAGGCCTGCTGAATCAAGCGTTTCTCTTCGTCGCGGGAGAGGCGATGCACTACCCGCTTGCGTGTCTTAACACGAGTGATGCTCAGTGCTTCTCGCGCCTCTTTCGCAACATACCGGGCCTGGTCATAAGTGAGATGAGACTTACGCCACAGCTTGACGGTGGCCGCGATCAATCCTTTGAGGGGTACGGGCTGCGAAGCTTTGTCTGGCTTCTTTTTATATTTCGCTTTGCGAGATGGAGTGCGCATAAGTAGGTGTTATGAGCCTACTATGTACCTCAGAAGCTGTCAAATAGGTCTTGTAATTTCGCACTCTAGGCATTCTGCGAAATTATTTTCTCTAGGTGAAAGGCAATGGATGGGAATGATATTAAAGCAGCCAACGGCGAGAAGGAAGAGCGGCGACTACTTGCAGTGTTAGCTCTACTCAAAGGTGAGCCTACCGCTCAAGTCTGCCAGCAGTATAACATCTGCCGTAGCGATCTTTATAAATACAGGCGACGTGCACTCGCTGCCATACGCTCCGCAATGAAAGATAAACGGCGTGGTCCGAGGCATCCCGCTAATCGTTTGCCTGAAGAGAAAGAGCAGCGCATCAAAGTTCTTTCCCAGCGCAGTCCGACTTTGAGTTCTTATCAAATCAGTGAGTCGCTCGCGCCCGGCTCGCCAAGCCCTCGTACTATCCAGCGCGTGCGCAAACGGCTTCGATTGCCGCGTCTGAAGAAACGCAACGCACCTTCATTCAAAGCCCACCGCTTCACAGATGACGAGAAGCAGCTTATTCGGAAAACAATCGAGGTCAAACTTTATCTTGGGCCGTACCGCCTTGCCTGGGATTTACAGAATCAGTATGGACTATGAATCAGTCCTTCAACTGTCAGACGAGTTAAGCGAATGGTTCTCCGCGAGAGGCACCCACCTTCTGGGCCTCCTATGTGGCGCTTCTACGAGCGCAATCACCCGCATTCGCTCTGGCATGGCGACTTCTTCGAGAAAGTCACACTTACTGACGAAGATCGCACGGCTTATCAGTTCACGCTGATGGATGATTACTCGCGGGCCTATGTTTATTGTGACTTGCTGCGAGAGCCGATCCAGAATGACACCATCAGAGCGATGATCGCCGCCATGCGGAAGTATCAGACGATCCCGAAAGGCGTAGTCTTTGACAATGGCTCACAGTTCAAGGGTTATCTACTTTCAGCTTTCTGCTCCAATCTTGGAATCAGACTTATTCATTCGTCAGTCAGACATCCCCAGACCAACGGTAAGCTAGAAAGGGCCTTCAGGGATGACCGGCGGGAATATGAGGTAGGCTACGAAAAGTGGACGCCATCAACCGAAGGTTTTAGCATTCTGATTGGAGGCATCCACGATGGAGAAGTTACCCCGGCAGGTTTACACCAGAGATTTCCGCCAGCAGGCGGTCGAGATGATTACCCGTGACGGCCTGAGCCTCACCGAGGCGGCGCGCCGGTTGTCGATCTCGCCGAAGACGTTGACGAACTGGGTCAAGCGGGCCAAGCGCGGAGACTCACCCGAGGCCAGCCCTCCCGCGCCGCGCCACGCGGCTACGGACGCGGAGGCCGAGCTATCACGCCTGCGCCGCGAGAACGCCGAGTTGCGGATGGAGCGCGACATTCTAAAAAAGTCGGCGGCGTACTTCGCGCGAGAGTCGCTGCGAGGTACGCGGTGATCAAAGAACTAGGACAGGAGTACCCGCTGCGCGTGCTGTGCCGCGTGCTTGAAGTCTCCACGAGCGGCTACCACGCCTGGCTCCGCAGAGTGCCGTCGGGGCGTGCGCGCGCCAGCGAGCGGTTAAAGCTGGCTGCTCTGGCCGCGCACCACAGGACACGCCAGACCTACGGCGCACTGCGCTTGCAGCGCGAACTCGCGGCCGACGGCTTTCGGGCGAGCCTCGGCACGATCAAGCGCGTGCGGAGGGAACTTGGCTTGTGCTGCATCCAGCGGAAGAAACGCTTCCGGGTCACGACCACCGACTCGCGCCACTCGCTGGCGGTCGCCCCGAACCTGCTGGCGCAGGACTTCCATGCCGAGCGCCCCGACGAGGTCTGGACGACCGACATCACCTATGTGCCGACCGCGGAAGGGTGGCTCTACGTGGCGGCGCTCAAAGACCTGTTCGCGGGTGAGATTGTCGGGCGAGCCTTCGGGGAGAGGATGACGACCGACCTCGTCGTGCGGGCGTTGGCGCAGGCCGTGGCGGCGCGCCGCCCGGCACCGGGACTGATTCACCACTCCGACCGCGGGTCACAGTATTGCAGCCACTACTACCAGGCGCTGTTGGCCCGTCACAGGATGAGGGTTTCGATGAGTCGCAAAGGCAACTGCTATGACAACGCGCCGATAGAGAGCTTCTGGGGCACGCTGAAGACGGAGCTGGTGCATCATCGTCACTACCGGACGCGCGCCGAGGCCGAGCGAGAGATCGCGGAGTACATCGACCTCTTCTACAACCGGCAGCGGCGGCAGGCGCGGCTCGATTACTTGTCGCCTGCGGCTTACACGCAACAGTTCATGCGGCAGCGACTGGCGGCGTGAACGTCACACAACATGGCGTCCATTTTTGACGACCCACCTCAGGGATGCAAGGTTGTCCCCAATTCTTCTTCCGTCAAAGAACCTTCCGCTCATCACGACAAGAATAAATCATAGCAATAGCGCTGCGGACTCTGTATAATCTCTTCATCCCCCAAGCTGCCCCTACGATCACTCCCCATTAATTTACGCCGGATAAGTGTGTCCATGCCCATAAAATCCCCGCAAGAGGCGCTCCCTGACAACCAAGCCAACAAAGACTCGATCAGTAATTTGCACAGTCCGGAGCTAGCGCCTTATTGGCTCTCGGCTATCATCGAGTCGGCGGACGACGCCATCATCACCAATACGCTCGAAGGTATCATCACGAGCTGGAACAAAGGCGCCGAGCGCATCTTCGGCTACACGGCTGAGGAGGCAATCGGGCAGCCCGTGGTGATGCTCATCCCTGCGGATCACCCGGACGAAGAGCCGACCATTCTGGCGCGGCTGCGTGCGGGCGAGCGCCTCGAACACTACGAGACGGTGCGCGTGCGCAAGGACGGCACGTTCATTGTCGTGTCGCTGACAGTCTCGCCCGTCAGGGACGCAGAGGGGCGCATCATCGGCGCGTCGAAGATCGCACGCGACATCACCGCCCGCAAGCAAGCGGAAAAAGAGTTGATGGAGAGGGCACGCCTGTCAGCCTTGGGCGCAGACGTAGGTTTAGCCCTGACGCAGAGCAGCGCTCTGCCGGAGATTCTGCACGCTTGCGCCGCGGCGATGGTTCTCCACCTCGACGCCGCTTTCGCCCGTGTCTGGACACTCAACGAAGAGGAACAGGTTCTTGAACTGCGGGCCAGCGCGGGACTTTACACGCATCTCGACGGCCCGCACAGCCGCGTTCCCGTCGGCAAGTATAAAATCGGGCTGATCGCCGAAGAGCGCACGCCGCACATGAGCAACGACGTGCCGCACGACCCGCGCGTCAGCGACCACGAGTGGGCCGAGCGCGAGGGGATGATTGCCTTCGCCGGCTACCCGCTCGTCGTGGCTGACAGGCTCGTCGGCGTGATGGCTCTTTTCGCCAAACAACCCCTCACCGACGCCACGCTGCAAGCGATGTCCCCGGTCGCCAACGCCATCGCCCTCGGCATCGAACGCAAGCGCGCCGAAGCTGATTTGCGCGAGCAGGCCGAGGTGATCGAGACCGTGAACCGCGTCGGGCAGGCGGTCGCGGCGGAACTCGACCTGCACAAGCTAGTGCAGGTGGTGACGGATGCAGCGACCGAGATTACGGGCGCGCATTTTGGCTCCTTCTTCTACAACGTCCTCGACGAGCGTGGCGCCTCCTACACGCTCTACACGCTCTCGGGTGTCCCGCGCGAAGCCTTCGCACACTTTCCGATGCCGCGCGCGACAGACCTCTTCGGCCCGACCTTTCGCGGCGAAGGAACCGTCCACATCCCTGACGTGAAGAAAGACCCACGCTACGGGAAGAACTCGCCCTACTACGGGATGCCCGAAGGCCATCTGCCCGTGGTGAGCTATCTCGCCGTTCCCGTCGTCTCGCGCACGGGAGAAGTTTACGGCGGCCTCTTCTTCGGCGACCCCAAGGAGGGCGCCTTCACCGAGCGCGCGGCACGCATCGTCGAGGGACTCGCTGCGCAAGCGGCGGTTGGGATAGATAATGCGCGGCTGTACGATGCGGCGCAGCGCGCTCGCGCCGAGGCCGAACAGGTCGCTGCTGAGAGGGAGCACCTCTACCACGAGGCGCAGGAAGCGAGCCGTTTAAAGGACGAATTTCTGGCCACCGTCTCGCACGAACTACGCACACCGCTCACGGCCATTCTCGGCTGGGCGCATATGCTGCGCACCGGGCAGCACAACGATGATTTTGTCCTGAAAGCCTTAGAGACTATAGAGCGCAATGCACGGGCGCAGTCGCAACTCATAGACGACCTGCTTGATGTCTCGCGCATCATCTCCGGCAAACTCCGCATCGATGTCAGACCCGTAGACCCGAACTCCTTCATCGAGTCGGCTATCGAGGCGGTGAGGCCCGCAGCCGAGGCCAAGGGCGTGAGGGTGCAGCGAGTCATGGATACGGGCGTGGTCACGGTTTCCGGCGACCCGGTGAGGCTTCAGCAGGTCATCTGGAATCTAGTCTCAAACGCCATCAAGTTCACCCCTAGGGGGGGGCGAGTGCAGGTCAGGCTGGAGCGTGTCAACTCGCACATCGAAATCGCCGTCAGCGATACCGGCTCAGGCATCTCGTCGGAGTTTCTGCCCTACGTCTTCGACCGCTTCCGCCAGGCTGACCAGCGCACGACACGGCAACATGGCGGCCTGGGCCTGGGCCTCGCCATCGTGCGTCACCTCGTCGAACTCCACGGCGGGACGGTGCGCGCCGAAAGCCCCGGCGCGGGCCAGGGCTCGACCTTCACGGTGTTCCTGCCGGTCGCTCCGGTCTACCAGAGTGTTGGGCAAGAGGGGCGCGTGCATCCGGCAGCGAGAGACACCCTGCCTACTTATGAGTGCCCCGACAGGCTCGACGGGGTGCGGGTGCTCGCGGTGGATGACGAGCCGGACACGCGCGAGATGCTCAAAGCGGGACTGGAACAGTGCGGTGCGGAAGTGACAGCCGTAGGCTCTGCCGCCGAGGCGCTGGAGGCGATTGCCGCTGCCATGCCCGACCTGCTGATCAGCGACATCGGTATGCCAGAAAGGGACGGGTACGATCTGATCCGCCAGGTGCGTGAGCTTACTGCGGAAAACGGGGGCAAGGTCCCGGCCATCGCCCTGACGGCCTACGCAAGGGCCGAGGATCGAATGCAGGCGCTGCGTGTGGGTTACCAAATGCACGTGCCGAAGCCGGTCGACTTAGCGGAACTGGTGGCCGTCGCCGCCAGCCTCATTCGACGCGGTAATTAGTCCGAAACGTGGAAAGTACTTGTCCTCTGATCGGTTTTTCAAGTCACTCGGAAAAAACTAGACCTTATCGGACGACTTTTGTGGGGCGGCTGTGTCGGCACTCGTCGCGGCACTCATTTTTGGCACAAGATGTTGCTCGCGCTCTAAAAGCCACGTCGTGAATGCTCCGGTAGTTTGATAAAGAAATCGGGATTAAGTGAGTGTTGGGTAGAATGCCTACCGGAGACGGTGCTCATAGCATAAGCTCGACTTTATCCATTTACGCGGCATAGCAGAGCGTCTCTGTCAGGCGCTCCACTAATGAGCGTGGGACTTTTATCATGTCGCTGCTGATCTGCGACATCTGAAAATGATGGTGACTCCACAAATAGCGGCGAACCAACGCGATGGTGTCGGAGAAGGTCGCACTCTGTTTGGCATACCACGCCGCGCGCCGGACGGGGAGTTCTTGCCGCTTGAGCAGGCTGGTCGCCAACAACGTCGTCAACGAGTACAAGCCCAACAAACAAGGCGTCGTGCGCGCAATCGCTTTCTCCGTCCATTGTCTTTGTGTCTCCACTCCCAAATGCGCGCGCACCTCCTCGAAGGTCACCTCCACCGTCCACCGCAGCACGAACCATTCCAGAATCTGTTGCGGCTCGGCCCCCTGTTTCGTCGAGAGCAGTGCCTGGGTGTCGAACTTTCCTTGTGGGTCACGCACCAACACCCAGCGGATCGCCACCGCCGGCATTCCCGTGTGATACCAGACGCATGTTCCCGACACCAACTCGACGGCTCGCGCCGCTTCACCATACCAACCTTTAATGCTGTGCGCTTGCCACGCGGTGGTCGGGTCACAGGCCACCTGCTTGAGCGTCGGCAATCTCGCCCCTTTCTTGCGCGCTCGTCCCATGACTCCACGCTTCCTCTCTGGCGCTGGCTCGTACAGCGCGGCATCCAAGCGCAAGCGGGTCACCACGGTCACTTGCTCACGCACCGCCGAGAGCAATTCCAGCGCAGCGAAACTGCTGTCTGCCACCACGACCACCTCGCGCTGCGGCAGCCACCGCTTGACCAGCAACAACATCTGGCGGGCGCGCTCCGTCAATTTCTGATGCGCGCGTCCGCGCTCTTTGTGATAACGCTCGGACGGGCACAGCGCCGTCAGGAAAGGCAAGGCCCAGACCCGTCCGGCCCATGGAATCTCGACCAGCAACATCAAGGAGAGCCAGCGCAAGCCACTGGCTTTAACAAAGTGAGAGTGCGAGGAGCGCACCGGATCACGGTAAATCCCCTTGGCCTTGATCTGATCGCCGCGCCGTCGCTCAATCGTATCGTCGAGTCCCATCACGAGGACGCCCGCGGGAGCGAAGGTTGCAACCAGCAGCGAGAGCAAAATGCGACTGGCAGCCAGGCTCGACCAGCGAGCACGATTCAAGACGCGATGATAGTTCTGGAAATGCGCTTCATCGCTCAACCCCATGACGCGCAAGGCGGAAGTCACAGTTCGCTTGCCAGGAGCCAAAAGGCTACCGACAAGCAACACTTGGGCGTGCTTGAAGACGGGCTTGGAAAACAACGGTGCGAACGCTACAATCAGGTTCGCAAGTTCGAGAGGCAGTGTCAGCATTGGTAAACCTACTTTTGGCGAAGTGGTCACCAGCTTACGCTGCCTTTCGTTATTTGTTCAAAGATCAAAAATGGATAAAGTCCAGATAAGAAACTGTATAGAAATTCTGACTGGTTGACTTTACCCAACAGCTCGTCGACCATCCACGTGCTCCGACATGTCGCCACTGACTCGCGTCGCAGCCCCGTTCGTAGCACTCGGCGCAACTCTTAGGGCCAAAGGCACGCAAGAAGCGCGGTATCTGAACGCACGCGCGTATTGACCTCACACAGCCCATGCGCGCCAGCAAGGATTGCAATGAAAGCATCAGTCAGCTTTTCTATCGGCGTATGATGAATCGTCTTCTGCTTGATCCGAATATGCTCGGCGAGAGTGTCAAAGAACTTGAGCGAGCGGAGTTTGATTCCGATTAGGTACATAAGAATTAGTATTGGACTCTTCACTTATCCCCCCAAGTTTCGCTCAAAGTAACGCGGACGTACTCCGTCTCCAGCAGCATCCGTAAGGCTTTATCGCACGCTTGCCCCAACGCTGACGCGCCGCTGAGCACCACGCGCTTGAGCGCACCGCCCTTCCGCAACTCGATGAAGCCGCTCACCTAGAGCACATCCCTCACGACACGCAGCACGCCGTACCTCCGCAGCTTCGGTGCATCATCTGAGGGCCACCGGCGGGACCACACCACCACGTTGTGCGCAAGTGTCCCGTGCAGCATCTCCATCTGCTGACCCGCAAAGCTCTTCTTCCTCCGCCTGGTCACGCCGAGACCCTGCTTCGACTCCTTGATCTCGACCTCCTCACCACCGCCCCTCTCGTCATAGAGCCGCGCGTAGGCCAGCAGCAGCGCCTGCTCGTCGGCTACTTCCTCCGGAGGATCCCTAACAGCTTCAGCACGTCCGCCGGCTCCAGCATCAAGATCAGTAGCGCGTGACACTTCTTCTGCCCGTTCCGCTTCCGCCACCTCAGCGCCAGCCTCCTCACCGGCCGCGCGTAGTCGCCTTGCTTGACTAGCGCCCATCCCAGTCCACACCCCGGGTGGCGCGGATCGCTCAACCTCTCCGACCAGTAACCGTCGCGAGACGGCAATTCGACTTCGCGCCGGAGCCAATTAAAAGGGGAACGCCCGGCGCGCCGGGCGTTCCCCTTTATCACCTGTCGGATGGGCGGGCATTCGCCCGAACGTCTTACTGCGGCGCGGTGAAGCCCGTGAGCGGGTTGCCGTAGAAGGCGTCAGTGCGCCACGCGGCCTTGTCCCACGCCCCGTCCTGGTCGCCGAGGATAGTGACGGGGATGATGACGCGGTCGCTCCCGAGCTTGTTCGCGGCGGCGAGTCCGTTGTCTATCTTCCCGCCGGGGCCGACCGTGAACTTGATCGACCGGGCGAGGTGGTTGTTCCAGAGCAGCTTGAACTCGTACTCGCCCGGGTTCTTGTCTAGCTGGTAGGCCGGCCCGAACATGCCGGGCGCTTCGCCCGTCTTGTCCCACGCCCGCACGTTCCCTAATGACCTGACCCCATCACGGCTACCACTTGAGAGGTTAGATTCTCGATGGTGTGACCTGCACCCAATTACTGGACAATTTCGAGAGTTAAAATTTCCGCTTGTGACCTGCACCCAATTACTGGACAATTTCGAGAGTTAAAATTTCCGCTTGCTGTGCGGCTCGGATTTGTTGCCAGCG
>MWWH01000001.1_pt1 | contig 48739 bp, 45 predicted proteins | sample 1047231 | NCBI WGS metagenome assembly MWWH01 (sample SAMN06349967, study PRJNA376086) | soil metagenome | isolation source: MG3-2 sample Antarctic (ecotone) soil | place: Antarctica | collected 2015-01-13 | reverse complement strand
AAATAAAATATAAAATAATGAATAAAGAAGAGTTTCTATTCGTGTTATTTATGGGTACTATTTACCTGCTTGCACTATTTTCTAATTAAAACATAAAATAAAATATATAAAAATAAATGAATGATCCCGTAACCGTTTTACTACTTTTATCAGGGCTAATAATTATTATATTGCTCCTTGATGATAAATAAAATATAAAATAATGAATAAAGAAGAGTTTCTATTCGTGTTATTTATGGGTACTATTTACCTGCTTGCACTATTTTCTAATTAAAACATAAAATAAAATATATAAAAATAAATGAATGATCCCGTAACCGTTTTACTACTTTTATCAGGGCTAATAATTATTATATTGCTCCTTGATGATAAATAAAATATAAAATAATGAATAAAGAAGAGTTTCTATTCGTGTTATTTATGGGTACTATTTACCTGCTTGCACTATTTTCTAATTAAAAGATATAAATGAAAGAGCTCCTAAAATCTACAGTTCTTGTTGGTATATTTTATTGATGTGAACCAACTATTGGTTTCCCTTATTCTCTAACTGTTTTTGTTATTACGGTTTTATTAACTTCGTAATTATTTATACTCCTCTTTGATAATAAATAAAAATTAATGAAAACTTTAATTATTGCTTTTACATGTGCTCATATTTTGATATTCAGTGGCCTATATGGTCTGTTTTTTCGCCGTGATAATCTAATCATATCTATGATATGCTTAGAAATATCTCTTTTAGGTATAGCTTTGCTATTTGCCCTGTCAGGCCTGATGTTAGGCGACCTGGCAGGGTCGGTTGTATTTTTAATGCTTTTAACACTGGCGGGTGTTGAGAGTGCGCTGGGTTTAGCCCTTGTTATTAGTTATTACCGCCTTAGAACTTCAATACGTTGAAGTTCATTAGCTGCGCTTCGCGGTTAATACAAATTTTTTAAAATTTAAATAAATGTGACGTAAGAATTTTTTATGAAATTATATATATAAAGAATTAATTACTTATCCAGTTTATGCGAACCTATCATATTGATGAAACTTTGGGGTTTTATCGTTCGTTTGTTTAGTTATACAAGTACTTACAGGTATTTTTTTAGCTATGTATTATAATGCAACTTCAGAAACTGCATTCTTAAGCGTTGAACACATTATGCGCGATATTAATTACGGCTGACTAGTTCGTTATATCCATGCTAATGGCGCTTCTTTCTTTTTTCTTTGTGTATATTTACATATGTTTCGAAATATATATTATAGCTCATATCTGAAGCCGCGTGAGTTGCTCTGGTGTGTTGGTATGATTATATTAGTTTTAATGATTTTAACAGCGTTCCTCGGGTATGTTTTGCCTTGAGGGCAAATGTCTTTTTGAGCGGCTACCGTTATTACAAGTCTTTTTTCTGCAATTCCAGTTTTTGGTACAGAGATAGTGGTTTGGTTGTGAGGGGGGTACTCTGTGGATCATGCAACTCTAAATCGTTTTTTTAGTTTACATTATTTGTTTCCATTTGTTTTACTATTTCTAGTAATTCTACATGCTCTCATTCTTCATGAAAGAGGGTCTACAAACCCTCTAGGGCTTTACCTTAAAACCGATAAAATATATTTCCACCCCTACTATACTTGAAAAGATGGATTTGGGATTATTATATTTTTAATAATTTTTGTAGCTTTTGTTATGTATGCTCCCAATTACCTCGGTCATTCCGATAATTATATTATGTCTAACCCTTTAGTTACGCCTGCTCATATTGTTCCTGAGTGATATTTTCTTCCTTTTTATGCTATCCTACGTTCCATACCGGATAAATTGGGGGGAATTCTTCTTTTATTAGCCGCAATTGTTATTCTATTTGTTTTACCATTTATTACCGAAAACAGAATCCGAAATGGAAGTTTTCGTGAACTTCATAAATTAGGTTTTTACTTCTTCGTTGTAATCTGTCTCTATTTAGGCTGGTTGGGTGGAAAACCGATTGAGTATCCATTTTTACAATTAGGCCAAATTATTACTGTACTCTATTTTGGTTATTTAGGCTCTGTACTATCTTTAATTAATACTTGAGATCTGAATGACTTTTTAAAAACTCAACGTTATTTAGTTTAAAAAAGCTAAATGCCGTACTTTTTTACTGAGCCAGTTGCGTACTTGGAGATATTAACCTTTCTTGTCTCATTTCTCTTATTTATGGTAATAATTATTCTCTCCTTTATACTCATGGCTGCGTTTTTAACACTTTATGAACGCCAAACACTCGCAGCAATTCAACGACGTAAAGGGCCCAATGTAGTAGGTTTTATGGGGCTGTTACAAGCGTTTGCAGACGCTTTTAAGCTGCTCTTTAAAGAGCAATCGGCCCCCATCTCTTCAGCTCGTATTTTTTTTATTGGCTCTTCTCTCTATGTAGTTTTATTTAGTTTATTTGTATGGGCTGTAATTCCTTTAGGGTATGGTGCAGTGATGGCCGACTTAGGAGATGTGGCCTTTTTGTACTTAATTAGTATTTCAAGTATTAGTGTTTATGGAATTATAGTGGCTGGTTGATCCAGTAATTCTCGTTACCCTTTCTTAGGGGCGCTACGTGCCTGTGCTCAAATGTTAGCCTATGAACTAGTAATTTCAGTGATACTTTTACAGATATTCTTGTTTGTTGGTAGCTTAAATATAACTGAAGTAGTATTAGCTCAACACGAGACCTATGATATTTGATTTATTTTAATGAGTGGGCCGCTTGCTATAATTTGATTTATTTGTACACTAGCTGAAACTTATAGAGCACCCTTTGATTTAGCTGAAGCAGAGTCCGAACTAGTATCAGGTTTTAATGTAGAATATTCTTCTATGACTTTTGCATTCCTATTCTTAGGAGAATATCTACACGTTATTGTTATGTCAAACTTATTTGTGATTATATTTTTAGGGGGATGGTTGCCTATACCCCTTGTAGGCTATATATTCCCTTTAGTAATAAATATAGTTCCGGGTATGGTCTGATATGGTTTAAAACTATGATTTGTTATATTTACTTTTATATGAATAAGAGCCACCTTTCCTCGTTTTCGTTATGACCAGCTTATGGCTCTTGGATGGAAAATTCTTTTGCCGCTGGTTTGCGCACTCTTAGTGGTTTCAGTATTTTTTATAATTATATTAACACCCTTCTCAATAGTAATATAAATAAATGTGATCGATTAATGGTATAAATTATAGTTTAACGGAGGCCCAACGCTCTTCCGTTTTAATAGATGCTTGTACACAGCTGGGAATTGATGTTCCTCGCTTTTGTTATCATGAAAACTTAAAGATTGCCGGTAATTGTCGTATGTGTTTAATAGAAGATAGCAAGGCGCCTAAACCCGTTATCTGTTGTGCGAGTAATCCATTACCAGAGTTGTCTATTTTTACTAATACTCTTCAAGTAAAGAAATCACGAGAGGCTGTTATGGAATTTCTTCTTATAAACCACCCCCTCGATTGTCCAATATGTGATCAAGGTGGTGAATGTGATCTTCAGGACCTTGCTCTAGTTTACGGCTCTGATTCTGGGCGTTTTTATGAATATAAAAGAAATGTTGAAGATAAGAATTTTGGTCCCGTTATTAAAACGGTGATGAATAGATGTATTCAATGCACGCGATGCGTACGCTTCGCTACCGACGTTGCGGGCTTGAAGGATTTAGGCATGTCGGGGCGTGGGGGTAAAATAGAGATAGGCTCATATATCGAAAAAGTGTTAAATTCGGATTTATCAGGAAATTTAATTGACGTTTGTCCTGTGGGGGCTCTAACTTCCAAACCCTATGCCTTTGTCTCTAGGCCTTGAGAGTTAAAGAAGACTAATTTTTTAGCTCTTCTTGATGATCAACCTCAAGTTTTAAGAGCCGATATAAAGGAGAATGAGATTGTACGTTATCTTCCTTCTAAAAACCAAGCTAATTCTTGAATAACTAATCGCCTACGTTTTAGTTATGAAGGGTTAAGTCGTAATCGGCTTACGCTTCCACTAATTTTTGGTCGAGAGGTTACATGAGCGCTTCTGCTTAATGTCCTAAAATTAGCATTGAGTTCGATTAGAAATTCTCTTCCCTTGGTAGCCTCTAACATCTTTAATTTTCAGCTTCAGGAGAGACTAGCGCTTAGCTATGAAAACTTAGCCGCTATTAAGAATTTTTTAATGGCTACAGCCTCAAAAACTTCTTCAAATGAGTTAAATTTTACATTTTTACCGCGTAGTGTTGAGTGGGAAGATTTTAAAGGTTCTAATTTTGTGTTTCTCGCTACCTCTTTAGCTTTTGAATTGCCGATAATCTCAACGCTTATAGCATCTCGATTAAGTACTAATTCTGGACTTATAATAAGTTGGCGTTCGGCTCTTACCCCTCTACTCTTCTCCTCTTCAGCTATTTTAAATTCTTCTGCTCCTTCTCTTCTAAAATTTATTAAAGCAAAGACTTGATTAAATTTTCTAAGCCCACTTACCGGAACTCTGTATTTTTATTCCTTAGCTTTTAGTAGTCTATTCTCCTCGAGTCTTGGGAGCTCATTATCTTCCTTAATTATAAATGGTCCGTCCATTCGAAGTTGTATTGATCTGGGTGTAGGGTGCTTCACTTCTCCTTTAACCTCTTTCTCAATCTTAAACTATCACAATGGCCCCACTTATAGTAATAGCTCCAGTCTAATCTCCCTGGCTCATCTAACACATATTGATAATAACTCTTTCTCCATATTTGCTCTACCTAATAAAGACTATCTTGAGACCGGAGGTGAGTACTACGGGCCCAACTATAGCTCTTTGAAAGTTTCAAGAGTTTTATCACCCTCTAAATCTTGTAAGTCGACCGTCGCTCTTCTGGCTGTTTTAAGTAAAATTTTTAATTTAAACGTAACGAAGAGCAATACCGCCCCACTTAGCTCTACGTCTGCTCCTCTCGTGCCGAATAGTCGTTCCTCTTCTTGATCTGCAACTTATTTTTTTCTTAATACGCTTTATAAGAAAGTACCTCTATCTTCCTTTTTATACTATACCGCTACTCCTCTTCTGGTAGCATCTCCCACTCTCGCTGCTATATCACTTAATTCTTCTTCAAATAATATATATTAAAAAATGTTCATTTCGCTAAATTTCATATTTATTTTTATACAAATTATTTATGCTATGTTTATTCTTGTTGGAAGTTTTGTACATAAGCATCATTCAATTCTTCTAAAGCGATTAGCCTTATTCACTTCTTATGTTTTTTTGTTTCTTGTAATCTTATTAGGATTAGCGATTTCAAATCTTGACCTTTCACTATCTCCTGCTGTTTTCACTCTATTTTGAATTAAGTCAAATTTTATAAATTTTAATTATGTCTATTCTATAGACTCTCTATCTTATATTTTTATGTTGCTTACGGCTCTTTTAATTCCGCTCTCTGTTATCTCGAGTTGAAACAATATTAAATTTAATCTAAAAGAATTTTTGCTTGTACTTATGACTGTTGAGTGAATACTCTTGAATATGTTTGTAGTAGCGGACTTGTTGCTCTTCTATATTTGATTTGAAGCTATTTTAATACCTATGTATTTCTTAATAGGGGTTTGAGGTTCTCGTCAACGAAAGACGTATGCTTCTTTTATGTTCTTTTTTTACACATTCGTCGGCTCACTCTTTCTTCTCTTCTCTCTATTTTTATTATACTCAAATTATGGAACGCTTTCACTCTTTTCTCTTATTGCCGTCGTTCCTGCTTCACTTAGTGGCTTTTTAATTTGACCTTTAATGATGATTGCTTTTGCGGTAAAGGTTCCTATGTTTCCCGCACATATATGGCTTCCTGAAGCTCATGTTGAAGCGCCCACGGTAGGATCTGTGCTGTTGGCTGGAGTTCTTTTAAAACTAGGTATATTCGCCGTTCTACGTTTTCTTATTCCTATTTTTCCTGTTGAAACTCAATATTTTTCGCCTCTAATCTCCATATTTGCTCTTATGGGTATTCTATATATTTCTCTAACTACGATCAGACAAATTGATTTAAAGAAGATAATTGCCTACGCCTCTGTTGCACATATGAATTATGTGGTATTAGGGGTATTTGGTACAAATATACTAAGCCTAGCAGGTTCCATATTCTTAATGGTTGGTCATGGTATAGTCTCAGCTGCTCTCTTCTTTATGGTTGGTTTCTTGTACGATCGTTATAAGACGAGAAATGTAAGATACTATAGAGGGTTAGTCTCTTTTATGCCACTTTATGCCCTTTTTCTATTTATTTTTAGTCTGGCTAATATGAGCTTTCCTGGAACTTGTAATTTTATCGGTGAGGCTATAATCCTCTTTGGTGTTGTACAGTATAATATACTAGCAGGTTGGGTGGCGGTATTGGGAATAATATTTTCTGCCGCCTATACAATTTGATTATTTAATAGAATTATGTACGGCCCAATTACTCCGAGTGTAACCACCTTTGCTGATCTAAGTTATAAAGAAGTTTTTGTTTTGACTCCTCTCCTATTTTTAACGCTCTACTTAGGTCTATTTCCAAATTACCTCTTTAGTATGTTAACTGATTCTTGTTTCATACTCTTAGAAAACTATTAAAAAAATGTCATTTTTAGATTTAGTTATATTATTACCGGAATTATTTTTTATTAATTTTTTATTAATTTTTTTATGGGTTGGCCTATACTTGCGTTCTAAGTTTTTTAGCAATCTATTTTTTTCAGCCTTTTGTTACTATGCGTCTTTGCTTCTTTTTATTACTGTACTGCTACTCTGCAATGCTACAATACAGGAGGCGAGCGCCTTGTTAAACATATTTGTTTTTTCAGAATTTGAGATTAGTCTTAAAATTTTTACTCTTATTATTTCACTCTGCGTTATACTTAGTATAAAAGAGACTGATAAGTACCTTTCATTAAATAACTTGGATATTGAGATAAACGTCTTGCGATTAATAATAGTCTCTGCTATGTTATTACTAATAAGTGTTAATGACTTGGTATATCTTTTCTTTATCTTAGAATTATATTCTCTTTCGGCTTATATATTAGTTGGTTATCGAGCCAAACGATCTATATTCTCCGCTGAAGGTGCTATAAAGTATTTTATACTCGGTACCGTATTTAGTATTATTATGTGTTATTCTTTTGCGATAGTATATTTAGTAACCGGTTTAACTAATTTAACCTCTCTTCAGTCCTATCTTAGTGTCTCTTTAATTACTGCTTTCGATTGAAACGGATATGATTTATTAACGCCTGCGATTCTACTTATACTTATTAGTTTTTTCTTTAAACTGGCGGCTGCTCCGTTTGCTTTTTGGGCGCCAGACGTATATGAAGGTGCGCCAACGTCCTCAATGTATTTTTTAGCTGTGATACCTAAGATAGCAATCTTAGGTATAGTAGTTAAATTATCTTTTTTGTGAGTCTCAACAACACTTTTAATAAATATTATTATTATCTCTGCTGCGCTTAGTTTTATTATAGGCTCATTAGGAGGGTTATTTCAAAATCGTATAAAGCGCCTTTTAACTTATAGTATGATAAATAACAATGGCTTCTTTCTTTTAGGTTTGATCGCTGGAACGACTTATGGGTTGACGTTTATGTTCTTTTTTTTAATTATATATACATTATTACTGCTAGGTCTATTTACCTCTCTTAATTCATTACGTCTATTTGCTTCATTAAGAACATTGAAAAACTTTTGATCCTGAGTTAATCTCTTCTTTGTTAATAAGACTCAAGCCCTAATTCTTGCTCTACTTCTATTCTCAAGCGCAGGTGTGCCTCCTCTTGTTGGCTTTCTAGCAAAATTCTTTATTCTATTTTCTACAATTAGCTCTTTCTCCTCATTGACATATTTATTAATTTTTGCTCTTATACTCTCCCCCTTAAGCGCGTTTTATTATTTAAGATTAATAAAAGTTATGTCCTTTAGTAGAAAAAGAATTTGATTATTTTTAAAGCCGCCCTCGGCTTTAGCTTCCTTTTTAATTAGCGCTGTTACAGTTTTGCTATTTATACTATTTTTAAGTTCGGGTCTGATTTTAAATTTTACTCTCTTGTTGATAATATAAAATAAAATTTAATGCTGTCGAATTTATTATTATCAACTTTATTGACGAATGGTACTTATTTAGGTTATCATAAAAGATTTACTAATTCTCGTATGCTTATAAATTTAGCAGGAAGACGTAAAGATATGGAATTACACAATCTAAATAGCACGGTCTTTAGTTTCCAGAAAGCGTTAAAACTGCTTACTGTTATTTGATCCCGATTCTCTTGCTTATGAGTTATCGCCCCTCGAAGTAAGCTAATTTATACCTATTTTGTTCAATCTGCGCTTACGGAATTTATGGAGGATTATCTCTATTTTTGATATAAACGATGAAGTTCCGGCTTTTTGACCAACTACTCTGGATTTGCATCCATGTCTGTACGAGTTCAATATCCTTCTGCGCTCTTCTATACTAATTATACTCAAAACAGGGATAAGTTTGTTGAGGCTGAGCAGAGGGGGATTTTAACAGTTGGCATAGCTGATTCAAACTCTCTTCGAGAAGGTTATAACTTTTTAATTAATGCTAATGAAAAGAGTTCTCGTAGTTATCTATATTTTGTTAATATAATATTTAGTCTCGCTTTACGAACTATTTTTTTGTTACGACGTGATTTCTTAATAATTTAAATTAAAATTTAATGGAAAAAAAACTATCTAAACATTTTATTTATAAGTGACTACGAGAAGATGCGTATGGTGAATACTTATTGCACTCCTCTAATAAATTTTCATCTCTACTCTTGTTGAATTTGTGAGATTTTATAAATATAAGAAGAAACGTGCAGAGAGGCGCTTTAATACCAAATACCTATTTTTCACGACAAGTTGATTTCATTACCGCTTCATTAAGAAAGGTCGCTCTTATTCCTCAGCGACCTGGTTTACGGAATTTACATTTTCGGAATTGAGTTAAAGCCTTCTTTATTAATAATATTTTATTACATAAACGTATATTAAATAGTCCTGTTTTTTATCCTCTATATTTAGGCTATCTTAAGAATAAGCCGCAATTTCGAAAAGTCACTTTTTGATTTAGTAATAATCGAGTTAGGGGTTGAAGGGTCTTTAAAAGTAATATCTCTAAGCGTCTGCGTTACATATTAGGTAAACGTCGACGATTACGTCGAAAACGTAATTATTTTAAGCTCAATTTTCGAAAGAAGAGATTAGGCCGCCCCTACAAGGCCCCTTATAGTAAAAAATTCATTTCACCTTTTAGAAAAAGACAATTAACTCTTTTTCGCAAAAAAGCTAAAGCGCGTTTTATACATAAGATAAAAAGATTCTCTAGGCCATACCGTAGAGTTAAAAATAAAAAGGTTTACCCTGCCCTCGACGTTCGCTGCTCGGCTTTTAAAAAACGCATAAAACCGCCGCTTAAGCTGTTTTATAATACTCTTGCAACTTCTCGAATTCTTACAACTAGTTGGGATACTTTAGCTTATAAATTAAAGCGCCGTGGGCGTAGACATTTAAATTTTAAGCCCACAAAGTGAGGTAGTTTGGGATTAGGTTACGCTCGTTTAAATTTTCGCGGCGTTTTTAATAAACGTGTCAAATTGGTAAAAAAGAACGAAGTATTTCAACTACTAAAATTTAGATTATTTTCGTACTATAATTTAATAAATACCAGCTCGGACTTTTATAGCCAATTTAAGTCACATTACTATAAGGCAAAGACTCTCGCCCTTCCCTCATTATCTTATCTTGAATTTCATCTTGTTTCAGTCTTGTTAAGAAGCGGTTTCTTAGAGAATGGTTATGTGGCAATGTCTTTAGTAAAAAGAGGCCTATTTTTAGTGAACGGCCATTTGCCAAAAACTAACGTAGCTTTACGACTTTGGGATATTATTACACCTTCTCGGCCTCTATGATGACTAATTTATGCAAGATTTTTAAATTTTTTTTATAATCTGCTTGGCACAAAAAAAATAGTTATAAAACCTTCACCTAAGCTGATCTTTAGGCGCCTGTTAAGAATGCGTGCGCTATTTCGTAAATTTAATTATAAAAAGTCCTTACGGGGTCGTTTATCCCGCCTACTAAGCAGTAAAAATTTTATTTTTACTCTTCCCCCCTCTTATATGGAAGTTAGCTATAAATTATTTGTAATAGTACTTTTTTCTCTTGCTACTAAGTTTAGAGATGCTACACGACCAACAAATTTAAGAGGATTAAAATCAATTTTACCTTCAAGCAACTTACGTACTTTCTCTGTTTATTAAAAATTTTTATATTATAAAAAAATCTAAAAAAAATAATATTTATTAAAAAAATGGATCTTATATCTTTTATTTTTCCAGCTTCACTCTTTACCTTTGTGGTAGCAGTATTTTTATCAAAAAATCCTGTTTATGGTGTTCTATCGTTTGTAGCAGTTGTAATTCATACTGTTATTCTTCTAATTATTCTTGATCTAGAGTTTTTAGCTTATGTTCTAGCCATAGTCTATATAGGCGCTATTGTTGTGCTGTTTCTATTTGTAATTATGATGTTCTACATTCATCACTTTAGAACGAAACGCTCTTTTATAAGAGGTACTATTGAGTACTATCTACTGGGGTGACTAAGTTCTAATGCTGTATACTATTTAGCACTTTATGATTTCGATTCATATGCGGATTATGCTTTTTTAACTTATAGCGCTAATCTTTTAACTATGCTAGCTTGATACCTTTTTAATGACGGTGCTATTTTAACACTAATAGCCGCACTTATTATGCTTGTAGGTATAGTCGGGGCAATTATTCTAACTGTTAAAAATACTTCTTCCTCTTTTTCTTCTCTACGATTAAGAAATAGAATTTCTGATATTTTAATTAAACAAAAATAATGTATTTAACTCTTATATTTTTACCTCTTGGTGGGTTTTTAGCCACTATCTTATTTAGTCGTTTTGTTTCACGTACTTTTATTAGCTTCTTAAATATTGTTAGTCTAATATTTTCTATTATTATCGCTCTTCGGCTATTGATTGACGTATTAGTATTTAATAGTCCTGTACTTGTAGATCTAGGAAGCTGAGTCTGCGTTGGCCTATTTGATGTAAAATGACAAATGCTCTTTGACTCTCTATCTATAACAATGACACTGTTGGTTCTGATAATTTCCACTTTTGTTCATTTCTATTCTTGAGAATATATGGGCACCGACCCCCATTTTCTTCGTTTTCTCTCATACCTATCCATTTTTACTTTTTTTATGTTGCTCTTTGTGACAGCAGGAAACTTTTTACAAATGTTCTTTGGTTGGGAGGGTGTGGGCCTCTCTTCTTATCTATTAATTAACTTTTGGTTTACACGCCTAGCAGCTAACAAGGCGGCGATGAAAGCTATAATAGTAAATCGAATTAGTGATCTATTCTTATATTTCTCTATTTTTACTCTTTATACCCTTTTTGGCACGCTAGATTATATAACTATTTTCTCTATCTCAACAGTTAGCGAGATTAACTCCTTCTGATTAAGTTTTATATGCTTCTGTATTGTTATGGGGGCGGTAGGAAAATCTGCTCAACTTGGTCTTCATACCTGATTGCCCGACGCGATGGAGGGGCCAACACCTGTTTCGGCCTTACTACACGCTGCGACGATGGTTACGGCCGGAGTATTTCTTCTAATCCGTTCTTCTCCTCTTCTTGAGATGGCTCCGGAAATTATGTTATTAATCTTATTTATTGGAGGTTTAACAACTTTTATGGCTGGAACAATTGGCTGTTTTCAAAACGATATTAAAAAGGTTGTTGCCTACTCAACCTGTTCTCAATTAGGTTATATGTTTTTAATTTGTGGTCTCGGTTACTTTTCGGTCTCTTTTTTTCATCTATTTAATCATGCTTTCTTTAAAGCTCTTCTGTTTCTGGGCTCGGGCTCAGTTATTCATGCGCTTATGGACGAGCAGGATATACGAAAAATGGGCGGCTTATTTGCTACTCTTCCGATTACCTACATCTCCTTTTTTATTGCTTCACTTGCTCTGGCCGGTATTCCTTATTTAACAGGTTTCTACTCTAAGGATCTTCTTATAGAGCTTACATTTGCTTCATTTACTATCTCAACAGTTTTTATATACTGATTAGCATTATTCTCTGTCTTTTTTACCGCCTTCTACTCCACTCGCCTACTATACTACGTCTTTATGGGTTGGCCGAATTATCAAACTTTTAAAGTTTTTGAATCGGGCAACATTATTCTATTTGTATTGATTAGTTTGTCGATTCTTAGTATATTTATTGGGTATTTAGCTAAAGAGCTATTCGTGGGAGTTGGAACTGACACATGACAATCAAGTATAAATACTCTATCACAAAATAATTTCTTGGAGACTGAGCTAAGTTTTATATTTGGTGGGAATTTTGCTTTAAATAAGCTCTTCCCTTTAATGATAACACTTTTTGCTATCGCTGTCGCCGCTCTGATTCTAATTACTTGAAATAGAATTATTTCAAATTCTGTTTTTCGTATCTTTTACACTTTTATTAATCAAAAATGATATTTTGATCTTATATACTTTAATTTTATAATCAGCCCTTTGCTTTCGGTAGGTTATAATATTACCTTTAAACTTATAGATCGAGGTATACTAGAAGCGGTAGGTAGTACCGCTATCTCAAATCGTTTTAGTACTCTCTTTAACGCTTTGAGAGTTACTGCCGAATCGGGTTCACTCTATGGCTATATTTCTCTTCAGCTCCCCATTGTTCTTCTTTTGGTATTTAGTATATTTATTTAAATAAATACTTCTTTTTAACCCCTTCGTCTAGTTGGTCTAGGACTTTAGGTTTTCAACCTAACAACGCGGGTTCAAATCCCGCAGGGGTTAAATCAAGCCCTCTTCCCGCATAACTCAATAGGTAGAGTAGCAGCCTCTTAAGCTGAAAGTTCTAGGTTCGAGCCCTAGTGCGGGCAGGTTTTTTACAAACATATTCGCCCTAAAAACCAGCTTCCTACGATGCTCGTTCACGTTGTGGCGTATAAAGAGAATCCCCCTCACCGGCGGCTCTCAAGTGACATACAAAGTCTTACCCTCTAAAATGGGTGTTATCCAAATCTATTTTCGCGGGTGTTATAATAAAAAATATAGGACATAGTGAAATTGGTATCATAATTGTCTCTGAAGCAATTGTTGTAGGTTCGAATCCTGCTGTCCTAGGATGAAAATAAAATAATAATTTACAATTTCCATACAAAAGTTAGTTTCTATAGTTAAGTGGTTATAATGCCTCGCTCATAACGAGGAGTCATAGGTTCAATTCCTATTAGACCTAAAAGGGATCACGTAATAATAAAGAGTGCATAGTTCAAATGGTAGAACACTGGTTTTGCATACCAGGAATATTGGTTCAACTCCGATTGTGCTCAGAGGGGTCAATTGATATAAAGAAAACGCGGGTAGTTAAATGGTATAACAGTTGCCTCCAAAGCAATTATTGTTGGTTCGAATCCGGCCCTGCTTGGATTTAAAAGGATGTGGCGGAATTGGTAGACGCGCTAGTTTTAGAAACTAGTGAAGGAATTTGTATGGGTTCGAGTCCCTTCATCCCCATCAAAAAATATATTACTTATTATAAAGGTGTGGAGTAAATAGTCAACTCGTCAGGCTCATTATCTGAAGACATTGGTGCAAATCCAGTCACCCCGCTTAAAAGAGGTTTAGAAGTGTTAAAAATTTATTTCTGGGCGTAGCTCAACTGGTTAGAGCAATAGTTTGTCATACTAGAGGTTGTAGGTTCAAGTCCTATCGTCGCTGTTGGTTTTAAAGCTGGGGTATTGCAAGTGGTTAAAGCAGGAGGACTGTAAATCCTTTACGCAAGTTTCGTAGGTTCGAATCCTATCCCCTTCATTTTTTTTAAGATAAAATCTGCTGCTTGGGATCAATTAAAATTAGCAGAAACTATAATCGTTATTCTTTTCCTAATTTGTATGAAATTAAATACGTGTACCGCATCCCAGGCCTGCCCCCCCCCTTTTTTTTTAGTAGCAGCTTCTTTTGTCCCTTTCACCTTGTGGCGTATAAAGAGAAAAAAATCTAAAATACTAAATACTAGCATTTATTATTGTAAATAACGCCTCTATTGTGGATACACAGTGTACCATAATTAGTAGTGATTAATTATATAAAGTGCCGGCTTGTGCATTTTAGCCCTCCACTCCTATTTTAGTAATCTTTAAATTTGGGTTCCTAATAGGAAGGTGCAAGAATGATTTTTGACTCTTAGAGGTAAATTAGGCGTAATAATAAAATCTAAATAAAATAGAATGTGCAAGCAAAACTATAATAAAAAACTTTATTGGCCGCTATATCTTGTTTAAATTTTATAGTGAAATCGCGTAGTTGTAACTCTTTCGATTTTGTGTTCCGAGTTTAATACTTCTCTTATTTTTTCTAAATAAGCAAGTTAGCTCTCCCCTCCAAATTAAAGAGTAATAAACGTAATCGAATTTCATAATCATTTTTAATAAATATAAAAAATGATTACGAACTAAAGAACACTTTATTTCGTAGCGCTAAAAATCCTAATTCCGTAGAAATATTATTTCCGGTAGAGATGAAATTGCGCAAATTATTGACTTAAAAGTGTTCAATTTAGCGAAAACAGGCTTAAATGATAATGCTTATGAGCACGAAGTATTATTCCTTTGTGCAGACCGCTACATTTAAAGCTTTCTTTCCGCTGCTATTATTATGTAGGATGAATTTTTCTGTTCCTCTCGCTACTTGATTGAACTCGGAAAATTTTGTTTTGTAAAACTTTTTAACTTGTAAAATAAATTTCAATAAATAAAAAAAACAATGAAATATATAACCTCTATACCCTTCACCAATTATGCAACTATACTATTTTCACTCCTTATTAATATAGTTATGACAGCTATTGTTCATAACGACTTAAATGGGGCGTTTCAATTCTACAGCGGTCTTCCTATAGGCCTCGTTTTTGCTATTTTACTCTTTTTCTATCTTCTGGTTTCAAAGAGACTGCTATTTGTTCAGCTTATTATTACAGCGCTAACCACCTCTCTTCTTTTTCTATGAGTAAGAAATGTTCCGATTGATAATAGCATATTCGACGCTTTAACCACCTCGCTTCTGCTTGTAGTATCACTAGCTATATGTTTAGGTATAGTTTGAATAACCTCCTCTTCGACTAATCTATTCTATAACATTATACTTATTCAGACGCTTATAGCCACCCTCTCCTACACTCTTTGCTTTACGCTACAATTTTTCTATATAAATTATATAATAGTTTTTGGTTTTATATATCTCTATTCCGCTTACAGACAACAGGCCCACCGCCAATCGGGTCTTGTATCTCCCTGAATACTCTCTACTCTATATATATTTACCTTAGCTATTTTTATTATAAACGAAGTGATAGCTGAGAGCGTATTCTCTAAATTTCTACAATTCTATAACTTTAGAGAAAGGGGTGAGCTCCTCTCTAATATTTGTTCTAATTCGTATTCTACCTTTCAACATTCTTTACTTTCAGCTAAAAGTTATTTATTTTCGGCATGAGAGATAGAAGGCTCCGCGCCCCAGACTAATCCCGCTCCTAATCCTCTCAAGTTTCCAAATGTCTCTGAAATGAGAAAAGCGACTTCGAAGGGGTCAAGGCCGGCTTGGACGGCCGCCGGCTCTTCTCCCTCTTATTGAAGGGGCTCTAATTCGCCTTCAGCAGGTCTCAGCCCTGTCCCACAAAAAGAAGAATGCTCGCCCTATACTGCTCAAGAAAGAGAAGAAGAGAGTAAGATCGTCGATGCTCTACCCTTAGCTAATGCGAAATCTGCTCTACCCTTAAGTAAAACTTGAAGTAGAAGGACTACACCTTTGGGTACACCGTTTCATGGTGTTAATCCTTTAACATCGAACTCTTCACAACATACCGCTCGCTCTCATCTACTCATATCATGAGCTCTGCCCCCGGTTAGTTCTCTTTCGACGTACTCCTCTTCTTGAGGGCTTAGTGATAATTCTCGACGTTGTTATACTACTATCCCTAAATATACACCCTTCTCCTCTACCGGAAAGCACATAGGTATGATAGCGTTTCATATGAAGTATCCTCTAGACTATCGAATAAGAGACTCTACTCATGAAGACTGGGTGCTAGGTAAACTTAAAAACAATTCTACAATAACAAATATAGCTAAAGGCCCGGGTCACTATATTTTAGTAAATCGCCGCCCATTTTATGATCTAATCTTTATTCTTACTACTTCTCGAAGCACACCCGCTTCGGAGTCAACCTACAATAATGATAGTTTAAAGGAATGTAGAGCTGAACTAAAAGAGGATAATGTAGAGAGAATAAAAACAGTCTATTTTTCAAAAATCCCTCTAAAACAGCCCTTTATGGTGCGCCCTTACCTTGATGAGAATGGCGAACAAAAAAAGCAGTATCTAGCGCCTGTCGTTATAATATCAGAGCCAGAGGTAACAGATAAACTTCTTGCTGAAAAATTCCCCCTTAAGGCGGAATTAAATGCAGAGATTAAAAAATTAAACATAAACCATATAAACCGCTCTGCCTTAACTACCCTAGAAGGCGCTACTATAGATCGGTTTGACGAAGCATACCCACCTACTGCAGATGGAGATGATCACATAAAAAATATATATCTAAAGAACAAAACAAAATAAAGAAAAATGACCGCAGAAAAATTGCTCAATTTTACTCATTTCTCGAAACATTGAAATGATACGCTCTTTCTTAATTATAAAAAAAATAGCGCTATCATCGAGGCTAAAGCCACTCTATATGAGAATTTTAAATTTATAGAAGAGCAGGGTTTAAATCCCTATGGCTCGGTGAGCACTCACTATCCGGCCAATGAGGATCTTAAATTTTATGAGTATCTACCATTTGAGTTGAGTGCTGATTGAGTTGACGGGGAGCTACCACCAGACAAAAAAGAAGGGCTGCTTAATCTGCTACGCCAACTAAAACAGTACCAACTTAAGGCGCTCTATAATCTGGATGAAACTACTACAATTAAGGAAGCCAAAGAGCTGCTTCTTATACCTTTAATTGATAAGCTGCTACATCATAAAAATATTATTGCAACTATAATCTTTTTAAATCGAACCTCAACTACGCAGATCTCGCTTGAGCTTTTTCTCTTCTGTCCTGAAGAGATATCGCTTCCCGAACTAGCGGAGCTCAGTTCCAGTACGGCCCAGACCACCTTTAATGCCCGCCTTCTTTCTCCTCACAATTATACCTACTGGTATTATCGACTGTATTGTGAACTCTATCTAAATAGCAATGTGCTAAGCGGCAGCTGCTCCTTTCTACCGTTTACAACTCAAACCGCAAAGGATATTGTAAATAGATTAACTAACAGCCCTACCATAACCACTACAAAAGAGGATAGTCGGTGTTTTGTGGAACTTTTTAATTCTACGCTTACTGGTCTCCGTTGAGAAAGCCTCGATTTTTTAGGCTCTGACAGCCTATCTCATCTATTTTTATCTCTAAATGTTAACTACTCTATGGCTCTAGATACTTTCAACGTATGAAATGAAATACGTTAAAGCTTTAACCCCTACAAAAATTTAAACGTTCGGTTCGGTACAGGTGCCCTTTCGTCTAGTTAGGTTAGGACGTTAGGTTCTCAACCTAAAAACATGAGTTCGAATCTCATAAGGGCTATTTTATTATAAATCGCTTGGCGGAAATGGTAGACGCGGTAGACTCAAAATCTATTTTCCTCGTGAAGTGTCGGTTCGATTCCGACAGTGCCGATTTTTTTAATTAAGTTAATGTGCAGTGCATCTTTATAGATTTTTATTTAGTTTAAAAAAATTATCTAAATAACTTTAAAATATATTTAAAATACTTTTATTACTTAATGGAATTAACAGCAGTTATTCTTTCGGGTTCTAAGATGATAGGTGCCGGAATGGCAACTATTGGTTTAGTAGGCGCAGGTATTGGGGTTGGGGTTGTGTTTGGATCGTTGTTGATAGCACTTTCCCGTAATCCAGAATACGAAAAACAATTATTTAGCTATACAATTCTAGGCTTTGCATTAACAGAAGCTGTAGGACTTTTGGCTTTAATGATGGCGTTTTTGGTACTTTTTATCTAATTATTAGATAAAAACTTTGTTTAAATGGTGGCCCATAGCTCAACTGGTTAGAGCGCACGCTTGATAAGCGTGAGGTTGAAAGTTCGAGTCTTTCTGGGCTGAGACGGTGGGGTATGGTGCAAAGGCAGCACACGAGGTTTTGAGTCTTTAGATGTAGGTTCGAGTCCTACTACCCTAGTTAGCGTATGTTATATAAATAAAAGTAAGTTACATATTTTTAAGTTTACAATTTAATTGTAAATAAATTTTAATTTAATAAATTAAAAACTCTTTTTAATAAATGCAAATTTATATAAATATAAATGTACTTTGAATTCCTTTAAGTATATTTTTGAGATTCAAAGTATTTTAGTTAAAAAATTTAAATATTTTATTATGAAATTATAAATATAATTTAAAAAATTTAATTATAATAAGATTATATTTTCATAAATATATTTTTGAGTTTTAAAAGGTGACACATGGTACTAACGTCTAATTTATGTTTAGTATAATGTATTACTTAATTAAAAAATGTTGAGGAAATTTTAATTTTTTTTATATTCTGTGTTATCAAAAGACACCTAAGAATAAACAATGAATATCTAGGTAAAAATTTTTTAGGGCGCAAACATACAGCGAAAAGTTGTCAGGAGGTGTATGATGTTTTGTGAATGACAAGTTCCCTTTATGTGAAAACAAAAATTATAATAAAGTATAAAAGCATGAAATTGAAACATCTAAGTACATGTTATTAAGAAATCAAATAGAGATTCTAAGATTAGCGGTGAGTAAAATTAGAATAGAGAGAAAAAACTTTTTAAGATCGTGGAATTGCTAAAAGATAAGCTGCTATAAAAAGTGTTAGTCTTGTACATGAGATTTTAGAAATGTTAGTTTCTACAAGAAATTTTTAGTACATTGAAGTTTGATAAACTTTATTGGAATATAGAAAAACCATTTTCTACTCTGAAAAGAATTTTTAACCGATAGTGAACTAGTACCGTGAGGGAACGATGAAAACTTTATTTTAGACTGAAATTAAGATGTTGAAATTGTTTATTTATAAAGCAGCTGTTATTTTTTAATACAGCGTACCTTTTGTATAATGGGTCAGCGAATTGCAGTACTTAGCAAACTTCTTTAAAATAATAAAATAGTTTAATAAAAGTATTTAAATAGTTAGTTACTGTAGACTCGAAATCAAGTGATCTAGCCACTGCCAGACTGAAGGTGACGTAAAAGTTATTAGAGGGTCGAACTTGTGTATGTTGCAAAATACTAAGATGAGTGGTGGCTAGGGGTGAAAGGCTAATCAAACTTGAAAATAGCTAGTTTTCTGCGAAAGCTATTTAAGTAGCGTATTATATAAATTTTAACCAAAGGGTAGAGCACTAAATGATCGGTTTTCATTCAAACTTTATGAATATTTGGTTAAATAAAATATAGTAAACGGAACACGGACGAAAAGGCCCGTTTTCAAAAGGGAAACAGCCCTTAACGTTAATTAAAGTTCAAAAGTAAAATTAAGTTTAAAGAAGAGCTATATCTATAGTCGGGAAATTGGCTTCAAAGCAGCCATTTTTTTAAGAAAGCGTTGCAGCTCACTGACGCATGTATAATCTTTTATAAATATAAAGAAATAATATTTTACACTGAAATTACGTTAGTTTATAATTAATTATAAAAATTTATTTTAACTAGGTAGCGGAACGGTTAGTAGGGCTTTAAAGATTTTACAATAAGTAGGATTGAAGCAATCTAATATGATAATGCTGACATGAGTAGTGCAAGAGACGTTACTAAATCGTCTCCACCGAAAGTATTCAAGGGTTTAGAACATTATAAGCTTAGCTTAATCATTGGGAGCCGGCCTTTAAAATTAGTATGAAAATAGTAGTTGATAAGAAGATTGTTAATGAAAGCATTGCTCCGTAGTAGTGACTAGAGGTATATATTTAATTTGTATTTAATAAAATTAAGTACTGCTGTAGAATGATTCAGTAGTTAGGTTAAATGTCCTAGGTGCGTTCGAACCTCTTAGTGGTACTTAAATATTTTTTATAGATTGTAACTTCTACTAGAAAAAACTCTACGACGAAATTAAAACCGTACTTAAACCGACACAGGTGAATAGATAGAGAATATTAAGGTGTTTTAGGATAATAGTATTGAAGGAACTCGGCAAATTAATCTTGTAACTTCGGGAGAAGAGATGCCACAGTTTTATTAAAAATTTTGGTGTAACAGAATAGGGGGAAGCGACTGTTTAATAAAAACACAGGACACTGCAAAGTTTAACACGAGGTATAGTGTCTGATACCTGCCCGGCTCTGAAAGATGAAAATTTTGAGGTAAATATTTTTGCTTTAGAAATAAGTTCCAGAAAACGGCGGCTGTAACCATAACGGTCCTAAGGTAGCGAAATTCCTTGTCGGGTAAGTTCCGACGCGCATGAATGGTATAACGATTTCCTCACTGTCTCCAGTACTAGCCTAATGAAGTTGGACTTGCTGTGAAGATACAGAGTACTAATGAATAGACGGAAAGACCCTGTGCACCTTTACTATAATTTCAAATTTAAGTTTTTTAATTTTAATGTAGAATAGAATTTAGACCGAGTATCTCTCTGCGCTAGTAGATTGGATAGGTAATAGATGAAATAAATTAATAAAATTTTTAAACTATAACTAAAAGATATTAGGACGCTTTGAAATTGGTAGTTTGGCTGGGGTGGCGGTCTTCAAAAGAGTAACGAAGATGAACAAATGGCATATTTATTTATTTCTTTGAATTTAATGAAAATTAATGGCAAAGTATGCTTAACTATACTGAATTGACAAATGAGGTAGAGATGAAAGTCAGTCATAGAGATCCAATACTTCTGGATGGAAAGATTATTGCTCAACGGATAAAAGGTACGCCAGGGATAACAGGCTAATAAATCTTCAGAGACCATATCGATGGGTTTGTTTGGTACTTCGATGTCGACTCATCATAACCTAGTGTTGAAGGCGATACTAAGGGTTCGGCTGTTCGCCGATTAAAATGGTACGTGAGTTGGGTTTAGAACGTCGTGAGACAGTTCGGTTCCTATCTTTCATTTATTAGAAAACTAAAGAGGGGTCCCTCATACGAGAGGATCGGGGTCCGTAACCCGCTGGTAAACAGGTTGTTATGATAATTTCAAGCATTGTCTGTTAGCTACGGTTAAAAGCAGTAGTGTTGAAAACATCAAAACACGAAAGTAACTTTTATGTTTTTAAAAGAAAAAATTATTAGAATAATATTATGTAGCCGGGCATGTATGGACAATAAGCAATTATTGTTGTTAAATGTTTACTATTTACATATTTACTACTAGGGTAAAAAGATCAATATGTTATCTTTTTTGCTTTCAATAGTAAGCCCTTTTAGGTGTAACTAGAGGTGTGATTCGAGTTGTCTTTATTTTTGATAAGGGTTAAAAAATTTAATTTTAAAGGGCATAGCGTAAATGGCAGCGCATACGCTTTGGAAGCGTAAGGTATAAGTTCAAATCTTATTGCCCTGAGAGGTAGGTAGATTGACCTCGTGTGTGTATTTGAAATTATTAGGAGAAATCGTAATCACTCTTGATAATCAACTTCTACTCTTACATAAAGTCCCAGCTTGTGCATTTTAGTCTCTCTTATTTTAGTAATCTTTAAATTTGGGTTCCTAATAGGAAGGTGCAAGAATGATTTTTGACTCTTAGAGGTAAATTAGGCGTAATAATAAAATCTAAATAAAATAGAATGTGCAAGCAAAACTATAATAAAAAACTTTATTGGCCGCTATATCTTGTTTAAATTTTATAGTGAAATCGCGTAGTTGTAACTCTTTCGATTTTGTGTTCCGAGTTTAATACTTCTCTTATTTTTTCTAAATAAGCAAGTTAGCTCTCCCCTCCAAATTAAAGAGTAATAAACGTAATCGAATTTCATAATCATTTTTAATAAATATAAAAAATGATTACGAACTAAAGAACACTTTATTTCGTAGCGCTAAAAATCCTAATTCCGTAGAAATATTATTTCCGGTAGAGATGAAATTGCGCAAATTATTGACTTAAAAGTGTTCAATTTAGCGAAAACAGGCTTAAATGATAATGCTTATGAGCACGAAGTATTATTCCTTTGTGCAGACCGCTACATTTAAAGCTTTCTTTCCGCTGCTATTATTATGTAGGATGAATTTTTCTGTTCCTCTCGCTACTTGATTGAACTCGGAAAATTTTGTTTTGTAAAACTTTTTAACTTGTAAAATAAATTTCAATAAATAAAAAAAACAATGAAATATATAACCTCTATACCCTTCACCAATTATGCAACTATACTATTTTCACTCCTTATTAATATAGTTATGACAGCTATTGTTCATAACGACTTAAATGGGGCGTTTCAATTCTACAGCGGTCTTCCTATAGGCCTCGTTTTTGCTATTTTACTCTTTTTCTATCTTCTGGTTTCAAAGAGACTGCTATTTGTTCAGCTTATTATTACAGCGCTAACCACCTCTCTTCTTTTTCTATGAGTAAGAAATGTTCCGATTGATAATAGCATATTCGACGCTTTAACCACCTCGCTTCTGCTTGTAGTATCACTAGCTATATGTTTAGGTATAGTTTGAATAACCTCCTCTTCGACTAATCTATTCTATAACATTATACTTATTCAGACGCTTATAGCCACCCTCTCCTACACTCTTTGCTTTACGCTACAATTTTTCTATATAAATTATATAATAGTTTTTGGTTTTATATATCTCTATTCCGCTTACAGACAACAGGCCCACCGCCAATCGGGTCTTGTATCTCCCTGAATACTCTCTACTCTATATATATTTACCTTAGCTATTTTTATTATAAACGAAGTGATAGCTGAGAGCGTATTCTCTAAATTTCTACAATTCTATAACTTTAGAGAAAGGGGTGAGCTCCTCTCTAATATTTGTTCTAATTCGTATTCTACCTTTCAACATTCTTTACTTTCAGCTAAAAGTTATTTATTTTCGGCATGAGAGATAGAAGGCTCCGCGCCCCAGACTAATCCTCCTACTGATTCCCCCAAGTTTTCAAATGTCTCTGAGATGAGAAGGTCAGGTTCAAACGGGATAAAAGGTACTTATATAACTCCTCCATCAAAGGCTACTTCCTCTTTTTCTTGAAGTGATGCAATTGGGGCTTCAGCAGGTTTAAAAACATTTCCCCCGAAGGGAGGGTGCGCAGCTATTTCTAATGCTATTCAAGAAGAAGAAGAACATACTAGCTGTGACTTACCGTTAGAGGACGGGAATTCGCGTCTTTCCAACTATGACTGAAGGCGAAGAGCAATCCTATCTGACGCCGCGTCGGGTACTACCCCCGCCGTCTCCTCCTCCACCGTTGTAAACGCTTCCGAGTCAAATCCACCTCGGGAGAACAACAGGTTTATGGGCGTTGTAATGCCATTTATGCTATTTCCTCTAGAGTATGCCGTACGGGATTCTACCCTTGAAAACTGGGTGATAGGGCGACTTACAGAAAACTCTACAATAGTAAACATAGCGCGAGGCGAGCGTCATTTTATTTTAGTAAACCGTCGTTCATTATATGATCTAATCTCTATTTTTACTACCTCTACAAGTACAATAGCGTCTGAATCAACGTGTAATAATTACAGTTTAGTAAACTTTCGTGCTGAACCACGAGAGGATGGAGTAGAGCGGGTATCCACGGTTAGGTTTTCGGATAAAGCGATACTACAGCCCTTTAGGTCTAAGCCCTATCTTGATAAGGATAGTAAACCAAAAAGTCAATATTTAGCATCTACAGTTATAGTTTCAGAACCGGGGGTAACAGATAAACTTCTTGCTGAAGGCTTTTATCTTAAGTCCGAATTAAATGTAGCCATTAAAGAATGAAACCTCTACAATATGAAGAGGGCTGTCATAGCTATTTTGGAACGCTCTAAAATAGAGCGTTCTGACCCCACCTACCCGCCTACAGCAGATGGGGATGATTATCTAAAATGTTTATATCTAAAATACAAAACAAAATAAAAAAAAATGACTGCAGAGAAATTATTAAATTTTACTAGTTTTGGTGATCGCAATAATGATAAATTTTTTCTTAATTATAGAAAAAATAGGCCTATAATTGAGGCTAAAGCTAATCTATATGAGAATTTTAAATTTATAGATGAGCAGGGCTTAAACCGTTTCGGAATGAATACTCATGCGCCCGTAAATGCAGGCCTAAAATTTTACGAGTATTTACCTTTTGAATTGTGTGGTGAGTGGCTTGATGGCTGACGTGTTATAAAGGAAAAAGACGGTCTGCTTAATCTGTTACGCCAATTAAAACAGTACCAACTTAAGGCGCTTTATAGTCTGGATGAAACTACTACAATTAAGGAAGCCAAAGAGCTGCTTCTTATACCTTTAATTGATAAGCTGCTACATCATAAAAATATTATTGCAACTATAATCTTTTTAAATCGTACTTCAAGTACGCAGATCTCGCTTGAGCTTTTTCTCTTCTGTCCTGAAGAACTATCGCTTCCCGAACTAGCAGAGCTCACTTCCAGTACGGTCCAGGCCACCTTTAATGCCCGCCTTCTTTCTCCTCAAAACTCTACCTACTGATACTATCGACTGTATTGTGAGCTCTATCTAAACAGTAATGTGCTTAGTGGCAGCTGCGTGTTTCTACCGTTTACAACTCAGAAGGAAGAAAATATTACACATCGATTAACTAACAGCCCTAGCATAACCACCACTAAAGAGTATACTTGATCTTTTATTGAGCTTTTTAATTCAACACTTACAAGCGTTCGTGTAGAACGGTTGGAATTTTTAGCTTTTGACAGCCTTTCTCACCTCTTCTTATCTCTAGATGGTGCGGAAAATTTTGAACTTCTGGAATCTACAATTCTTGACACGGACTATATATGGTTAGAAGTAAAAAAGTCTGAACGTTCCAAAAAGCCTTAGAAATGACGGCAGAGAATTTACTAAATTTTACTCGTTTTTGAGATGGCCATATGATAACCGCGGTAATATCGTCGCGTAAAGAGAAGACCCCCCCCCACTTGAGGTGTATTGAAATTAGGAGAAATCATAATCATTTTTTTAATTAATTAAATGATAGTTGTAGGTTCGAGCCCTGCCATCTTAAAATAAAAAAACTAAATGAAAAAAAATAAAAAATAAAAAATGAACACAAACGACTATGAATTAGAAAATACTATATCAAATATAATTAAAAAACATGAATCACGTGGAACTGTTATTTCCGTGATCGATGGGGTCGCACTGATTAGTGGCTTAAAGAGAGTCAAATCTGGTGAAACTCTTGAATTTATGAGCTCTAATAATGAAGTATCCGTTCGGGGTATGGCTCTAAATTTAAATCTTAATTCTGTAGGCGCCGTATTATTTGGTGATGAACGTAAAGTTCGACCAGGTGATTTAGTTGTAGGCCGCGGAAATATTATTAGTGTACCTGCGGGTAAACAGCTTCTTGGGCGCGTTGTTGACGCCCTGGGAGCTTTGATCGACGGCGGCTCTGACGTTATCGACGGTCTAGAGCAAAAACGAGTTGATATAAAAGCTCCGGGTATTATTTATCGTGCACCTGTTAACGAACCGATGATTACTGGTGTTAAAGCTGTAGATGCTTTAATTCCTATTGGTCGAGGACAGCGTGAGCTTATTATTGGTGACCGACAAACGGGAAAAACTACTATTGCTATTGATACTATTCTAAACCAAAAAACTGAAAATAAAAAACAACCTAAAAATGCGCTTTATTGTATATATTGCGCAATTGGGCAGAAGAGAAGCTCAGTCTCACAATTAATTGCCCTACTGCAGCGTTCATTCGCTTTTGATCATACTGTAATTGTCGCCTCTACAGCTGCAGAAGCGGCACCTTTACAGTACTTAGCTCCTTATACGGCTTGTACTATTGGAGAATACTTTAGGGATAATGGAATGCATGCTCTAGTTATTTATGACGATCTAAGTAAGCAAGCTGTTGCATACCGTCAAATGTCACTATTATTACGCCGTCCACCAGGCCGCGAGGCATATCCAGGAGATGTATTTTACTTGCACTCCCGATTATTGGAGCGTGCAGCTAAACTTTCCTCAACATATGGGGGGGGGTCTTTAACGGCTTTACCGGTCGTTGAAACTCAATTAGGTGATGTATCGGCTTATATTCCTACTAATGTGATTTCTATTACCGATGGACAGATCTTTTTGGAAGCTGCACTATTCTACAATGGTATTAAACCAGCTATTAATGTTGGGTTATCTGTTAGTCGTGTGGGTTCGGCTGCGCAGCTTCTAGCAATGAAAAAAATTGCTGGATCCTTAAAACTAGAATTAGCGCAGTATCGTGAAGTTTTAGGATTTGCGCAGTTTGGTTCTAATCTTGATGAAACAACAGCTGCTCTTCTAAAACGAGGTGGCCTTTTAACGCGTCTACTAATCCAAGATAACTATAACCCAGTTGCTATTGAATCAACTATTTTACTGTTGTTTAGCGGCGTAAACAATTTCTTATCCCGACTAAAGGAGTCAGAAGTTAAAAAGTATGAGGAATCTTTACTAAACTTTCTGTCTAAATCTGCGGTCTTTTTACCACACGTGTTACTACTATGTAATAATGCGTTTTACAAGATAACTGGTAATAAATTTTTAAATTTTATTTTTAATTATTACTTTAAGGTAATATGAAAATAAAAATTTAAGTTCTATTTTTTTTACATTTTGTATTTATTAATAGAATAAAAAAACGGTTTCGCTTTATGGGTGACCTCTTTGCCCTTATAAATATTATAAAAGTTTTATTGTTTTTTTTAACTGTTTAAAAAAACTCTTTGAACTATAAATATTACTAATTAAAATAAAATGAATATAGATTATTTCACAGCGCAGGTTGATAAGCTAAAACTAAAAACTATACGAGTAGCTTTTCCTTTACATCGTGATGCTTTATCGGCATATTTTTCACCTATTTTAGGTCAGTATGCCATTAAAAATGCTGATTTTATACAGGAGTTTATAATAAGTTTTCATAAAGCTACTAGTGAGCGTTTTAAAGGTGTATTGAATGTAGAAAATTTAGAAACAGGTGGCAGTCTTTATACAGAAGAGTTATTTGTGCCGGTAATATTAAATATCTACAAGGGTGGTAAATTTACTCTGAAAGTTAATACGCCAGCTTTAGGTTTTTTGTATAGTATCGGCTTTAAAAAACGAAGACGTTTCTACAGACGCGTACTAAATTTAGAATACCAAGTGTTACGTAATTATAAAAAATTATTACAAGTAATTTCATTGAAGATCTTGGATAACTATTCTCCACTAATTTTAAAATCACCCCTATTTACAAGTCTTTTAAATGAATATAAAGATATTAGAAATGCGTATCATCAAAGAAGCTAACAATTTTTTAATCATTTTTTTAATAAATGAATAGCTCTAAACACAAAAATTCTTTTATAGTTATATGTTATCTCAATAATCCCTTATCTACTTATTTACAAAAGATTATTAAGGATTCAAACTTTGCTAATTGTAATATTAGTTATTTTGATAGTAATAGATTTTTTTTGAGAGTAGAGTGAATTTGTAATTCTAATAGCCCTATAATTGATCAAATATTTGAACTATCCCAACTGCTTAATATTGCAAATTCTTGTCTTGTACCTGTTGCGATCCAAATTAATACTGGTTTGCTCTCCGTTCCGCTATTTTTTAAATTAGTATCAGGTTCAGAACAGTATTTAAATTTTGTAGGGGATTGTTTACAGCTATTTGCACCTGAACTTCTCTTAAGCCACATGTTTCTGTTAGATAATATTAATTTAATTCAACAGCAAATATTAAATAAAAATAAAAATATGTAAATAATTAATGCCAACTATTAATCAGTTAATTAAAATGTCTAGAAGCCCTAAAGCCCATACTAATAATGTTTATGCTTTAGGTGGGTGTCCACAAAAAAAAGGAACAGTTATAAAAGTGCGTATTGCTAAACCTAAAAAACCCAATTCCGCGCAGCGTAAAATAGCTAAATTGAAACTAACCAATAAGAGAAAAATTTTAGCTTATATTCCTGGTCAAGGACACGCATTAAAGGCCTATTCAGGTGTGCTGGTTTCGGGGGGAAGGGCTAATGACCTGCCGGGTGTACGTTTTTCAATTATGCGTGGTAAATTTGATTTAAGTTGACGGGAAAACTTCATTCGTACGTCAAAAAGATCTAAATATGGTATTCCTAAAAAATAATTAATGATTTCTTCAGAATTTACCGTAAGGAAAAAGAAAATTTTACTAGTAAACTCCCTAAACTTATTAAATACTTTTTTAGTAAAGCATGGTAGAAAAAATCCTAATTTTTTTATAATTTTAAATTTTTTAGCTCTTCTAAAGAAAGCTGAGGAGAACCGTTCCCCTTACCAAAATTTTTATAATTTTATTAGCGTTTTGACTCCGCGCGTAAATATTACTTCTATTGAAAATAAGAAAGCGGGGAAAATTTTTAAAATTCCAATGCCGCCCTCGATAAATACGCTTTTAGAGCATAATTTTTTAATAAAAACTCTAAAAGAGGTTCGTAATAAACAGAAATTTAAAAATCTTCCTGTCAGTTTACACCGAAATTATGATGAATTGTTACTAAAGAAGAGGGGTCTTTTATTTAAAGAGTGGGAGGAGGCTTACGCGATTCTAAAGCAGCATAAGTTTAGGGCCCGAAAAAGACATGATAAATTAATAAAAAAAAAAAAACTTAAAAATGTTATTAAAAAAAGTAAACAATTTTATATTTAACAACCTTTCCTTTGGACGTTTAAAAATATCTGGTAGAAATAATACGGGACAAATTACACTTCGACATCGTGGTGGTGGGGTATCAAGATTATATAGGATAATAGATTTTATGAGGTATGTTTGAGATGTTAGGGCTGTTGTTTTAGCTTTACTATATGATTCTAACCGAACTGCTTTACTATCTCTTTTAGGCCACACAAACGGTATATTGTCTTTCAACTTAGCGTCCCAAGGAACCTGGGTCGGGGGGGTAACCTCTAATATTAATACTGTAGTCGGATTTGAGGATCGACTAAATTATTCCGCTAATTTAAATTATATTAAACCGGGGACTTATATTAATACGCTAGAGTTTAAACCACTGGGGACGGGCAAATACGTCCGTTCTGCTGCTAATTATGCAAAACTTGTGAGTGCTACTAATTTATACTCTATTGTTAAATTACGCTCCAAATTTTTATTAAAACTTAGTAATATTTGTGTAGCAACAGTAGGGGTTTTATCAGACAAAAAATTAATGCGTTTATCTAACCGACCTCGAAATGCAGGTTTTTTCAGACATTTAGGATTTAGACCTACTGTGAGGGGCGTTGCTATGAATCCTGTTGATCACCCCCATGGCGGGGGTCAAGGAAAAACCTCAGGAGGAAGAGCATCTGTTACACCTTGAGCTGAAATTACTAAAGGACGAAAAACAAGAAGAAAAATAAATTATGGCACGTTCATTTTGAAAAGGTAAAAATTTTATAAAAGAGTTTGTCCTACCTGCTTATACTATAAATGGGCTAAATCAACTTAAATGAAAAAATTTACAGCCAGCCCAAGCTTCCCATAAAATTTTATTAGACATTAAGGCCCAGAGGCGTAATCATATATTTTTAAAGTCACAGCAGCAAATTTTACAAACCTTAAGTCCTTATTATTTATATACAGGTTACGATTTTATCTCTCAGGCTTTACCAAAAATTAATCTTGAGGAAACACATACTGCAGATTTAAATCTCGGTGCTCGAATTCCTACCCGTGAGTTAGAGGTAGTACATAAAGTAAAGTTATCTAAGGCTGCACGTAAAAATAAAGCGAAGCTTGTAAAGAAAAAATCCTTTGTACTTACAAAGAGTACTACCGCTTCTTTATCTAAAAAAAAAATGGTAATAACAAAAAAGATAAAAAAATAAAATATAAAATGGGTCATGTGATTAATCCTGTTTCTCATCGTCTAGGCTATTCCACTTTTTGGAATTCAAATTGAGCTTTATCAGGTGGTAGTAATAATACTTCTTACAGTTATCTTATTGCTGAAAATGTTTTACTAAGTAAATATTTAAAGAATATTTTTTTATTTGCTACGAAAAAATTATTTGGTAAAGGTTTAATATTTTTAGGGTTTAAAGTACTACGTTTTTGCTCCTCTATTACTATAATAATAGAGTCTCGAATAAAACAACTGCCAATTATACGTCGATTATTAGATCGGGCATTATTAAATACAGTTGGTTTAGAGGCTCTTCAGGCTAAACTTTTAAAAATTGTAAACATAAAAAAATTTTTACTATCTCGACGCAATTCTATTAATTATAAATTAAAACGAGTTAACTCTTGTAGCTATTTGAAAAAAACAAACCTAATAACTAACAATAATAGCGCTGTGATAAAGAAAAAACCTTTATCTCTTCGTTACAAAATTATACCAAAATTTGTTAGAAGGGTTGGTAGGCTAACTAAGTACAATAACGCTGTAACAGAGCCAGATTTTCGTTCGTATCATTGATCTACTATAGTTAATATTTTGGATTTAAAACACCGGCAGACCCGTGGTTTAAAAAAAAAATCTAGTAAAGTTAACCAAAAACTTATCGTTTATAGTTGTATGCGCTATTTGTTAGTTTCGCGCTGATTAAAAAGTTTAAAAATATTTTTATTTTCAAGCCTTCGCCGTTTTTATTCGACCCTGCCCCAACTCAATTTAGTAATGTCGATATTTTCTAATACGGCTTTAACGGCGACTTTTATTGCAAAATATTTAGCAACCCGCTTATTACAGAAATTCCCTTTAAGGCGTTTAATAACGCTACTTGTCCGACAACTAAAAATCGCTGCTAACTCGGCTATTATACATGGTTTTAAGATCTCCTGCAGTGGTCGTTTTGAACGACGCGGACGGGCGAGTCATACTTGAAAACTGGTGGGAAAGGTACCATTTTCCGATATTAATATGCATGTTGATTATGCTATTATGCTTCCTGTCCTCACTAATAGTATCTGTGCCGTAAAAGTTTGAATAACGAAAAAGCACTCTACAGAAAAATTACTTATTCTTTAAAATGCTAAATAAAAATTTATTAAAATCAAAACAAATTCCGTTGGAATTCCAATCCGACCCAAAAAAGTTTAAGAAATATCATAAGATAAAATATGTAAATGCCTGCCCCGATACATCGTTAAAGGTCGGGGGGTTAAGTCTTCTTATAAACAAACATCTTACTTTAACGCCTAAGCAATTACTCGTAATTTTAAAATTATTAAAACCGGGACTGAAAAGATCTGCCCGAGCTGCTCGAATAAATTTACCTATTAAAGTTGATACTATCTTAACTAAGAAACCTAAAGATATCCGTATGGGGAGAGGAAAAGGTGCTCCTTCAGAAAAAGTCTTTCTTTTAAAGGCAGGTAAAAGTCTTTTTACACTGTATGGGTTGAGTGCTTTAAAAGCTATCAGATTGTGCCAGATTTGTGCACCTAAGTTACATACCAGTAAAAAAATTAATCGACAAGAATGATAAAACCTTCTACCTATTTGTTTGTAGTGGATAATTCTGGCGCGTTACTAGCAGGCTGTATTAATATTTCTAAGAATAATAGTAGAATTGGTGCTCTTCCAGGAAGTTTAATAACTATTTCTGTTAAAAAGAATATTTATAAAAAAAACATTAAAAAAAAAAGCCGAATTATTACTAAGGGTCAGCTCGTAAAGGGTTTAGTTGTAACGAGTCGTAGAGGTGCAAAACGAATAGGAAATTTTTTTGTTCGCGCTACTTCTAATAGTATTATTTTACTAAATCAATATCTCTTACCCTATGGTACTCGGATTTTTGGACCTGTCTTACGGGAAGTTCGTCAAAAAATTAATTATCGAAAAGTTGTTAGCCTAGCAAGAACTCTAATATAATAAATATACCAATGTCATGTATTCCTTTGTCCTTATCTTCCACTTTATACGAAACTTTTGAACGACATTTGTTTTCTGTTCCTTATCCTTCATTGCGAGTAAAGTTACACCTGTCATTACAAAGCCGCCTTCAACGAGAGTATACTCAAAAGTTAGAATTGTTTCTTATATTTTCTTTTTTTTATTTATCACATATCGCTAGTCCAAAGTTTTATAACATGATCCTATCAACTGGCCTCGGAAAAAAAGAGCAAGTGCATAAAACTTTTTTAAAATTAAAATTTTTTTCTTCTGGAACAGGAAGTATATTTCGTTTCGAGTTTCAACGTTATTTTTTAATACTTAACTTGTTAAAAACTGTTTTTGTAAAACCTGAACATAAGTACTTAATAGCAGCTTTTCGTAAGTTAGATCGTTCTACGACTTCAGTTAAATTACTAAAGTTTTTAAATATGCCTCTGCAATTATCAAATCGCGGTGGTAAATTACTTTACGATAGTTTTTCGGTTTTTGTAAGTTCCTCTGTTTTAGCTCCTAATTCTAATTACTTCAAAATATAAAAAAACTTATATTATAAAAAAAAATGAAATATTTAAAAACAAAAGCTTTAAAAATTTTTAAATTAGTTGTAGAATGAGAATTATGTCGAACTATTTTAAAATATATTATAAAAAATTTGTTTCTCCCTTACTGAAGCCGTCAATACGCATTACTTGTATATAGCTTATTGCCGTTGCAGTCTAGTCTCTCTTATTTAAAATTGCGGTGTTTTTTTTCTAATCAACCACGGTCAATAATATCCTTTTTTAAAATGAATAGAACACGATTTAAAACTACTACTCGTACAGCGCAGTTAACCGGAGTACAAAAAAGTTCTTGGTAAACTAAAATAAATAAAAATAATTAAAAATGTATGACAAATTAAGTTATTTTGTAGCAATTTTAAAGTCAGCCACCCGGCATAAACGTTTAGAAGCAAGCGTTCCTCATACTTTTATTATTACGACTGTACTGACTATATTACAAAATTTAGGTTTTATTTATTATTTTACATTCCAGATGGGGGTAAAAAATAAAATTACTGTGTTTTTAAAATACAGTGAAAACGGCACCTCTGCAATAAAAAATATAACCCGTATTTCTAAGCCAGGAAGGAGAGTTTATGTTTCGTATTTAAATTTAAAAAGTTTTTCTAGAAATAGTAATCTTAATAATACTTTTCAAACGATAGTTTTATCTACTTCGAAAGGTATCTTACCGCACCCTCTAGCCTTGAGATTAAAAATTGGCGGGGAAGTTTTATTTGTTATTAATTAGAGAAAAAGCAATGGCCATAACTACTACATTTTTTCGCCCTCTTTTGAATAAGAATAATTTCATGTTGGAAACTCTCTTTAATTCCGTGCAAGCTAATAGCTTTTTAGTTCGTATTTCTTTTAATTCACGGATAAAACGAAATAAGATTGTAACCCTTTTTAGAAATATATGGACCGCTCATTCTCTTAATAATACTCGTATTACTTCTTTTTCCCATAATGGACAACCTCAACCGTTAGCTTTTTATAAATATTATTACAATGGGCTGGGGTATAAAATATTTTTACGTGACAATTATTTATTTATTTGAATAGGTTTAACTCATTATACTATTTTAAAAGTTCCTAATACTATTCGTATATTTGCAAAAAAAAAAAAAGTTTTTTTAGTAGGTTCCAATTTGCTAAAATTCAATGAATTTTTAAGTAGTATACGGCGAATAAGAAAAATTGATTTATATAAGGGAAAGGGTCTTTTAGAAGTAAAAAATTATAAAGGATTTATAAAGATGAAGTCCGGTAAAAAGAAACAATATTAAATGAATGAAATTAAATCCCCTTAAATTAAATTCAATAAAAATAGGTAAGCCCCCTTCTTGTTTAGCTACAAGCACTCTAAAGCGGTTACTACTTCATGTGGGCTTAAATTTAAATACTGGTGTTCTGGCCCTGTCGGGTGTTAATTCTGCGTCCTCTATAAATAATTTATTATTTTCTTTAAAAAAAAGAAGTACCAGTATTAAAGTACTAATTTTATTAAAACATAAATACTATAGATCCTTAGTGAAGCTAATTCGTCAGCACTGACAACTGTTAATAAATGAACGCTTTTACAAAGGGTTACGGTATTCTAAAAGTTTACCTGTGCGTGGTCAGCGAACCCATACCAATGCAAGTACTGCACGAAAACTAAACGGAAGAGCTTAATTTTATAAATGAGAAAATTAACAAAAAATTATAGACTAGCTTTTTTGAATAATATTAATCCTTATTATGGGTTTCCTATGAGGCTATGGCCGCTTACAACCACTAAATTAGAAAAAAATCTAGCACCTGCGTCTGCTTTTCAGCGTAAGCCTATTATATCCAAAAAACAAATTAACGCTTTTAGAACTGCTTGATATACCAATCAATTATTATCATGAAATTGCGAGGGCTTGCAGCGCTATTTTGCTAACTTAAATTATACACCCTCTTTTAATACTACTACTAACAGCCTACCATCTCCTGTGTTGCGAAAACTGTTGGTAAATAGAGTTCGAGGCAAAAAATTAAAAACCAATAAAAACACTATTCGTGTAAACGTTGAATTTTATCAGCTGTGATTCAAACTGTTACCATTAAAGTATTTACTTTACCGTAAACGAAACTATAATTTTACGGCTGAAGGTTTGTCGAGTCGCTTGTGATCAGTATTTCGGGATGCTCGTTTTTCTCACGAAGCGCGTAAGTTACGGGATAGGTTCAGATTAAACTGGCCTAAAGCCAATTTACTGAATGCTGTTTCAAAGGCAGGTAAACACTATTTTAGACCCATTTTGTACTTAAAAGAGAGATGTATAGACCGCTTTACAGAGGGGGAAAAGTTTAAAAATTTGGCTATAATTTGTAAAAGACAAGCTGTTACGCTCCTACTACGGCTTTGTATAGCCAAAAAAAAATCTAAAAGTTACAAACCCCTAAAAAGAGCTTCTAGGTCTTATAATCGTTTAGCAAATTTGTATAATAGAACAGCTAAAAAGTATTTTTTTCAAGCCGCTCGTTTACAACAACGATACTTTATACATATAAAAAAATATCGCTGTTTGACTAGTGTACGAAGTAAATTATATTTTAATTTACTGACCGGTTATAGTAATATTTTTTATAATAATACGGGAGTGAGTCCAAATAATTATTGTTTTAATTTGACTAATCGAAAAGTAGAAGACAGAGCTGAATTACTACGTAAACGTATGTGGTCCTCTACCCACAATATTAGAACGGTAAATTATCCTACACCCGGTATAACGGTAAAACTTGGCCTGTTAAGTAGGACTCGTTATAATCGTTTTATCTGACCCAAGACAAAACCAGTTATAAGTTATAAACCGCTGTTATTACAAGGGGGTCAGGCTCCGCGAAAACGTTCTTTTAAAGTTAAGAGTCGATTAAAAATTAAGCCTAGACTGGATTTGGATAAATTAGCAAAAAGTTTAAATACTATTAAAAAGCAGAGGTTCGTCGGCGATTTAAAAACATTTTTTTTAAATGCAATAAAAACTAATCTTACTCGGAGATCTCTTTTCAATTTTAATAATGTCAATTTTAGCTCAGATAAATATCCTGCCTCAATTTTTCACCTTCCTTTACATTTAAGACAGTCTGGCTGGCATGGCCTTCCTTCATATGCTCTTATTATAAATTTATCCCACAAAAATTATTTCTTTACCTTTATTAATGCTCGCACGGGAGAGGTTAAAAAGGTTTTCTCGTCTGGCTATAGCGGGGGAAAGACTAAGAAAGTCCGTAAGTCTCCGCTTATGTTTTCCAAGGTATTTAATTTATTAATGGTATATTTAAAACAAAAAGCTATTACTAAGTTACGGTTTGTTCATATTCTCCAATACAACGTTACTTCTAATATGTCTTTTCAGGATGAAAAAAAAATAAATTGATACCCAACACAGTTTAAACGCAATAAAATTCGTGTACGAAGATGAATATATGAATTAAAGCGCTCTCATGGCCACCCGCCTCGAGGTCCGAAATTGCGAAGAAAGTAAAAAAGTTTTTATATTTTTAATTTTAATACAAATTGTAAAAACTATCTGATTTGAGGAGGAAAGTAGCTCAGTTGGTAGAGCGCTGGCCTGAAAAGTCAGAGGTCAATGGTTCAATCCCATTCTTTTCCAAATTGATATGAAAATCTATACTTTATATACCTCCAGCAACCAGCTTCCTACGCTGCTCGTTCACGTTGTGGCGTATAAAGAGCAATCGCCCCCCCCCCCCTAAAATGAGAAGGGGGAGGAGAAAGAGGAGGGGGTAAAAGAAAAAAAGTAATAGTTATATATATATAACTATAAGGGTAGTCATAGTCATTAAAGAGTATAGTACTAATACGTCTATTCGGTTAGAGTGACCATAAAATAAGTATTGATTATGATAGTGTAGTTTTATAAAACTACACTATCATAATCAATAAGAAAGAGCATGAGTTTGATTCTGGCTCTGAGTGAATGCTTACATATGTAATTTAACACATGCTAATAAGACACGAGATAAATATAAATTAACTTACATTTAGAGAAGATCTAATAGTTGGTTACTACCTAATGTAAATATTAAGTAGGATTTATACTTATTTTGAGTTGTGCACAGGTGAGTAAGATATGAGTACAAATAAATAAATTGGTAATAATTAAGCTGATATTATTATAAAAAGATTTATATCATTTATTTTAGGGCTTGTATATGTAGAGGTAGTTTGTTTGGTAAAAGTAAAACAAAGCCGTTGAAAGTTAGCTGGTTTGGGAAAATGATCAGCCACACTGGGACTGAAAAGTGCCCTGGTCTCTCTTGAGGGCTGCAGTGGTGAATTGTGGACAACAAGCGTAAGCTTGATCCCGTAACATAGTATGAAAAATGAAGAATGCGAGTTTGTAAAATTTCAACGTTGTATTTTATAATGAATTAAATACAATGGTTTAGCTCCGACTAACTTCGTGCCAGCAGTCGCGGTAAAACGGAGGGAGCAAGTGTTACTCATCGTAACTGGGTGTAAAACGTCTGTAGATGGTTTATTAAGTTTTTATTTAAAGTCGTGTTAAAGCGTATATTTATTAATACTGATAGACTCGAGTTTAACAGGTTATAGTAGTGCTTTGTGTGTAAAAGTGAAATTTGTAAAAACACAAGGAACTAACATTTAGCGAAGGCAGCTATAAATCTTAAACTGACATTGAGAGACGAAAGTATAGGGAGCGAACGGGATTAGAGACCCCGGTAGTCTATACCTTCAACGATGGATATTACCTGTATTACAAATATTTAAGCGGCGCCTAGAAAGCGTAACGTTACTTTTGAGAAGGTTGATTATTATTCTAGTAAACTAGAATTGTGGCAACGAATGGTGTATAACCCTTTTTGAAAGTGAAAATTTGCTTCTTTACAATAAGCTAAACAGGTAAGTTAACGCGTAAATATCCTACCTGAGCAGTACAGCCGCAAGGTTGAAACTCAAAGAAATTGACGGAAGGTTGCAACAGCGGTGGATTATGTGGTTTAATTTGAGAATACGCAAAGAATCTTACCAGAAATGGCATACAGGAGGTGACTTGTTTGTTAAAGAACTTATAAAATTTATAAGTTATAAATTAATTACAAACTTGTAATTAATTTATTTATCGAGCTATTAATTTATCTTGGTAAAAGGTTTTTAACAAAAGCCAGAAGGTCATTATAAAAATAATTTATTATATAGTTTATGTAATTTATTTGGCCTGTACAGGTGCTGCATGGCTGTCGTAAGTCCGTGTTGCGAGATGTAAGATTAGATTCGATAACGGGCGTAAACCTTGTATTAATTTATATTTTTTATTTCTTAATTTTTATAATTTCGAAGATTTAATTTTAATTTAATAGACTGCGGATTAAACATCTGAGGAAGGAAAGGCCGACGTCAAGTCGATATGGCCTAAATAATCTGGGCTACACACGTAATACAAGGGAGATTACAATAAGATACTAAAACGTGAGTTTAAGTAAATCTTTAAAAATTTTCATAGTTCGGACTATTCTCTGCAAATCGAGAATATGAAGGCGGAATCGCTAGTAATCGTAAATTAGAACGTTACGGTGAAGGTTTATTCAATCTTAGTACACACCGCCCGTCACGTCATGGGAGTTCGTTAGAGTTAAGGTATAAATAAAAACAATTAAAGCAGAGAAAAAGGATTGTATAAGCTCTGAATTTCAAAATTGAGATTCTAATGGGGAGCTTACTGCTTTTAGTATACTTAAGGTATACGATTTAAAATACACTGATATCCTGATTGGTAACTGGGACGAAGTCGTAACAAGGTAGTGGTAGGGGAACCTGTTGCTGGAGTAATTTTTATAAATATTAAAATTTTACTAAAATATAAGTCTAATAATCTATATTATTAAAAAACATTATAATTAAAAAAAACATTAATTTATTTTAAAATGTATAATAATCATAAAACACAAGTTTAAATGTTAAGGGCGAGTTACGCTAAGATGTCTTTTCGTGAAAAATTTATATATTCAATTTTTCGTGCGAAGTTACAGCATCATAAATTCCATATAGTTACGCCTAGTCCGTGACCTTTATTGGCCTCCTTAGGAGCATTAATGTTAACAACAGGAGCAGTAATGTGATTTCATGGTTTTGATTCGGGTTCTTCGCTTCTCTATATGGGACTAACTATAATATTAGCTATTATGTTTGTTTGATGACGAGATGTCATTCGCGAAGCAACTCACTTAGGATACCATACTACAGTAGTGCTGCGTGGTTTACGAATGGGGGTTATTCTATTTATAGTTTCTGAAGTTATGTTCTTTTTCGCATTTTTTTGAGCTTTTTTTCACGCAAGTGTAGCGCCTAATGTTGATTTGGGTGGAATTTGGCCGCCGATTGGTATTAATATCTTGAATCCTTTACACATACCTCTTCTCAATACTTTCATTTTGTTAATATCTGGAGTATTTGTGACTCTTAGTCATCATTCATTATGTGTTCCAGCTGTAAAAGAGTCTTTGCTTGATACATATGAAACTTCGGTACTATCTTTAATAGCTACTCTTGTATTAGCTATTGAATTTACTCTATGACAGCTTTTTGAGTATGCTGAGGCTACATTCTACATCAATGATGGTGTATATGGTTCAACTTTTTATCTAACAACCGGTTTTCATGGTTTTCATGTCTTTGTTGGAACTCTATTTTTAATCGTCTCTTTATTCCGATTATTAAGTGCTCAATTATTAACTAATCATCATTTTGGTTATGAGGCGGCTATTTGGTACTGACATTTTGTTGACGTGGTATGATTATTTCTTTATGTATTTGTTTACTGTTGAAGTGCAGGTTCGATTAACTTAACATTTTAAAAATGAAATTTGCTAATCGTTGACTATTCTCAACAAACCATAAAGATATTGGTACTTTATATTTAATATTTGGAGCTTTTGCTGGTCTTTTAGGTACAGTTGTTTCTGTATTAATTCGTATAGAATTAGCGGCGCCAGGTTCTCAAATATTAAATTCTAACTGACAACTTTATAACGTCCTAGTAACAGCGCACGCATTTCTTATGATTTTCTTTTTTGTGATGCCGGTTATGATTGGGGGCTTCGGTAATTGACTTGTTCCCTTAATGATTGGGGCGGCAGATATGGCATTTCCTCGTTTAAACAATATTAGTTTTTGATTGTTACCCCCTTCACTTGTACTATTGCTTTCTTCTTCGTTAGTCGAATTTGGGGCGGGTACAGGATGAACGGTTTATCCACCATTAAGTAGTATTGTAGCCCACTCGGGGGGTGCAGTAGACTTAGCTATTTTTAGTCTACATTTAGCTGGTATTTCATCATTATTAGGTGCTATGAACTTTATTACTACTATTTTTAATATGCGAGTTCCAGGCCTAACAATGTATACTTTACCTCTATTTGTCTGATCTGTACTAATAACTGCATTTCTTTTATTATTATCTCTTCCTGTTTTAGCAGGTGGAATTACTATGTTATTAACTGATCGTAATTTTAATACAAGTTTTTTTGATCCTGCAGGAGGAGGAGATCCTATTTTATATCAGCATCTTTTCTGATTTTTTGGTCATTAACTTTTTGGGTGTCCAAATAAAAAATCTCGCTATATGCTGGAACATCTTTAAGCATTATTTACTATTTATTAATAAAATGCTATCTACGTTGTATTTTCAACTTTCCTATACGCAAAATAATAGTAAAAATAATAATGATTAGACAATCAGCAGCTAACCAAATTTTAGATAACACTAAAAGAGTGGGAAGCTCAGAGACTACACGCGAGAATAATATTCAATTACATTTTACTAAACGAAAATATCCAAATTCTGATGAGGAGTTTGGATATTATTTGGCGGGTTTGATTGATGGGGACGGATGAATTTCGGCACCTACTAAACAAAAACACGTTATTATTACTTTTCATATTAAAGACGTAACTACTGCCTATTGAATTAAAAAAAAACTTCGATTTGGTTCTGTTTATCTTAGGCACGAAGCTAATTCCTGCACTTTTAGCTTAACTTCCATAACTGGTCTAATTAAGTTACTTCACCTTGTTGGTAATAAATTACAACTTGAAAGAAAGCGAGAGGCTTTCATTGCTCTCAGTTTAAGTTTAAATTTACCTATTTCTCATCAACAAAAGGAAGTACTTAGTTTAAAGAATTATTACTTAGCTGGTTTGTTAGACGCGGACGGAAATATAGATATCTATATTTTATTTCGGCCACAGCGAAATAGATATGAGATTCGTCTAAGAATTCGCTTAGAGCTTCAAGTCAGAGATAAATTTTTAATAGAGAGTGTTTTGTTTTTGTTGGGTGGTCATATTAGTTTTAGAAGACAGACGTCTTCATGAAGATATGATTCGGTCTCTATGAAGAATTGTGGAGTAGTTCTATCATATCTCGATCAATATCAACTGCTGTCGAAATACAAAGAATACCGCTATTTAAAAAAGGCGTTTTTTTTGACCCGGCATGGCCAACATCAAACTACTCTTGGATTAAAAAAAATCTTTTTTTATCAACAGCAGTTACGTCGTTTAAAAAGGTAAATTGAATATTATATGATATAGTCCAACCATTTGTGAAAGCAATTGGATATATTTTGCCAGAAGTCTATATTTTAATTTTACCTGCTTTCGGTATTGTTAGTCAGGTTGTTTCTACTTTTTCCAATAAATCAATTTTCGGATATATAGGTATGGTTTACGCTATGCTTAGTATCGGTATTCTTGGTTTTATTGTTTGAGCTTAAATATTATGGGCTCCGAATTCTTCTATTTCAAATCTTTTTTGCATAGAAGAAGGAAAAATCTCGCTATATGCTGGAACATTTCTATAAATTATTGTTACTTTAATATTTTTATTAAAAGTGAAAATACAATTAATTTGAAACAATCAGCAGGTAATCATCGTTCAATTGTTAAGTTTATATTAACAGCCGTTTAAGTAAGACAAAAATTACATAAATAGATGAGCTCCTCAGAGACTACACGCGAGATTATTTTTATAAAGGATATATTTTTTTAATGTTTCGTAGTTTTTAAATTAAAAAAAATGAATACAAAAGAGTTTAATGATTGATTTACTGGTTTTGTGGAGGGGGATGGTTGTATATTTACTTCGAAACCCTCTCGACGTCAATTTATTATAAATCAAAAAAATATAGAAGTTTTAATATATATACGGAAAAATTTAGCCTTTGGCACTATATATAAATATGAGAATTATTATAGATTTGTGGTATCAAGAGCAAATCACCTAAAAATTCTAATTAATATATTAAACAATCGCATAATTTTAAAGAAAACGTATAAAAATTTAAAGCTTTTTGCCACCTCTTTTGGTATGTCAATTACTTCAGGTAATTTGGAATCTGTAATAAGCCTGCAGTCGGCTTGGCTAGCGGGGTTTGTGGATGCTGAAGGCTGTTTTAATATACGTATTGTAAATGCCACCATCTATAATAGTTTTTTATCTTCAGGCGCTAAACGCTTACTTAATAAAAAACAAATTCTTGCTTGGCTATCGTTAAATGAGCTATTTAATTCCGTTACTCTTAGAGTACGGCTTCGCTTTATACTCGATCAGAAGGATGAGTTAGCGTGTTTGGAAAGAATTAAATCATTATTTAACGCCGGTTCGATTATAGAGCGTAAAGCTATCACCCCTGTCAGCGCCCCTCTCTACAGATATTATTTGGACTCCAATCTAAAACAAAAACTTGTTATAAATTATTTTAATAAATACCCCTTACGTAGTTTTAAACATAGGGGGTATTTAAAGTGAAAGAATATATTAAACGAGGTTTTACAAAAGAGACATATTCATATAAAAAATTTAACTACGATAAAACGTTATTTAAGTATCTCTTTATAAAAATAAAAGATATAGTCCAAAGGGAATTAAAAATTCCCTTGCATCATATGTTTACAGTTGGGCTCGATGTGGATACCAGGGCCTATTTTACTGCGGCGACTATGATCATCGCAGTACCTACCGGAATTAAAATATTTAGTTGAATCGCCACACTTTGAGGAGGAGTACTACGAATTAGAGTACCTTTTATGTTTACATTAGGGTTTTTAATTCTTTTCACTCTTGGCGGTTTGACTGGTGTTGTTTTATCAAATGCTGGTTTAGATATTGTATTACACGATACATACTACGTTGTTGCTCATTTTCACTATGTATTGTCAATGGGTGCAGTTTTTGGTATATTCTCAGCGTTTTATAATTGAATCTGAAAGTTTACGGGCTACTCCTACTCCGAAGAGGCGGGACGAGTTCATTTTTGAACTATGTTCACTGGTGTAAATCTAACATTTTTTCCAATGCACTTTTCTGGATTAGCGGGAATGCCTCGTCGAATACCAGATTATCCAGATGTATATGCTGTATGAAATAGTCTCTCATCTTTTGGATCAATCGTCTCTTTTTTAAGTGTTATATGATTTTTCTATTTAGTTCAGCTAGCTATTACCTCGAATTATCGTCTATTGTTAGATAGTGCTAATGCACTCTACTTAAATAAATTCTCTCCTTTTTTTCTAATCTCTGAGCAGTTAGGCTTAGCTACTCAAAATCTTGTGGTTTTGACAGCTAATTATATTGCTACCACTCGTAGTGAGATAGCCTCCGCCTGAAACAAGAAAAAAACTGAATGAAAAAATAAAATCTTCTATGCTAAAATTTCTCAATAATATAAAAAATGAATCTATTTTTATCTGAATACAATTTTTTTAAAGTTAATTTTATTGATCCCGCTAGCCCTTTAATGTACGGTATTATAGAATTAAATGACCATATTTTTTTCTTTTTAAATATGGTTTTATTTCTAGTCCTTTTTCTATTAGCTTCAACTCTTCGTTATTTCAACTATAGAAAAAATTCCCGTCTAAACCGCTATATTTTGTCTCAACGCACTAAGCCGGAGCATGAGTGATTAAAATTAAATTCCGGAACAAATATAGAAATTATTTGAACTATCGTACCGAGTTTAATTTTAATTCTTATTGCTATTCCCTCTTTTGCACTTCTTTATGCTACGGATGAGCTTGTTGACCCGTCCGTTACCGTACAGGTAATAGGACATCAGTGATACTGATCCTATGAATATAATGACTTAGTGTTTTCTCGTTCCCTACGACCAGCCTATATATTTAGGGACCCCACCCCTCTTGACATTCCTAAAGCTACCAGGATGGGAGTCCAATGATGAAATCTCGCTCTTATTAATGATATCCCCGACTCACACCAAGTTATAACTGGAACAGTTGATTTTGATAGTTATATGCGACAAGAATCAGACCTTAGTGTGGGAGAGCTACGTCTATATGAGACAGATTTTCCGCTAGTTCTTCCTAAGTTTACTCATATACGTTTTATGATTACTGCCGATGACGTAATTCATAGCTGGTCGGTGCCTGCTTTAGGTATTAAAGTCGATGCTGTACCGGGCCGAATTAATCACGCTCATACTTACATTAAATACTCGGGTATTTTTTATGGGCAGTGTAGTGAACTATGTGGTGTAAATCACGCGTTTATGCCTATTCAAATTCTAGTTTTTGAGCCGCAGCTCTACTATGATTACCTTCGTCTTTTAATCTTATCGAAATAGATAGAATTTAATAATTATAAATGTATCAACCACTAGAACAATTTAACATTTACATTTTACATGAACTTTCTCTATTAGGGCTGGGTTCTTTAAGCCTGACCAATTATTGATTAGTATGTGTCTCTCTATTTACTTTAGTTTTAATCTTTTTACTTTGACCTCTAACAAATACGCTATTTGTTACCACTAATTGAACCTCGATGGCTGAAAGTATATACTTATTTCTTGTTAAGCTATTTAGCCAACATGTTAATAATTTCCACTCATTATACTATTTTCCAATAATCGCAACAGTATTTATAATTGTTCTTTTTGCAAATTTATTAGGTCTAATGCCTTATAATTTTACTCTAACAAGTCATATTTTTACTACGTTAGTGCTCTCCTTAACGATGTTTATTGGAACAATAATAATCTCATTGTACTATAATAAGCTGAATTACTTTAAATTTTTTGTTCCTAAGGGAATAGATAATAAACCTTTAAAATTTTTCCTAGTTTTTATTGAAGTAATTTCTTATATTATTCGTCCTTTTAGTCTTGCAATTCGACTTTTTGCTAATATGTTAGCAGGCCACACTCTTTTATATATACTAAATACGTTTTTAGTCTACGTAACTTCGAAAAAGATCTTTGCTCTTTTTCTACTACCAATGCTAATTATATTTATGGTATTTATGTTAGAATGTGCTATCGCTTTCATTCAAGCTTACGTCTTTACTACGCTTTTAGTAATTTATATTAACGATATATATAACGTTTCACACTAAAAATTAATGCCACAACTTGATTCAAATACATTTATTTATCAATATTTAGGTATAATTGTTTTATTTATATTAGTCTACGTCACTTTAAGTTATTTTGTTCTGCCTATTCTTCTACGCTTAATGTTAATTAGAAACTTATTTCTAGCTACTCGTCAAACACTTGCTGAATTAATAAATGTTACTACTCCTGCATACGCTCCCGCGATAGCTTTAAATAGTCCTACTCATAATGAGCAGCTTATTAATTCCGTATCATCCTCCGTGGTAAATCTGAGTACTAATTGAATAAATTTGTTATCCTCCCAGCTAGATATAGCAGTGCTAGCTCCGTTAATTAGTTATTCCAATTTTCTACATATTGAGGCAAGTGCGATTGATTATCTAATACTGTTTTTAATTATTGAACTACATGAAAATACCAATGAATAACAACAATAATCTTAATAAAGAAAACTTTTGAATTCTACTTATTTGGGCTTTTGTCTTTATGATTATTTTAACTTGAGATCAAGAGAAGATAGTTGTACTGAATCTTATTCTATTCTGTTACTTCTTAAACTATTTAGTTGGCTCCTCCATAAAGAGCCTATTAAGCTCTCGTCGAGAGCTTCTGCTGAATAGCCTAACCGTAGATATTAATATTCAGCTAAATTTGTTGTCCAAATTGATAGAAGAATCGAATTTTATCTTAAATAACTATAAGAATTTGATTCTAACTATACTAAAAAAGGTAGTTATAAACGCAAATAATAGATTATTAACAGCACCCTCTTTCGGGCTAATTACTTCTCCATTCTTATTCGATTTTACACCTATACACCGGGCGCTCTTAGCTGCTTCAGAAGGCGTAATCACTAAAGAGGGAGAACAGAATCTCTCTGTATTATCCTTAATTGTATTGGAGGTCTCCTCCTCTTTAATTACTGATACTTCAAGCGTTCTTGAGTAAGCAAAGTACAGTTTAATTAAAATTAAAATCTTGTAAGTAATGGTCGATCTTTGAATTAAGTATATTCCTATTGTAGCGCTGATTGCGGTCAGCCTTTTGCTTATAATAGTTTTATTTGTTGTTTCCTACTTTCTAGGGGCTGGAACAAGCACAGTGGACTTTGAAAAACTCTCTGTCTATGAGTGCGGCTTCGAGCCCTTCTCCGATACATCAGGTACATTTGATGTAAAGTTTTATCTTCTAGCAATGTTATTTATGGTCTTTGATTTAGAAATAATGTTTCTTCTTCCTTGAGCGATAACTTTTAATTTAATGACGCTTACCTCGCTTCTTGTTTTTATTTGATTTACTATTGTTCTTGTTATAGCGTTTGTATTTGAGTGACTAAAAGGTGCACTAGATTGACAATAATTTAATTTAATCAAAATGCTTAACAACTATATAACTATATTATTAAAAAATATTTTCTCTCTTCCTGTTAGTGTGCTGATCACCGGGCAAAACAATAGTAGCACACTTGTTCTGAGGCCAAGTATGCTCTCTCAACTGTTAGCTGCTTTTAACTTCTTAAAACTATCCTCGGTTACTCGTTTAAATACTTTAGTGGAGTTGACTTCGTATGATATTCCTTCCAATTCAAGGCGTTTTACTTTAAATTATTTTCTTTTGAGTGTAGAGTATAATTATCGCCTTGCTTTGAATATTAATATTTTTCAAAATGACTTTGTTCCTTCACTCTTCTCTCTATATCCAAATAGTAATTGGTCGGAGCGGGAAGTAAGAGATATGTTTGGCATTTACTTTATTAATAATCCTGATTTAAGACGTTTGCTAACCGATTACGGTTTTGAAGGTTTTCCTCTTCGTAAAGACTTCCCTCTAACCGGCTATTTTGAGGTACGTTACGATGATGGTTTACAGCAGATCCTCTACGAACCTGTTCAGCTTTCACAAGAATTTCGCCTTTTTTCCCTCTCTAGCCCCTGAGAGAAAAAAAATATATAAATGAGAACTCGAAAATTAAAAAATTTTTCTATGAACTTTGGTCCGCAGCATCCCGCCGCTCATGGAGTTTTAAGATTAATTCTAGAATTACAGGGCGAGACGGTAAAAAGAGCTGACCCCCATATTGGTTTATTGCATCGCGGAACCGAGAAGCTTATGGAGTATAAATCATATACTCAAGCCTTACCTTATGTAGATCGCTTAGACTACGTTTCTATGATGGCTCAGGAGCTATGCTTTTCACTTACTCTTGAGCGTCTCTTAAATCTAAAAGTACCCCTTCGCGCGGAGTATATAAGAGTATTGTTTTCCGAGCTTACACGTATACTAAATCATCTTTTGGCAGTTACTACGCATGCTCTTGATGTAGGTGCTCTAACCCCTTTCCTCTGGGGTTTTGAGGAGCGTGAAAAGTTAATGGAATTTTATGAACGAGTCTCCGGAGCTCGCATGCATGCAAACTATATTCGTCCGGGAGGTGTGCACTTCGATTTGCCCTTAGGCCTTTTAGAGGATATCTCCTCTTTTAGTCTTGCTTTCAATGATCGAATAAACGAGATCGAGGAGCTTCTTACCTCTGGCCGTATATGAAAATCCCGATTAATGGGGGTGGGTTTAGTTTCAGCTAAACAGGCTCTAAATTGGGGCTTTTCAGGCCCTATGATTCGTGGTTCTGGTATTGCGTGAGATTTACGGAGAACTTCCCCTTATAGTATATATAACTCTATACCTTTTGAAATTCCAATTGGGAAGAATGGCGATTGTTATGATCGCTACCTCATTCGAGTACAAGAGATGCGGCAGAGCATTGCTATTATAAATTATTGTTTAGCTAATATTACCGCAGGTCCTATACTAGCTGCGGACAAAAAACTAAATTTTACTTCTCGTGCTTCTCTTAAATGATCTATGGAGTCTTTAATACATCATTTTAAACTCTTTACAGAAAATATTTCAATTCCGTCCGGAGAAAATTACACAGCGGTTGAAGCCCCAAAAGGCGAGTTTGGTATCTTTATTAAATCGGATGGAACAAGCCGACCTTACCGTTGTAAGATAAAGGCGCCAGGCTTCTATCATCTCCAAGCATTAGATTTTATGAGTCGTAATGCGCTTTTAGCTGACCTCGTGGCTATAATTGGAACTCAAGATATAGTTTTTGGAGAAATAGATAGATAAATTAAAAAAATAAAATATAAAATAATGAATAAAGAAGAGTTTCTATTCGTGTTATTTATGGGTACTATTTACCTGCTTGCACTATTTTCTAATTAAAACATAAAATAAAATATATAAAAATAAATGAATGATCCCGTAACCGTTTTACTACTTTTATCAGGGCTAATAATTATTATATTGCTCCTTGATGATAAATAAAATATAAAATAATGAATAAAGAAGAGTTTCTATTCGTGTTATTTATGGGTACTATTTACCTGCTTGCACTATTTTCTAATTAAAACATAAAATAAAATATATAAAAATAAATGAATGATCCCGTAACCGTTTTACTACTTTTATCAGGGCTAATAATTATTATATTGCTCCTTGATGATAAATAAAATATAAAATAATGAATAAAGAAGAGTTTCTATTCGTGTTATTTATGGGTACTATTTACCTGCTTGCACTATTTTCTAATTAAAA